>Ga0307437_1000343_pt1 | contig 38072 bp, 28 predicted proteins | sample SalMarWE160390MG_FD_202146 | JGI IMG/M metagenome (GOLD analysis project Ga0307437, IMG submission 202146) | Salt marsh sediment microbial communities from the Plum Island Ecosystem LTER, Massachusetts, United States - WE1603-90 | ecosystem: Environmental > Aquatic > Marine > Intertidal zone >...
TTTAAAATTATAATAGTAACTCAAAAAGAAGACGCAGAGCCTAAAAGCCGAAAAATAATAGCCGGCTTCAATAAAATAACGGGTCTTAAACTTCTATCTACACATCAACCGAGAGAATTGGAAAATTCAAGTTTACTAATATTCGACATAAAAGCTGATCTTGATGAATTTGAAGCGCTATCCGAACTGTATCAGAAAACAAAAAAGATTCTTATTGAAACGTTGGGTAAATTTCGTGACTTCGACGAAGGAATGAGAGAAATGGACTCTAAAAAGATAGAAGCAATCGTTAAGAACTTCCCGGATATTCCTGAAAAACAAATAAAGAAAATTTATTTTTCTTTAGAAGATTTCTGGAGAATAGGCGCTTCAAGCTCAGATATTACAAGTATTGTGGAAACAATACACAAATTACTAAGTAAACATCAAAAAGATGAAATTTTATATGAAGATTTAGAAGTGGCAAACGGTACAATAATAATATTCCTCTCACCGAAAGAAAAAATTCTATCAGGAAAACTACTTGATTTCTGCAGTAAATTTAAAATAACTCTCTCAAGAATAGAAATGGCAAAAACAGATATTTTGATTGCTCTTATTTCCAGTGGTGACAAGCCTGTTGAAAACGAAAAAATCAAAGAAATCGTCTCGAAAATAACTCACTAAATTGTTACTATTTTTCCTTTTTCTTTCTGGAGTTTTATCTGTACTTTCACAAAACATATTGATTCGTGAAATCTATACGATATTTCACGGCAACGAACTAACATACGGACTGGTTGTATCGTTCTGGCTTCTGGGAGCGGGAATAGGTTCTTTCTGGGGCAGAAGAGTCGATGAAGAGAAGCTATATTTACCTTTTTTGATTCTCGCATTATATCTTCCCTTTTCAATATATTTACTTCGTTTTTTACCCGGGATTTTAGGTTACAAACCGGGAGAAATTTTCAGTATTTCTCTTCTGTTTATAGAAACTTTCTTCCTTCTTTTTCCAATCTATTTGAATTTCGGTCTTATATTTGCGCTGGGGCAGAAAAAATTTTCCCAACTGTCAAAAAGCGATTTGAAAGGCATAACAAGACCATACATTGTTGATTCTATCGGAGACCTTTTAGGCGGAATTTTCTTTTCTTATATATTCGTTTCTTTTCTTTCTCCCGCAAGAAAACCTCTTCTGATAAGCGTTCTTTTTATTCTACCGGTGGTAATATTAAAAGGCAAAAAATTTATACCTTTAATTTTAATTTTTTTGTGCGTTTTCTTCTTTCCCGGTCTTAAAAATTCAATAAAAAAAACATACGAAAAACTATATACAGGCTTTACAGTCGAGAACATCATAGAAACGAAATACGGTAGATACATGGAAATCAAAAAAGATGAACAGCTCTCCCTTTTTTCAAACGGAGTCCTTTCATATACCTATCCCGACAAGACAACCTCCGAATGCATCCACATACCTTTGTTGCTTTCTCCCTATCAAGAAAAAGAAATACTTTATCTGGGACTGGCAGGACCGGGATTAATAAAAGAACTTTCCAAATATAATAATTTCACTATAGTTCATGCTGACGCCAAATTTCAAAAAACATTGGAAAAAAATATTGAAAATGAATCATTGAAAAAAATAAATTTTATAGCTTCTGATCCCATACTTTTCTTAAAAAGAACAGATAGAAAGTTTGACGCTATATTCCTCGGAATAGGAGACCCTCTTTCAATTTCAAGCAACCGTTTTTACACTCAGGAATTCAGTAAACTCTTATCCGAAAAAACAAATAACGAAGGTATCGTTTCTTTCTCGATTTCTTCGGGCGAAAACTATTTAAATAAAACCACACTTGACTATAATTCTCTTATTTTCTGGACTTACAGATTTAACTTTACCTATTATTTCGTCATACCGGGTTATAATTCAAGATATATTTTTTCAAACGCTCCTATTGCCTACGAAGAAAAAAGAATTAAGAAAGAATTAAAAAAGTTGAATCTTGAATATCTGGACGAATACATTATAAATTCTTACTTACCTGCTTTTAGAATTAAAGAATTTGGAAAGGAGTTAAACAACAACTTTATAGGACTCAACAGCGACAAAAAACCAAGGGCTTTTCTTCTTGCGCTACTCCACTATATGGAAAAACATAATCAGGCAATTAGATTTTTAAAACCTCTTTTTAATGTACCGGTTTTTCTAATCTTTTTACTTCTTCCTGTACCTATAATCTTCAGAAAAACAGGATTTAGGATATCTCTTATCGGCGCCATCTCTATCGGAATTTCTTACCTTTGCATTGTAAGTCTTCAGATTATATACGGAAACGTGTATCATCTTGTGGGGCTTATAACCGGCTTATTTATGTTTGGAGTAGGAACCGGAACTTATCTTACCGAGAAAATAAAACTGCAAAAAAACTTAAAAGCTCCTTTTCTCACGCTGTCAATATTATTATTTATTCAGTTTCTAATAATCCGTATGGAGAATCCTATCTTCTGGGCATTCTTGTTAATTCCTTTCATCAGCTTCGTTTGCGGCGCTGTTGTCGGATGGACTTATACCAATGCCGGAATGATACTTGAAAAAAAAGGAACAAAATACAGTGCAGCACCTTCAGTTTATGCCTTTGATCTTATCGGCGGAAGCGCCGGCGCGCTGCTCTTTTCCTTTCTTTTCCTGCCCCTCTTCGGAATAATACCAACAATTCTTTCTTTCATTGGAATATGTCTGCTCTCATATCTCTTCGCGTAGACTCCCCACACCCCAATTTATTGAACCACAAAGTACACAAAGATCACAAAGAAAAACAACAAAATTTATATTTTTGATTAAAACCCTCAAACCCTACCAAAAATAGAAACAACAAATAACACAAATAGCACAAATATTTTCTTAGTTTTTGTGGTTGGGATAATGGGATGATTTTGCATTTTCATATGTCATTTTGCTTTTTGATTTTTGATATTTGATTTACGTCGAACAATTAATGTTTGAACTCGTCCACAAAGATAGCCAGGGTGGTCACAACGAGCTACAACAAGGTACTACCTGACCGCAATCAACACCTTGAACCATTTGAATTCCGATAATGGTTTTATAGTGACTTTTTTAAAGTTAGCTTTCTTGCAAATCTCCTTCCACTGCTTGAAACTTATGCAGAATTCCCCATCGTTTAATATGTGTTTTTTCCCATTATCATACATTCGACTGAACGCTTTTACTCCACCTTCTTTTAATGCGAGAACAAACTCGTTTTTCAAGAAATCGATAATTCTCAACAACCGTTTTGGATCCTCTAAGTTTCCCGTAGTATCTACATCAATATCTCCGAGAACGAATTTCCCGCCCGGTTTTAAGAACTCATAAATTTTTTCTATCACCGGGTATTTGCTTTTTACATGGTGAAGTGTAACCGTGGAAGCGATTATATCGAATTTTTCATTTTCGAAATCAAGATTTTCAGCATCTCCAAGTTTACAGGAAATATTCTCGGAAAGTTGAAACTTATCGATTTTACTTTTAAATATTTCGAGCATTTCCGGAGAACTATCTATCCCGTAAATTAAACAGTCTGCTTTGTCTAAAAACTTTAATGACAACAATCCTGTTCCGCAGCCAATATCGAGAACCTTATCACCATCTTTTACTCCGGACGATTCTACGACTAAATCCAATAATTTATGGTGCCTATGAACTTTGCCTAATGTATTGTCATATTCATTAGACCAGTCTTTAAACCATTTCTTAGTAACCGTATTTTGTTTCTTCATTTCCCCTCAACATTTCACTAAAGTGGCAAACCTATAAACATCTAATATAATTGTTTGCCAGAGTTTTTTTATTTAAAGCGCTTAAGGAACTATATTAATCAATCACCTCACCTCGATATTCGCAGTACCCGGTTCCCAGAAATTTCCTGTTAAAACAAGCTCGTACAAACACCGAAGCGAAAGGTTAAAATACTGATTGTCCTCTCCCGTACCATCAAGATATAATAATCTTGAGGCAAAAGAATCGACCATTGTCTGACTGTAACTCATCCCACCAACCGCGAATCCCCCTACAAAAGGAGTATTATTCCATTGTGCATCCTCATGGGGACTCCCATCCAACTCATATCCATCAATTATATTCGCTGCTCCGATAGAATCAGCAAAGTTTGATATTTTAACACACCAGTCGAGGGCATCTTGATTTCCATTCCAGATGTAATCCGGAGCTATCCTCCATGGAACTCTGCAGGCATCATAGCGATAATAATCCAGCCATTCCCAATCTGAATCTGAAGTTCCCCCGGGAATACCATCATAAGATTGCCAGTCCGGAACCAATCCCGTATTTCCATTGGCTCCGTTGTACAATATTGTATAAGCGTCATCCGCAGCTGTATCCCAGAAAGCGTCGTTTGTCTCATCCGCGAACACTCGAAAGTAAGCGGGTGAGTAATATGATATATCCGTTATATCACAACCACCCCAATGCCCTCCCGGCTTCATCGTGTAAACGCCATTGCAATTAACAAAATAATGCTCTTTAAGGCTCGAAATTATATCTTTTGCCTCTTTAAGGTAATCCTCCCCCCACTGATAATGAGCTACAATAAGAGCGAAAGCGACATCTAAATCCCCGTCCGTAGCGCTTCCGGGATCGATAATACTATCACAGGTCACTCTCCAACCCATTAGATTATGCGCTTTGTCTGTTCTCTTAGTTTTATAAAACTCTAAAAGCCCATCGAAAATCCATTTTTCCCCAAAATAGGCGCTCAGCAACATACCATAACCTATACCTTCCGAAATGGTTATTGCAGTATCTCCCACGCAAACACGACACATACCATCACATCTTTTAAGATATAAATTTTTCCATCTTTCGTAAGGAATCTGTACATCTATCGCGGAAATCACCGAGGTTTTATAACCGTAAGAATAATCCACACTTTGAGGAAACGGTCGCAATTGACCAAAAAGATAACTTCCTGAAAGAAAAAATAACGCAGCCAAAATAACTCTCTCTTTCATAAAAACCCCCTTCAGGCTGCTAAACTCACTTAAGTAAAATCATCCTTCTTTGAATATTATTTCCAGATGTTTCCAATTGATAGAAATAAATCCCTGAAGACAAATCATTCGCTTTAAAAGGAACGGTATATTTTCCTGCAGATTTATTTTCTTCAACCAATGTCATTATCTCTCGACCCGAAATATCATAAATTTTCAGCCGAACAAAACCCGCTTTCTCTATAGAATATTCAATTGTCGTCGCCGTATTAAAAGGATTGGGATAGTTTTGAGCCAAATAACAATCAACCGTATTTAAGTCATTATCATTTTCATCTTCTATCCCTTCTTCACCGGAGGAAATTTCCAGAGTAGAAATCGTTGTAATCGACCTGGCTGCAATATTTAAACTCGACCCATTATAATAACCTATCAGAGCACATTGTTCGGTCTCAGATGTTCGCAGCATATTTGCCCCCAACATATTAAAATCCGTAATATCCAGATCCAGGTCTTCATCACTATGACCTATATTAATTATTACAACGGATAACTTATCATTTTCGGGACTAACGTAAGCTGATATACGTAGACTATCAGCATCAACTGTTACGCCCACTCTTTTCCATCCGGAATGAATGGCTTTGGAATACTGCCTGAAAGCCCAATAGACCTGGTTTATCGTATAAGTACTTCCGTTCTCCAAATCAATAAACGGCGGCTCATCAGACTCAAAAGAACCTACTACCGACCACCAATAGAAATATCCGGAAACATTACCACGAACAAGACAATTATGCATAAGCCAGGCTGTATTAAACCACCCGCCATAATCATATTCTGTCTGAAAGATAGGCTTATCCGTATAGTTATTCGCTATTGCTGACAAATTACCATTAAAAGCATCAGGATTAACGTTTCCGTCACCTCCATGATATAGATGATAAGCATATCCATAAATATATTCAGGATGATTAAATTCATCAGCAAAATTTTGAAAAGTATCGAATCCTATACCATGGACCTCTGCTGCCAGAAACTTTGGAGGAGATGCAAGCCCCTGCAATCTATTGTACACAGAATCAAATGCTTGATCATAACCAGCCCTTGTACTTGATTCAGTCGCATCAAATCTGCAGCATTCCCAGTACTGAGTTTCATATGTGGGTTCATTCTGAATACTGATATAATCAGGGACGATATCAACTGCCTCAAACGCCTCCAAAGCATCTATCCAGTACTGGGCAAATTCACCATACACATACTCACCAGTTTCTGTCGTATCAAGAGTCCCTCCGTTTTTAAGCTGGCCATTACTTTTCAAATCGGCAGGAGGCGACCAGGAAGATATCATTACTTTCGGGTCATTCACCGAATAAGAATAAAAATTGTCTACGATCTCCTCAAGATTACTAAAATTATAATCCTCCCCCTTCCCATATATATTTCGCAGACGAAGAATATCCAACCCAAGTTCCCTGAAAAGATAACTGTATATCTCATTTCTTTTTGTATGACTGTAAAGCTGCCAAATTTCCCATGCAAGTGATACACCAAAACCTTCTATTGTTTGATGAACTTCACTGGTATCGACAGTAGCGGTAGCGGCAAGAACACCATCCTGAGCAGGAACCATCATTGCTATTGCGACAAAAAGACCAACAAACAAAAGTTTAAACTTTTTCATCTCTATCCTCCTCTACTAGTTTTAATTTATCTTATCCCTGTACCTAATTTAAACAATTTAACAATCATGTCAAGAACCACATTTGTAAGGTTCCCCAAAATTAGACAAACGATCAAATGTGGTTAAAAAAATTTTAAAACAAAACCCCCTTGACAAATTTAGATTTTGTATTATTATATTAGTACAATACAAAAAGGAGGAATTATGAATTTATTTATTTTATTAAATTTGGCTATACCTTTTCTGACCTTAGAGATAACGGAAAATAGCGGTGAGAAAATCAGGATCAACGTGCCAAAAGCTTTAATAGAAGAATCTTTAGAATTCGCGGAATTCTGCGACGAAGCCTGGGAGAAAGATAGTCAGAAAATCCCGCGGGACAGTATCTTAAAAATCCTGAAGGAAGCGCAAATAGACGATGAGCCAATAATGGAAATCACGGAAGGAAAAGAAGTCATCCGCTTCTGGATAAAGGACAGTAAAGACATAGTAAAGAAAACCGGCACTCCTAAGAGATTACTTATAAACGTTCAAAGCGATAATGAAGAAGAAAATGTTAACATACGATTGCCTTTAACGCTGGTAAAGATATTACCTTTCATTTTACCTGAAGTGGGCGAAGATGCCGAAGACATTAAAGAAACCAAAAAATTCCTCAGGAAAGCAATCAAACAAATACAAAAAGTTGAGGGGAGTTTTACTCTGGTAGAAGTTGAAGACAAGCATGAAAAGGTAAAAATATCCGTAGAATAGGAAAGGCTTTTTTAAGGCACGCAGATTTATGCTTTTTGCTTAAAGGAAACCCCCTTCCCCTTATTATTATGATTTTTTATAATTTCATAATAATGCTTAGAACCTCCATAAATCTGCGTGCCTTATTACCCTTAACCCAATCTTCGTTCATTGAATCTCTTACAAAACTTATTATAATAAATGCATGAAGAAACAAATAGACCAGAGAAAAAACAAACAGGAGAAGAAATCGATTAAAGCAATTCTCTTCAAAATAATCAACTTTCCCGTACTGCAAATAATAATTGGTGTGGCTTTAGTAAATGTGCTGACATTTATTCTAGAAAGTCTGGCACAACTTACTTTATCAACCTTAAATGTTAACAACAATTTTATTACATCTTCCTTAATTTTCGTTGTTCGCATGCTTTCTGTTTATTTTATCTATCTCTACTTTGTAAAAATCTTCGAAAAACGGAAAGCCGATGAAATATCTCTTGATAAAAAAACGATGAAAGATTTCGCTATCGGTTGTATCATAGGATTGTCTTTAATTTCCGTAACCTTTTCATTGTTATACCTATTGGGGTACTGCTCAATAGACGGAATTAATAACTCGGCAGATCTTTTCCAAAGTTTCCAATTCGCGTTTTTCTTTGCCTTTCTTCAGGACATAGTCTACTTCGCAATAATTTTTAGAATCGCCGAACGGCATCTGGGTACTGTGTTTTCTATCTTTATCGCAGGAATTATTTTTGGATTCAAGCATTTACTCTTCCCCGGTTATTCACTGTGGGGGGCAATCGCAATTACCATAGAAGGAGCAATACTTTTTTCGGCTCTTTATATAAAAACCCGCAAAATCTGGATGATATTTGGATTTCACTTCATGTATAACTTTATTCAAAATGGCATTCTGCTAAAAATACAGGATATGGATAGTTTATTAAAGACGAAAGTTTCCGGATCGGAAATATTTGCAGGAAGCCAGAACGGTCTTGAATCTTCAATAATAGCAATAATATTATCTGTATGTATAGGTACGTACTTTATGAAAAAAGCTAAAAAAGAAGGAAAATTCATACTTCCCTTCTGGAAAAAGACAACAACATAAACTAAGCTTTTGGCTCTTCGCCTCTGCTATTAGCTAAAAAATATTAAAAACTTTTTGCACTTTGTGATTCAATAATTTTTTGAGGCTGGGATGGGATTCAGACTTCTGACTCCTGGCTTCTGAATTCTTTGTTATATTTTCACTTTTCAATCCCCTTGCTATAATTCATTTTTTCAATAAAATACAGATATGAAAAGCGCGCTCAAAAAAGCAAATTCGATTAAAGATTATATAATAAATACGCGACGCAAGCTCCATAAACATCCTGAACCCGCATTCAAGGAAAACTGGACGCATGATTTTATCAAAAAAGAGCTGAAAGCCCTGGAGCTTAAACCGAAAATTTTAAATAAAACAGGACTTATAGCAGATTTAGGTAAAGGTAAAAATCGCATCGCTTTACGGGCGGATATGGATGCTCTGCCCATCAAGGAAGAAAATTCTCTTTCTTTCAAGTCGAAAAACGAAGGTTATATGCATGCCTGCGGTCATGATATCCATATGGCAATGCTTCTGGGAACAGTAAAAATTTTAGCCGAAATGAAAAATCCTCCCCCGGTAAGATTTATCTTTCAACCTTCTGAAGAAAAAATCCCCGGAGGAGCAAAAGGAATGATTTCCCAAGGTGTTTTAAAAGGCATTTCTGAGATTTATGCAATTCACATAAATCCCGAATCGGAAGTAGGAACTCTAACATTAAAATCCGGAGTAATGCTGGCAGCTGCCGATGAAATGGAAATCATAATAAAAGGCAAGGGCGCTCATGCAGCAGAACCACACAAGGCAGTAGACCCGATTTATGCTTCTTCTTTATTTATAAATCAAATCCAAGGACTTGTATCCAGGAAGGCAAATCCCGGAAAACCTTTTGTTATTTCCATTTGTACAATACACGGCGGAACAGCATTCAATATAATTCCCGAAGAAGTTAAAATGGAAGGCACTGTACGCACTATTGAAAAAGAATTATGGCAGAAAGCTCCCGAATGGATAGGAAATATCCTTAAAGCTCTTAAGGTCTCTTACAATATAGATTATGAACTTGCCTATCAAAGAGGATATCCGATATTGAAAAACGATCCTGCAAAAACGGAAAAGTTAGTAAAAATCGCAAAAGGACTCTTTAAAAATATAGAATTCATGGAAAGTCCGATTATGGGCGGAGAAGATTTTGCTTATTACTTAGAGGAAATTCCCGGCACTTTTGTCTTCATGGGCGGAGCGAACAAGAAAAAAGGTATCCATTCCAAGCTTCATACTGCCCAATTTAATATCGATGAAAAAGCTCTCCCCCTGGGCACCGCACTACTCTATTCGTTAGCAACGAAATAACACAAAAGAGTCGTGAGTCATGAGTCAAAAAAATATATAGGAAGAACTAATCACACAAAAATTTTTATACTAATTTACCAATTACCCAATTAACTAATTTACTAACGCGAAGCGTCCTTAATATCTTGCCAACAAACTATAAGCAAACCATAAGATGGGAGCCTGTCCGTGTAAATCCCCTGTGTTGCGGGGACGATTAAGATAATAATCTATATTATCGCCTTTTCCAGTACCGGCACAAACGTCGGTCACTTTTCCGTCTTCATTGATATATTCTACCAACGCTTTCCACGCCTTTTGATAAACCGGAATAAACTCATCTTTAGGTAAAAGTCCTTTTTTAACTCCCACAGTTATCGCGTAACCAAACATTGCTGTAGATGAAGTTTCTTTCCACGATTCCTCTTTATCTATCAACTGTCTCCACATGCCGTCCTCTGCTTGATATTCGAGTAATGCATCCATCATCTTTCTATACCCTTCCAAAATCGATGTATAAAATGGACTACTATCGGGAAGTTCGGATAACAATTCTGCCAATCCTGCCGCAGCCCAACCATTCCCTCTCCCCCAGAAAAAAGGAGAATTTTCTCCATGATAAAACAAACCATTTGAACGCTGTAACTTTTTAAGGTAAGAATCCATAACCGTCGCCGCTCTTTCGAGATATATCTCATTACCTGTAGCTCTGTATGCCTGAACTTGCAAACTGCCAATCATCCATAAATCATCGATCCAATATCTTACCTGACTCGTCAAACCATCACCTAAAGTATCCTCCCATTGTCCATCAGCCAATTCAAGCCCCTGTTTCAAAAATTTTTCTTCTCCGTTCTGCATGTACAACTCTAACGGCAGTATCCCGTAAACATTTGCATCCACATGGCATGAGCCCAGGTGCAGACTATCTTCTATTACCCGCATGTAACGGTCAGATAATCTATCAATGATATCCGAATCGTTTAATAAACCGGCTAACCGTGCTGCTCCAAAACCGGTACAGGCTTCCGCGTAATGAACACCAGTCCAGAAATCAGTCACATACATCATAAAATCATTTCTTGTAAACAAATCATCAATGACCATTCTTCCTATCACCTCAGGTGAGTTGTCTTCCGTCCAGAATATTTCAGATTCAAGCAAACCGCATTTCTTACACGAGAAAAATCCGATTGAAAAACTTACCACTAAAAGGTAAAGAGAAACGGTTTTTATATTATTTTTTAATCGTTCTGAATTCATTTTTATTACATACCTCCTTTCTTCTTAAAAATACAGAAATTTATACATACTATTTATTCTCTTTTCATTGTAAATATATGATATTTATCATTGCTCAGTTTCTTATGATAATACAACCTTCCTCCGTTATTTGTTAAACTCGGAGCCTCTACCGAAGTTCCCTGTATCTCTATAACCTGAGGCATGCTAAAAGTTAGGACAGTATCCGACCTGACAGAAACACATATTTCTGCTACGAATGTTCCTTTTTTTATTCTTGTAAAATACAGTTCGTTTCCGTCCGTTGAAATACATGGAGCATAAACAAGGTAATCAGAGTTATTTACATAATCGAGTATATCATCCGATGAACTAAGTTTCTCAAATGTTGAATCCTGTTTTTCTGCTATTCCTAGCCGCGCCTCCTGGGGTAAGGGGTCGCCGGGAAATTTTGCATTTACATAATACAGCAAATCACCTTCTTTATTTATCTCTGCATCCATTATCAACCATCCCGGTCTGCGAATATAAAAATCTCCCAGTAAGCATTTAACATCCGTTACCACACCATTATCGAATTCTCCGGTCTGATAATTTTCAAACACATCCGGATAGTCTCTTGTCGAAACAAAATAAAATACATTATTAATATCCATACTTGCAACAGCATCAAGATGTGTCGTATCATTTATACCCGCTATCTCACCTTCGAAATTGAAGGTTGTATCATTTACTCTTGTTGCGTAATATAACCTTGTACTGTCTCCAGCATTTAAACTGTTAAAAAATAGAAAATTGCCGTCTTTACTTATAAATGGTTCCATTGCATCTTCATTATAACCACTGATAATCACCTCGGTTTCATCCGTAAATTCAGGATAAGATACTGGGATATACAATCCCCGACCATCATCTTCACAGCCAACAGCCAGCATAACACTGACAATTAATATAATGTTAAGAAATATTCTTTTCATTTTCATAAACAACCTTTTTATATCTAATTCTCATCTATCTCAGAATTTTCGCCGCCCAGTCGGTTATAGATGGATTTTTTCCGTCGGGGAATGCAGGCAATTTTAAAAGACCTTTTTCATCTGCTCTAACGATTACACTTTCCCCCCATTCACCATTACGGGGATTAAACCACCTAAAATTATATGATGTATTTTCTTCAAAACCGCTCAGAGTAGGAAGAACCGACTGGTTCTCAAAATAAAGAAGAGCAAAATCTTTTTCCGGAGTACACATCATATACGCCCAGCCGTCCAGACCTTTTTCAGGACTGTTCGGAGCCTTCTGAGGGTGTATATTTTCATGACAGGGTTCTAATTGCTGATACTTGGAACCCTCTGATAAAACAAATGCACTTAAATGCTGCATGTAAAGCGCCGATTTGAACTTCAAGGCATCCCAGAAGTGATGCCTCATACCGTCAGGTTCTCCAGTCGTTGTAATATCATAAGCGGATGTCCCGTGGACATGTCCTGAAAGCCCTCCCGAAAGAACCGACCCGTACATCTGTGCGCGTGAGAAATAATTATCGCGCGGTGAATTAACAGGTGGTCGCTCGCCATTCGGCATGTTTATCTTATGGTTCCAACCGGTATAATACGGTTCAAAATTAATTGCAGGGTAAGGAGGTTTAAGATTAAAAAGTATCTCTATCGAATCGGAAACCCGGTGATCTCTAGGTTTGTTACCAACGCTATGCATGGTTAACCACGGACAATCTTCACCATGACCAAACTGAGTGTATGTGGAATTATTTATTAGTGTAGTGTGGGGCTGCCCAAACGGCAAAGCACCGTATTTCCTAAAATGATAAGTCAATGCCCTGTTGAACTCCAAAGCGGTCAGGCTGTATTCTTTCGGAATCCAATCGAGATGAATCCCGCTAAAAATTATATTATAAGCGCCGTATCTTGAAATAAGGTATTGAACATACCTTGCGTACGATTCATTAAAATCAAAATACGCCTTCCACGCAGGACAGTTATCTCTTCTTACGGTTTCCAACAAAGGAACAAAACCCTCGTTGGATAAATGCTGCATTTTTTTATCAAGGTTTTTGAAATATTCAGGATTGATTCGGTCAAAATCTGCAACGCCTTTACGTTCGGATGACATTCGAAAAGGGCGATTACCATATTCATCCCGCATATTTTTCGCGGTTAAGTTACCTTCATCTACGTAATAATCGAACTTCTCCCATGCGTTACGGAGATAAATACCATTCTTATCCGCGTAAGTACTGGGATTGCAATCGGACTCCCAGTTCGGAAAAGAGGCAATCATACTAACGGAATTATATCCCTGTCTTTTACGATAAGCTACTGCATCTTCAAAACCTATACCCGGTCCCGGTACATAATTTTCTGTAGCGGAAACACCCCTAAAAGGCAACCGCCATGTAGTTCCCGCAAGCCAGGTATCTCCGAGGAGAAAAAACGGGGTTCCGTCGGCATATTGTAACGCATGACCGTTTGGCGTTGAACGAATGAAACCATGACGGTTCGGGTTTTCTTTCTTTTCTTCTTCAGTCCACCGGACTGCATTAAATTCTCCGGTTTGATTGTTAAGTCCTTTATCATCTTTCTGATTTGAACCGCTCTGCCATATCCATTTGCCCGGCTTTGTTGCCACTATCCGCACAATAAAAACATTATCGCCATTCCAGAAAGAGTAAACTCGTTTGGAGAAATCCGGACCCTCAAGGTCCACCCAGCATTCTACTTCCTTATAATAGTTGCTATAAGTTTTCGCTGCCTTAAGGGTAATTTCCTGCAGTTCCCATACGTGAATATCCGAAGAATTAGAGGCGTAGAGAGAACCCGGAACAATCCATACAATAAGTATTAAATAAACAAAAAAGTATATTCTATTATTGTATCCAACCTTCATAAGTCGTACTTTCTCCTTATTTAAAACTAACCTCTATCGATTTGTCTTTCTTGCTGAGCGTTACTTTTTTAGTTTTTCCATTAGAGGTAATCAAATAATCGCCATAAAAAGCATCCGTTTTGTACATTCCTTTCTTATCGGCTTTTCCGGATACTTTAGTCCACCACTTGTTAAAAACAAGGTCGCGGTAAGCAAGAGCCTGCGGTGTGGGAGTCCAGTCTTTTTTCCACATAGCCGACTCCGGAATCCAGTGTCCCACTTCCCAGAAACCCCACATAATAATTGCTTCAACACTGGGATGTGCAAAGCAAAGACGGAAGAACCTTCGCAGTTCCTCGGCTTTACCTTCTTCTGTATCGGCAGAAACAAGGCATTCGGTAATCTTAATCGGTAAATTAAATTTTGCCAGCTTATCGAGAGTTTTTTGAACATGTTCGGAAGTGGTACTGGCTTTAGCGGTAGAATTATTTTCATCAGACGTAACGAAATGCGCCTGGCATCCAATTCCATCGATAGGTACGCCATTGGCGAGAAGATTCTCAATCTGGGTTATATAAGAACTAGTGTTAAAACCATTTTCAACAAGAACACCGTAATCATTCACATATAATTTAGCATCTGGGTTTGCTGCTTTAACCACCCATGCCATTTCATTTACAATACCATATCCCAGCCGACGCCTGAAAAAATCGCCATTTATCATTTCATTATTAAGGTCAAATTCATCAATCCTACCTTTGAAATGTTTTGCAACGTCAGTTGCACGATTAATAACCGCAGTTCTAAGCTCATCATTATCAAGCTCCGTTAACCAGGGCATAATGTACTTATCCTTCGCCCAGAACACGCAGTGACCCCGCATGGGTATATTGCGTTCTTTGCAGAGTTCATATATCCTATCTGCCAAATAGTAATCAACAACCTTATACTCTACTTCGGTATCATACCATTTTAAAGCATTTTCATGCACTGCGTAGTTGAAATTTTCCTCAAGAACTTTTAAGAACATCTTTCTGTCTTTATCCGCCATAGCGTTTCCGGATTTTTCAGCAAGATTATCAGTAATCGCCGCACCGAAAAGAAACTCATGACGCACCTGTTCTATTTTGACATCCGCATCCGGTTTTGTCTTTACGATTATATCACCCATCCTGATTTCAGCTATACGCGCATCTATTGCATCCGGCGTAATCTTTGCCGCGACATCATCCTCAGCGAAACAAACATTTGCTATAACAATAAACATTAAACCAAACAAAAACATTAAACTTATCTTCATAATTTTTCCTCCTTTTCTTAATTAAATTTTAAATTATTTCTTAAAAATCTAAAGATAAGTATAAGTATTCCCTCCTTTCTGTCAAGGAAACCCTTGACATTTCTTTTTGAAAATCGTATGATTTTACCAATAGCAAACCTAAAAAGGGAGGATATATGAAAAAGTATGCATTGTGTCTTATTTTGTTATTTGTGAGCATTCCACTATTTGCAGGAATATTAGGTTTATCAGTCGGAGGAACAGGTGGTGTCGAGATGTGGAAAATAAATGTCGATGATTCAGAAGAAGAATCCGAAATGCAAAACTACCCCGCAATTGGACTCACCGCCAATTTCTCTCCACCAATTCTTCCGGTAGGTATAAGAGGAGGCTTTGAATATGCGTGGAAATCCCAAACACAAGAAACGGTAATTGGAGACCTCACAACTGAAATTTCCCTTGTTTTTGTTCTAATTGGACTTGAATATTCAATCTCCCCTCCACTTTCTCCTGCGTCTCTTTATTTCGGCGTTGGTGTAGAAATAGCGACAACATCAACTAGTATGTCTGGCATTATCCATGCTAGCTCTTCATCAACAGATTATGGTTTCCTCGCTTATACAGGAACAAGTTTCAACATGGGATTAATAGGTGTTTTTGCTGAAACCGGTTACGGAATTATATTTATGGAAGGTGGAAATATTACTCATATTCCGATAAGAGGTGGAATAAAAATAAGCATTTAACTTTAGGGAAATAACATTAATAAAGTACACAAAAATTACTTCTTTGTAAGCTTTTTTTGTGTACTTTAATTTTAATGAATATATTATTAAAAAATAAATAATATAAAAAAGGGAGGTGGAAAATGAATGGAGGAGGAGCTGCCGCTGCTGCCGCAATCGCAAATGCAATTAAAGCTTCAGGATCTATAGTAAGATTAAAAGAGGAAGATTTTATTAAAGTAATATCCAGGGCCGAAAATCCGGTTATTATTATATCAAGGGGAGGATTCATGAAAAAGGATTTCGATTATCTGATAGCTTACAAAGGATTTGTTTTTTATGTAAGATCGAAAGAAGAATTAAATCTACCCGGAGATTGTGAAGTCATATCCGCACAACAAATATGGATACCTTTTTAGAAACAATACAAAGTATTTCTTAAAAGTTAGCGAGAACATCTTGAAATTTATAATGGTATATACCACTCTTCCCGATAAAACTATAACTAAAAAAATAGCTAAGATATTGGTCGATGAGAGTTTAGTTGCGTGCGCCAATTTTTTTCCCATTGAGTCCATTTACAGATGGAAAAACAAACTTACCGAAGATAAAGAATATGCTCTTATTATGAAAACAAGGAAATCTTTATACAGGCAAGTAAAGAAAAAGCTAAAGGAACTGCATCCTTACGAAATCCCGGCAATCGTTTCCTACGAAATCAAAGAAGGCCTAAGCAGTTATCTTTCCTGGATACAAAAAGAAACTAAAAAAAAATAAAAATTTTCCGCCTGTCAAACACACGAAAGAAACCGAAAGGGAGATTTTATGAAAAAGTTTACACTATTTGTTGTTTTGTTACTCGTAAGCGCGCCACTTTCTGCGGAAATATATGGCTTGTCAATCGGAGCAACTGGTGGTGTTGAAATGTTGAAAATAAATGCCCCAGGAGCAGAGCATCAGACTTTCACGGGGATCGGACTTGCAGCAACCATTTCTAACTCGGCCTCACCTATAAGCTATCGCGGTGGATTAGAATATGCCTGGAAGTCTTATCCAGATAACACTAAATTTTATGATATCTTTATTCTACTTGGCATTGAACATTATATAACTCCTCCGCTTTTACCTACATCTTTTTATTTTGGCATAGGCGCAGAAATATCCACCTTCGGTAACAACCAAAATAAATCTGTAACCGATTTCGGCGTCCTGGTTTACGGAGGAATAAATCTCAGCATGGGAATGATGGCCCTTTTTACGGAAACCGGTTATGGAATTCTATTCGCCGGCCTGACTACTTATAGCCATATTCCTATAAGAGGTGGAATAAAAGTCAGCCTTTAATTTAATATTCTTATATCTGTTTTAAAGCTACGAGGACACCCAATATAAACTAACACTACTTAACAAGTACCATTTGGTTCCTTAAAACAATATCTTCCGCCTTCAAAAGACAGAAGTAAATACCGGCTGATAAATCTTCCGGATTCCATTCAACCATATGCCTTCCGGATTCCTTATATCCGGAGCCCAAATCTGCAATTTCCTGTCCTGATAAATTATATACTTTCAAATCAACATAACTGTTTGTTGGAACCTCAAACCATATTGAAGTCTTCGAATAAAAAGGATTGGGATTGTTATATAATTTGAATACAGCCGATTTATCTTCCCAGAAATACTCAATTCCGTCTTCTCCTTCTAAAGCTGCCTGTATCGCGTAATATGCCGGTTTTGCTTCATAATAATAATCAAAAAGAGATCCATGCCATTGAGGATTCCATCCGCGTCTATCGTCTATGTTCCAGAGATTCCATCCGACTTTTCCCCCAGCGCGCTTCTCCAGCAAAACGTCTAAAATAGAACGATACGTAACCCCCTGTGCATCATAACCCTCTTCCGGATCCTCAGTCTTTATCCATACACTTGCTTCCGTAACATGAAATTCGAGGTCGTTGCTGTGCGCCCAGTCGATCAGGTTTCTCAAATCGTTTAATCTGCTCTCGGATTCCCAACCCACATCAACATGAGCCTGCCACCCAATTCCGTCTACCCGCAAACCAAGACCTTTCAAATAAAGCACTGTCTCTTTAATTAAATTCCAGGAAGCGGTATTTTCAGGGTGTTCATGGTGATTGTAAATCAACTTTATATCAGGTGCTAAGGAATCACAGATTTTAAAAGCATTTACTATGTAAACAGGAACATTATGCGTATCCAGACCGATTATATACCAGGGGCACTCCCAACTACCAGGAATACCACCGTCCTCTGTATGCCAGCTTCCATTAATCACAGTTTCATTAACAACATCCATGTACTCAAAACCGGGTGTTCCGTTATACTTCTTGCAGACCGTATCCAGAAATACACGCATGTTGGTATCAAGTTCTCCGGCAGTTCTCTCATCATCCATCGCCCAATAAGAACACTGTGGTCCGATTGGACAGTGCATTCTTAGCACTTGTTCGTTTTCAGCTATGTGATCAACCCATTCATCTGCTTGCCACCAGCTCCAGGACGAATTATCAGGATGAATGCTCGACTGCTTGAAATCATTTTCAGGCGTAACATAACTGAATTCTCGATCTAAAATTTCCCCTGTACTTGAGTTTAAAAGCCATGCCCCTGTCGTACCACCGATGATTATACTGCCATCCCAGTATCTATCGGCTACAATTTCCCGTAATCTTCGTCCTTCAGGCACCGATTGAGCCTGAAGTCCAAAAGAATAAATGAAACAAAAAAGTAATAAGAAAATCATTATATGTTTATGCATTTTCACTCCTCTTCTTTTTTGTATATTAACACGATTTTTTCTCTATGTCAACCACGCCAAAAGGGGTTGCCATAATAAGTTTTTGGATTATTTTCAAATAATTTTAAAGAGGAAATATGAAAAAAAATAAAAAATTAAAACAAAATGGAATTGGTGACTTTATGCGCCTCGCAATGTGGATGTGGGGACGCTCCAGTCTTTCTGGAATGCTTTTCTTCCTGAGAGTCGGCATCAGGCTTTTTCTTGCGAAAAAGAGAAAAGAAAGAAAACAAAAAACCATTGATGGTAATATTCCGGCTGTAATAGCAATCAGCCCTACAATGCGCTGCAATTACAACTGCAGGGGCTGTTATTCAAGAGACAGGATTTCAAACAACGAGCTCGGAACGCAGGAACTCGATTCTCTTTTTTCTGAAGCAGAAGAGCTTGGCGTTCTTTCCGTAGTCGTTACAGGAGGAGAACCTTTCTTGCGAGATGACACCATCGAACTTATGGAAAAACACAAAAAACTTCTTTTTATCCCTATAACGAACGGTTCAAAAATGACTTCAGAATTGGCAAAACGCATCTCAAAAAGCGGAAACATAATACAACTCGTCAGCATTGAAGGCTTTGAGCAACACACTGATAATAGAAGAAAAAAAGGGTCTCATGGAATAGCTCTTAGAGCAATGCAATTATTACGAGAAACCGGTGTATGTTTTGGTTTCGCCGCGACAAACACTTCCGAAAATTCAAAATTTCTTGGTACCGACACATTTATAGACAATATGATAGAACTCGGATGTACCCTCGGCTATTTTACTGAATATGTACCCTGCGGACCGCATCCAAAAAAAGACTGGGTATTAAGTGGGGAAGAAAGGAAATCTTTTCGGGAAAAAGTTCTGGATTTCCGAAGAAGAAAACCTATTGTACTGGTTCAATTTCCTCAAGACGAATACGGCGAAGAAAATCGTTGTACTGCAGCCGGAATCGCATCTCTACATATTAATTCCGAGGGTGGTATCGAACCCTGTCCATTTATAAATATTTCCCTCGAGAATATTCGCAGCGGCGGCTTAAAAGCAGCCTGCGAATCTTCTTTCTTAAAGGCAATTCGGGAAAGAGGTGACCTCTTGCAGAGAGAAAAACTTGCGTGTTCACTGTTCGAACATTACTCGGAATTGGAAGAGTTAGCTAGAGAAATTTAAAAATTAAATATCAAAATGGAAAAATACAAATCAAAGTTCAAAAATTAAAAAAAACAAAAACAACAAAATTTAGTTTTTTCTCTGTGTGTTTCTTTTTCTCTGTGTACTCTGTGGCTAATTTCCCGTTTGACAATTGGCAAAAAAATGATAATATTACCCTGAGAAATATTATGAGTTTGAATTGCGGAATTATCGGACTCCCGAATGTCGGAAAGTCCACTATATTCTCTGCCCTTACCTGCCTTTCCGTAAAGGTTGAGAATTATCCCTTCTGTACTATCGAACCTAACCTGGGTATGGTGGAAGTACCCGACGAACGGTTAACTAAAATAGCGGATATATTAGATATAGAAAAAAGAATACCGGCAATGGTAGAATTTGTTGATATAGCAGGTCTGGTCGAGGGAGCTTCAAAAGGGGAAGGGCTGGGAAACCAATTTTTGAGTCATATCAGAGAAGTAAATGTTATAATCCACATAGTAAGGTGCTTCGAGGATCCGGATGTTTCTCATCCATATGAAAATATCGACCCGACTCGTGACATCGAAGTAATAAACATGGAGCTCATATTAGCTGATCTTCAAACCGTGGAAAAAAGGCTGCAAAAAAACATAAAATTACTTAAAAGCCAGGACCAGAAATTAAAAAAGAATGCCCAAAATAGTGTATCCTTACTGGAAAAATTACAACAGGAATTAAAAAAAGGAATACCTGTAAAGAATATAGAACTAAAAGTTGAGGAGAAGAAAAACATAAAGGAATTGAATCTTCTCACAGATAAAGAAGTTTTATACGTTTGTAATATCGATGAAAACAGCATAAATAATGAGAATAAATTTACGGAATCGGTAAAAAATTACGCAAAAAAGGAAAATGCTCCGGTAATAGAAATTTGCGGTAAAGATGAACAGGAAATAGCGGCACTAAAATCCGAAGAAGAAAAAAAGGAATTTATGAAAATGTTAGGTTTAGAAGATTTAGCTCTTAACCGCCTTATAAAGACCGCTTACAATCTTTTGGGCCTAAGAACTTTTTTCACTGAAAACGGAAAAGAAGTTCGCGCCTGGATGTTTAAAAAAGGTTCAAAAGCTCACGAGGCGGCGGGAATCATTCATTCTGATTTCGAAGAAGGTTTTATCAAAGCAGAAGTTTTTCAATGCGCCGATTTATTCGATTATGGTTCTAAAGCACATATAAAGGAACATGGTAAAACACGAATCGAAGGTAAAGATTATGAAGTTGAAGACGGCGACATTATTTTATTTCACTTCAAGGTATGATACGGCAAAATGAGCTGGGTTAATTTTCATACTCATTCGGATTTTGATGACGGAAGAGTTGAACTTGAGGAATACGTTAAGGAAGCCTTAAAACAGGATGTTGCTATCCTCGGTTTCAGCTCGCACAATCCTTTGCCTTTCTCTGTGGATTGGGTCCTAAAAAAAGAAGATTACGAAAAATACTGTGAAATGGTTCGGGAACTTGCGGAAAAATATAAAGATAAAATCAGAATACTTCTTGGGTTAGAAATGGATTTTCTATCCAATTTAGATTCTTTTTACAGAGAAGGAATAGATTTATCAGCCCTGGATTTCCTGATAGGTTCGATCCATTTTGTTAATTTTTTTAGCGATAATAAAGGCTGGGCTATTGATGAAAGTCAGGAGGATTTCGAAAAAGGATTAGATGAAATTTACGGTGGAAACATAAAAAAAGTAGTAAAGGATTATTACAAACTTATCAGAAATATGCTGAAATTGGAGAATCCAGACATAGTGGCACATCTCGATTTGATAAAAATGAATAACAAAGACGAAAAATACTTCTCTGAAGAAGAGAGCTGGTACAGACAAGCTGTACTCGATACTTTAAAAGCGGTCGCCAAATCGAGTTCGATATTAGAGGTAAATACCGGGGGAATCGCGAGAGGAAAAACAGATTCCTTATATCCAAGCAACTGGATTCTGGAAGAAGCTTATAATATGCGCATCCCAATAACTCTGGGTTCCGATGCGCACAGACCGGAACAGATTACCGCAAAATTTAAAGAAGCCGCCGTACTACTTAATTCTATTGGATACAAGGAGGTTTACATTTTGCACAAAAAAACATGGGCACCACATCCGATCTCGGTAGAGGGAATCGAACTATAAAAAGACATTACCACAGAGAACACAGAGATTTTCGTTTTTTTACCCACCACCACTACCCCAATAAAAACACAGAGTTCACAGAGTCACACCCCACAACCTATAATTAGCCACGGATTGACACGGATACACACAGATAAAAAAATATTTTTTGCTTTAAAAACCATCCTCCCTCAACCCCAAATTTTTCTCACACAAAGCGCACAAAGAACACAAAGAAAAAAATAGTTTTATTTAAATTCCAACCCATCTCCAAAAATAAACTATGAGATTACACAAGATTAATGTTTTGGGAAGATTACTTTAATACGTTGACAATAATAATTTAATGCTTATAATAGTATATAAGTTAATGAGGAGGCCAAATGAAAAATCTATATTTTTTAGCTTACCTTATTTTCAGCGTTAGTAGTAATGCTTCTATGATCGCCGATATTACCGAAGATATAGAAACCGAATTCGGGACATATCATCCATATACTGTAGATGTCACCCCTTCTTGCGCCCCATACACGATAGAGTCGGGATTCACAAACGTAATGAATTTCGACAGTTTTTCATTTACCAGTGTGGAAGAAACACTTCTATACCAGAATGCTTTTGTCGCGACTCCATCATCTTACATGGAGATGTATGATATTTATAATAAAGCAAGAATACGGGAAATGCCCATATTTGTTAGCTGTGACGCGCTATTACATACATACCATAAATTATACGATAAAATGCTTCAAACAGCGGAAACCGAACAGCTTATTTTAGATATTGAGAACATTACTGATGAACTTATCGAAATCATTAATGAAAAATGGACTTCGGCGAGTGATCCCACCGTGAAAGAAGCTCTACGTTTAGATCTTGCGTATCTTAGCGTGGCGAAATGCCTTCTCGATACTTCATTTGCACCCATACCGGAGGTAGAGACACTTGTAGATTCGGAACTAACGTATATTGAAGCCCACGGCGGTCTATCTCCTTCACCTATATTTGATTACGATGAAGACTACAGTCAATACGTTCCTAGAGGACATTACACAATAAGTGACACATTGGAACGGTACTTTAAAACAATGATGTGGTACGGCAGGATGACTTTTGTAAGTGACCAAAGCTTTCCGGAACTTATAACTCCACACACAAGAATGGCGGTCCTTTTAATCCATTCGATATACAATTCTGAAATAGGCGAAGAATCAGGTATCGATGTATGGGAAAGAGTTTATCTGCCTACTGTTTTCTATGTCGGAAAGACCGACGATATTAACATTTACCAATATACAGAAATAATGAAAGAAATTTACGGAGAGAATTTTGCTTCATTGCCAGTCGACACTTTCGCGAATAATTCTCTACTTGAGCAATTTATTATAAAAGCGGATTCTCTGCCGGGTCCCGAGATAACAACTCCTACTCCCAAGGGATTCAGATTTATGGGACAGAGATTTATACCTGATTCATACATGTTCACTCATCTCACAAATGCCATTGACAGAACACTTCCCAAGGGTTTAGACGTAATGGCGGTACTCGGATCCGATAGGGCTGTCGAAATCTTAGATGAAGTATATTCCGAACCCGGCTGGGTATTTGACTCCATAAGTACACTCAGAAACCAATTCGACGAGAAAACAGAAGAAGAATGGGTTCAAACGCTTTACTGGAACTGGTTGTATTGCCTTATGCCCTTTACGTTTGCAAAAGAAACCGGGTTCCCCACTTTTATGCAAAATACAGCTTGGGAGAATAAGGAACTTTACGCCGCTCTGGGAAGCTGGACTGAACTTAGACACAACACCATACTATATGCGAAACAAAGCTACGCGTCGGGTATCTTCCCTACTTCACCAACCATTCATGGTTTTGTGGAACCAAATCCCTGGTTTTTCGGTAGGCTCGCTTCCCTCGCGGAATATATGAGTGAAGGCTTAAATAATCTCGACTTGCTTTACGATGACTTTGAAGCAAGACTTTCGGGTCTTACCTATCTACTGCTTACCCTGAAAACAATAGCGGAAAAGGAACTCACAAACCAAACCATCACAGAGGGAGAAGACAGAGCAATAACAGGTATAGGAGCCGAAATGGCTGAACTTATAACCTTTGATAATAATTATCAAAGACACGTTTTCAACGGAGAGATAGATTCTGAAGATAGCGAGCATATGCCAGTTGTTGCCGATGTCCATACCGATCTTGCATTAACTGGCTGTTGTCTCGAAGAAGGAGTCGGTTATCCTTTCAATTTATATGTTATCGTTCCACTAAATGGTGAGCTTGTTGTAACATGGGGAGCCGGGTTTTCCTACTATGAATTCCTTCAGCCAATATCTGAGCGGTTAACAGATGAAGCATGGCGTGATATGCTACAGAGTGCTCCGCCTGATGTATGCGTCTGGGTTTCCACTTTCCTCGATACATCAGAACTCGAAGCTATTACTGAACCACATCACTACAGAGAAGATTTCAAAGAATGGAAAATCCAGGATTTCTCAGGTATCGAGGAGCAGGATTCCAGTAATTCTGAGGCGGATTTCGGACTTTATTTTAGCGCTGTAGTATTGGGAACAGACGAGATTCTCATCAACTACACAGTCACATCCCCAGAGACACCGATTTCTTTAAAGGTGTTCGATGTGACCGGAAAACTTATAACCACACTAGTCGAAGGAAAGGTAGAACGAGGGCAACATCTAATAAACTGGGATGTCAAAGATAATCAGGGCGAAAAACTTTTTCAGGGAATCTACTTCATACAATTCGAAGCAGACGGTTTAACAGAGACAAAGAAGTTAATCTTTATAAGATAGAGAACTCTATATTTGTATTAATTCTAATTTAAAGAATCAATACTTAAAAAGCGTTTTCAGAAACGTATACTTCTCCAGATGACCCAAACCACCGCGGGCGGCAGTTTTTTCTGAATATTCAGTGTTACCATCCCTCGGGACATTTTTCCCAGATATAAGAAAAGGAACAGGGGTTCTGGTATGTTTTCGCAATTTTATGGGCACCGGATGGTCGGGAAGAACTCCAATAGTTACATCATTATCAATCTTATCTAATACAGGTCTGACCAATCTTTTATCAAATTCTTCTATTGCTTTTATTTTTAAATTAAGGTCTCCCATATGCGAACACTCATCGATCGCTTCGAGATGCAGATAAACAAAATCACTACTCTTTAAAGCACTAAGTGCAGCTTCAACTTTATTTTCAAAATTGGTATCAATAAAACCCGTTGCGCCGTCAGGTTTAATAGCCTGCATTCCTGTTAGTTTACCGATTCCGAGAATTACATCTACTGCGGATATCACCGCACCTTTTTTATTATATTTCTTTTCGAACGACTCAAAATGAGGTTTCCTTCCCGGACTCCAGGGCCAGATACAATTTGCAGGCTTTTTATTACTTTTCATAAGGCTAATATTAGCAGGAGCATCTTTTAATATTTCTATGCTTTTTTCAATTAATTCTTTAATTAACTTAGCTGTGGTTTCCGCTCCCTTATCCTGCGGATAAGGTATAATCTCTTTCCATTTAACTCCCTGATTTGAATCCGGCTTATGATATCCTATTTTATCGGAAAATTCATCGCCTCTAAGAATCAAAAGGTTTCTGTAACTAACACCAGGATAAAATTTTATTTTTGAGTTTCCCAATTTATCATTCAACAGACGAATTAAATCTTCCGCGCTTTTCTGGTCTATCTGTCCGGCGGAGTAATCTTCCAATATCCCATCAATTATAGTTATAAGATTGCAACGAAAAGCTATTTCATCTTCTTTCAACTCGATATCCTGCCTCGCTGCTTCGATAGGACCTCTTCCACAATAGTTTTTCGCAAGGTCGTATCCAAGAACGGAAAGATTTGCGGCATCGCTGGAGCTGGGAAAAGGTTTTGGTATCGTAAGAAGAGTTCCCTGTGCTCCGTTTTTCGCAAGAGAATCAAGAGACGGGGTATTAGCCACCTCCAGAGGAGTCTTTCCCTTCAATTCATCAACCGGCTCATCTGCCATTCCATCAGCTAAAAATACTAAGTATTTCATGATTTTACCATTTACAAGTTATATGGGATTAATATGTTGTCAAGCCACGCATTCACACGGATAGGCAGGGATCTTTTTGTTTTTTTTACTCGAACCCTGGAAACCTTGAATCCTCGAAACCTTAGTTAATACAAAGAACATAAAGAAACTTTTTTTGTTTCTCCTTCCTAACCTCCTAACACTCTAACTTCAAGGAATGAATTTAAAATTCAACACTCAAAATTCAAAATTATTAAGCTCCAACCTCTAACTTCTTTATTAAATTTTTTTCTTACTCACCAAACTCCCATCTTCCCTAATTTTAAGTTTGTATTTATCTCCTTTTTTATTTTCAGCCTCAATATTATATATCATCTTACCGCCTTTCTCTTCCTTTACAATTGCATTGTCCACTAAAACATCAAGCATCGTCGGAGGTATTCCAAGTTCATTTTTTATTTTTTCAATTACACCAACCGGTAAATAGGAAAGTAAAACCGGAGGGGTAGAAATCCCAAGTTTCGCGGCTACTTCTCCCGCGGTAGGGTTGGGCAAATCAGCCACATTAAAACTATCTAAAGGAGCAAAATCTTTCTTTTCGATGTGTACCACACCGGGACTTCCGGTTATCATAAAATCGCTGACATTATCCAGGAGTATATCAAAATCTCTAATAGCCGACCTCTCCGCATAAAAGCGATTTAATACCGCACCTTCAATATCGAACAAAATCATACCCGGACGGGGGTCTTCCTTCTCAAAATCGACGGAAACATTTCGTATTTTCAATTCCTTTATATACCTGCAATAAAGACCATAAGCCGGCCTTAGGCCATACTTTTCCGGTCGATAATCATCTATTTGAGGAAGTCTTATTTTAACCGGATCCTCCTTCAAACCAAGATAAGACAAACTACCTCCCTTGTAAGTCATTCTCATGTTTTCAAGAACGATATTCTCAAGTTTCTTGTCAGATTTGCCCATAATTGTACTGGTAAACTTCCATCCACTACCGTAGCCGTAAACATCTTTAACGACAACATTACTTATTCTAAGATTCCTAATACCGCCAACGGTGGGAGAACCCGGCGATGCACCTTTAATTTTAGATAGATTAACAAAGAAAGGAATGGCAACACTCTCCATAGTAACATTTTGAACATTAACGCCGTCTATTACCGCTCCATGGTTTGAAGTAAAACTTATACCCGCATTATCAGCTTTTGTTATTGTTATATTTGAAAGCTGTATATTTCTAAAATCACCAACCGTTTCCGGACCAAGCTGCAAAGCAATACCACCGGCAGAAATCATACAACTACTTATGTTGATATCTTTACTGATTAATTTACGACCTAAAGAATAATCCGATTTAAGAGAAATTCCATCATTACCCGTTTCTACCTCACAGTTTCGTAAGATAACATTATTGCTTCCTACAAGGCTTATACCATTAACCTTAGTTTCTATCTTCACATTGCGTATTTTTACATTATCACATCCAGTAGCCAGAACAGCCAGATACCCACCGTCAGTTATAGTTACATCCTTTATCTCAACATTTTTGCATAACTTCAAGGAAACAACTTTATCCCCCTCTCCAATTTCAGAATTACTATAAAGAGATGCAGTTCCGCTTATAATGCCTTCACCTCTAATAGTCACATTTTCAACACTATCTCCCCAGATGAGGGCATTATGGAAATGACTGAGCCCGAAACCCTGATACTTATCCCACGAATTTGGCTCGGGCGAATCAAAAGCACTAACTCCTTTCAGTGCAGCCTGGATTTTGGCTTCTTTTTCGATTTGTAAGGTTACATTGCTTTTTAAATGAATCGAACCGGATAAATAAGTTCCTTTAGAGAACACAACTATTCCGTTCGCAAGAACAGCACAGGAATCTATTGCCTTATTTATACCTTCCGTATCGAGAATCTCATCATCGCTTACCGCCCCAAAATCTTCAACTTTTAATAAGACCAAAGGAGAGCCAACCGGTTCTTGCGCTAATAAGATAAAAGATATTAAAAATAATATTATAAACCTTTTCATTTTTCCTCCTTTTATTTCTAAATTTAACTTATTATGGATACTTTTCAAGTACCTATCACGCTCAAGAATTAACCACAAGATTACACAGATTTTCACCAGATTACTGATCCCCCAAATATTTCGATTTGTTTTGGATTTACACAAGATTTTTTTTGTTACCATTTAACAATTTTAATATTTAACCATTCAACTTAGATTCGAAGAATTTACGGTCGGCCGTCTACCGTCATCGGTCATTTAAGTTGTTTCACAACTTAAATGAAAACATTGACAAAACACAGAAACATATAAATTACAAAAAGGGGAATGAAATTAAAAAAAGAAAATAAACATAAGAAAAATGATAGGTGGGTAGCGGTTTTTCAAACCCAAAAAATCTGCGTTCTCTGTGGTATCTTTTTTAAAACAATTCGTGCTATTCGTGTGTATAATTTAGTAATTAGTCACTGGTCATTGGTCATTAGTCAAAAACAAGAAATAAAAAACTTTGTGAACTTTGTGGTTCAAATTCTCTTTGGGAGGTGGGTGAGGGTTTTAATCAACAATATCAATTTTGTTGTTTTGCTTTGTGCTCTTTGTGTGCTTTGTGGTTCATTTAATTTTGGTGTGGTGGGGCATGGCTTTTAGAAACATCATCTGGGACTTTGACGGAACGCTTTTCGATACGTACCCTGAAATAACTCGGGCTTTTATCGATGTTTTAAAGAAAGACTATGGGGTTGAATACGATTATAACCAAGCTTTCTCCCTTGCTAAAACTTCTATAACTTTCTGTATAGAAAGTCTTGCTGATGAGTTTAATATAGATAGAGAAGAATTTTATGAAAATTTCAAAAAGAGATATTTCGGGGAATTAACTTTTAAAGATAAGCCATTCGAAGGAGTAGAAGAAGTTCTCAAATACGTCTCGGAACGCGGGGGAAATTTTCTTATAACTCACCGGGGATTCGAAAGTCTAAATGAATTTTTATCCAGACATAGTCTTAACAAATATTTTATCGAAATAGTAACTTCTGATGCGAATTTTCCGCTCAAACCCGACCCAACAAGCTTCAATTATATTATTGATAAATATAAATTAAGAAAAGAAGAAACTCTGGGGGTTGGGGATAGAATCCTGGATATAGAAGCCGCCCGCGCATCTGGCATAAAATCTTGTTTTTTTGATCCCAAAGGTTCAAAAGTCGGAGTTGCTACTCACAATATAAGTAAAATGACAGATTTATTGAAGATTCTTAAAGAATAGAATAATCTTCTCAGCACTTTTTTTCACCGGAACGGATAAACGCTCCCCTACTTCTAAACTTACCGGCATAATAGCCAGAATCTTTAGTTCTTTTACAGAACCTTCTTTGGAAATAAAATCATAAAAAAGATGAAGAGAAGAAGAATGGGTAAGTCCGAATCGCTCGCTTATTTCCTGTAAATCCAAAAGCCTTATTTCGCCTTTTTCTCCTCCAAAAAGAACACTATCTACAATTAAAAGTTTCTCGAATTTTTTCTGAGTCAGAAATCCCAGCCAGTGTTCCGGTGTTGCACCTGCAACAATCACATTATTAATCCCCATATCTTTAAGGCTTTCGGCAATGAAAACACCCACACCATCATCGGATTTCAATGTCGAACCAATACCCATAATTACGGTTTTATTATCTATAAAATTCTTTAATTCTTCTTTCCAATCCATAATATAAGCCACAAAAACAAAGATAGGATTAGAAGTAGTACAAGTTAGCACTCCAAGGATTAGGGATTAAGTGGTCAGTTTCTTCTTAATCCTTGCTTCTCCTCATAGTTTTGCGACTAATCCTTAATCCTCGCTTAACTCCCCGCTTTACTACTAATCCTAAACAAATATCTACTTACTACTCCCTACTCTCTACAATCTACTATCTATGTTATTTAAGCAGTACAACCTTCCTTACAATCTGTTCTTTCTTTCCCTTTTTAAGAGAAATAAAGTATATATCATTTGGCAGTTTATTTCCATTTAAGGTTATCGTGTGAGTTCCCGCGGGTTTCTTTCCCCTAAAAAGACTTTTAACCATTATTCCTGCTTTATTGTATACTTTTAAATTTATATCTTCTTTTGTATCTTCTTCGGAAACGGAAAAACTTATACTGAAGGCTCCTGCTGAAATGGATGGAAATACGCTGAGCTGCAAATTCGCATTTACGCCTGGATCATCCTCAATCCCGGCAAGGGCTGTTGTGATAAAATCCTTTTCATTCCATCCGTTCGGGCCTATCGACAACCATCTGGAATGAGTTAGGGCGGTATAACTTAGAGGGGCGTATTTTAATCTGATTCTCCAGTGATAGGCAGTTCCTTCTTGTAAGTCGGCTACATCCTCTGAAATTTCTACTCCGTGAAGGCCGCAAAGATACCATGAATCACTCTCGGAAACAGAAGTCCCATCAAATAGTTGACCGAGTTCTTTGACTTCCCACTGCAATTTTAATTTTCCCTGGCCTCCGGGTATTTTTCCAAGAATATTAAGCTGAACACCAGAAGTTCCGGTTAAATTGCCAAGCTGGACAGGATGAGAACCAACTGGCCAAACATAAGCAGACTGAGTTGGGATGAGAGAAACTCCACCTCCATTGCCGTAATATACAAATGCTCTACCCTCATCAGTTCCTACGTTATCGTAACAAGGAGCACCCACAATCACGTCCGAATACCCGTCTCCGTTTACGTCCCCCGCCGTCGAGACGGAGTAACCGAATTCTGCATCTGGCTGATTTGATTCACCAATCCAGTCGTAAGACATGGAGAGTTCCAACGAACTGCCATGATACACAAAAGCACATCCCTCATTCATTTGTCCATGGGTGTAATCACGTGCGCCCACAATCACATCCGAATATCCGTCTCCGTTTACGTCCCCCGCCGTCGAGACGGAGTAACCGAACCACGCTTCATCCTGATCGGACTCTGCCATCCAATTGTAGGAGGCTGAAAGCCCGGAAGGACTCCCACGGTATACAAACGCACCACCCTCGTCCGTTTCCGGATTGTCATACGCATAAGCACCTACAATTACATCTGAATATCCGTCCCCGTTTACGTCTCCCGCTTTTGATACGGAAGTTCCAAAGTATGCTTGTGCCTGACCGGAATTGGCATTCCAATCCGGAGAGACAGAAAGCCCTCCTCCGCCTCCATGATATACAAACGCACCACCCTCATTTGACTCTACATCATCGTACCAAGGAGCACCCACAATCACGTCCGAATACCCGTCGCCGTTTACGTCTCCTGCCGAGGAAACGGATGCACCAAAGAACGCGCCCATCTGATCGGATTCGGCTGACCAGTCATGTGAGGTAGAAAGTCCTGAGGAACCTCCATGATATACGAATGCACCACCCTCTGCAACTTGTTCATTATTGTATGCAAAGGCACCCACAATTACATCCGAATATCCGTCCCCGTTTACGTCTCCCGCCGTCGAGACAGAGTAACCGAAGCATGCGTATTCCTGAGAAAACTCCTCGGCCCAGTCATAAGATGTGGATAGTCCTAAAGAATCTCCATGATAAACGAATGCCCCTCCCCCATCAGTTTCTGCTCCGTCGTAATTACGAGCACCCACAATTACATCCGAATATCCGTCCCCGTTTACGTCCCCTGCTCCTGCGACGGAATATCCGAACCACGCTTCATCCTGATCGGACTCTGCTACCCAGTCATGTGATGCAGACAAACCCGAGGGACCGCCATTATATACGAATGATGCCCCTTCATTCGTTTGTCCGCCGTCGTACTGATAAGCACCCATAATTACATCAGAAAATCCGTCTCCGTTTACATCTCCTGCCGTGGAGACTGAATATCCGAAAAATGCGTCCGCCTGGCCGAATTCCTCAATCCAGTCAGGTAAATCAGAAAGCCCGGAAGAACTTCCATGATACACAAATGCTCTTCCCTCATTATTTTGTCCGTGGTCATAAAGAGGCGCTCCCACAATCACATCCGAATATCCGTCTCCGTTTACATCTCCTGCTGTACAGACGGAGTAGCCGAAATATGAATTTGTCTGAGAAGACTGAACCGTCCAGTCGGGTAAGGGTCCCGGGCTTGTAACACCATCCGGACCCCCAAGATATACAAATACACCGCCTCTATTACCATCATAACCTGGAGCACCCACAATCACATCCGAATATCCGTCTCCGTTTACGTCTCCTGCTCCTGAGACAGAGGTGCCAAACCTTGCGTCTGCTTGATTTATTTCACCAATCCAGCTAATAGAGGTGGCACCACCCCCTATATTAAAAACAAATGCTCTTCCTTCATGCGATTGTCCATTGCTGTAAAAAGGAGCCCCCACAATCGCATCTGGATAATCATCTCCGTTTACATCTCCCGCTCCCGACACGGAAATACCGAGGCATGCCCCTGTTTGCCCGGATGTCATTTCTAAGGAGGGGATAGAATTAATATGACTCTCACCCCCCCAATATGTAAGCACCTTACCTTCATCTTCATAAGTGCTGTCGTAATAAGGAGCTCCGACAATAATGTACGGCCTATAATTCGTCGACATCCCCGCCCCGGAAACGGAGAAACCGAACTTTGCATTTTCCTGCGACCCACATATTATTTGACTGGGGTATTCTCCTATATTTGGTCCTCTATAAAGAAATATTGCTCCCACATTTTTTCCTAAACTATCGTAATCAGGGGCTCCTACAATCAAATCCGAATATCCATCTCTGATCACATCAAGCGAGGTGACCGACCAACCTAAGTGTGCGGAATCTTGATAGGACCTACCAATCCCGACAGGAATATCAAGCAACCCTCCTTCAGGATCATTAAAACTCGTCTCAAATAAGAACACCGCCCCTTCATCCACTTTTACCTGATCATAAAAAGGAGCGCCAATAACGACCTCACAAAAATCTTCCGGTTCGTCGTCCGTATTACCTGCCCAAGAAACAGAGAAGCCGAACTGCGCGCCTGCCTGATCAGATTCATAAGACCAACTGGGAGAACCGGGAAGTCCTGAGGAGCTTCCATAATAAGCAAATGCACACCCCTCGTCCGCCTGCCCTCCATCGTAAAGAGGAACACCCACAATCACCTCTGAATAACCATCTCCGTTCACATCTCCTCCTGTGGAGACGGAATAGCCGAACCATGCGTCAAGCTGATCGGACTCACCCGACCAGTTAAAACTCTGGGGAAGGCTTCTACCTTTTGCAGATATCGAAGCAAATAAATCTTCGGCTGGGGGAGTGTTTAAAGTAATATTGGCAGAAATCACTATCGGATAAATCAAATTTTCCTCACCCAATGAAATCTTTAACTTATCTTCTGCATTTGATAAGGAATACGATACCTCTTTTCCGTCTGCATCTTCGATTTCTTCAATCTGATATATAATCGCATTTTCTTTATTGTTTAATACGAATCTGTCTCTTTCTGGAGTAATATCCAGATTTTCTGCTTCAATAATAAAATCTACTCTCTCTGTTTTTATTCCTTCCTGTATCAAAATACTTTGCCGGATTCCGCTTTCCGAGTTGGAATAAACAACTTCAATACCATCGCCAGTGCATATAATATTATCTCCATTAATCGCAACATCTAAATCGCTAAAAAACTTTTCATCTTTTCCACTTGTAATTGCAATTGACTTAATTCTCAAACTCCATTTTTCTTCTTCGGAAATCACTCTCGAGATAAGTTCCATTCCGTTTTCATCGAAATACGCACGAAGATTATTCGCTCTGTTCGCAAGATGAAATTTGGGATGAGTGAAACTCTCTCCTCTATAATCTAACTTCTGTAATGAGGGTTTATATTCTTCTTTCTCTATATTACGCATTGCCGCATTCATCCAGGAGTCGGACATACCCGGGTTGTCTTCGCAAGCTGCAAACAAAAAAGCAGGGCAAAACAAAAAAACGACTAAACTAATCAATAAGAAAAAACTTTTCATGATTACCTCCTCTCTTCAACTTATTGTATGAATACTTCCGTATTCTGTCAAGGAGGTTTTTTCGCCACAAAAACACGAAGAAAAAATGAATTGAACCACAAAGAACACAAAGAACACAGAGAAAAAAAAGATAATGTTGTTTAAAACCCAACCTCACAACACCAAATTATTATCACACAGAGACGCAGAGAACACAGAGCCCCACCACACAACACCAATTTTTTACATGTAGAGAATGTAGAGATTGTAGCTAATTTTTTTGTTTTTATTTCTATATTAACTACATGTTCTACATGTGCAAATTTTTTTGTTTTTTTCTGTTTTATATCTGCCGTCAGCGGTCGGCTTTTTTCTATTTAAAAAGACTGAATGCCACAACAAAACCGGCAGTAATTACCGAAAGGATACTCATCAGCTTTATAAGAATATTAAGCGAAGGTCCTGAAGTATCTTTCATCGGATCACCTAAGGTGTCTCCCGTAACTGCTGCCTTATGAGTGTCAGAACCTTTCCCGCCGTGAGCTCCTTCTTCAATATACTTCTTCGCGTTATCAAAAGCACCGCCAGCATTAGCCATAAAAACAGCCATCGAAAACCCGGATGCAAGAGCTCCTACAAGAAAACCAACGACACCCGAAACTCCAAAAACCCAACCTATAAGTATAGGAGAGATGATTGCGATAAGTGAAGGAATTATCATTTGTTTCTGTGCCGCTTTTGTAACGATGGCGACTGTTCGAGCGTAATCGGGTTTCTTCTTACCCGCAAGAATATCTTTATCCTTAAATTGCTCTCTAACTTCACCTATAACCGCCTGGGCTGTTTTCCCTACGGAACTCATAGTCATACCGCAGAAAAGAAAAGTAATAACCGCGCCAATCAAAAGGCTCGCGAGAAGAGTCGGATTAAGCAGACTTAAATTGTAATAATCCGAAAGCTCAAGAAAAGTAACACTGCTGACACTTACAACCCGTTCTCCAAGATTAATAACTTCTACTCCGAGACGAGTTAAAGCCATTTTGATTTCGGTTAGATAAGCGGCAATCAAAGCCAGTGCGGTAAAAGCAGCAGAACCTATCGCGAAACCTTTACCTGTTGCGGCGGTTGTATTACCAAGAGCATCGAGCTGGTCTGTTTTTTTTCTGATTTCCTTACCCAATTCACTCATCTCAGCTATTCCACCTGCATTATCGGCAATAGGACCATACGCATCCGAAGCGAGTGTTATACCGAGAGTCGACAGCATACCGACAGCCGCGAGACCTACACCATACAAACCCATTATAAAACTATTAAATCCTCCCGCGAAGGCAAAAGCGAGTATTATAGATATACCAACGGTTACAACGGGAATAACAGTAGAATTAAGACCAAGAGCTAAACCGTCGATTATCAAAGTCGCGGGACCAGACTTTGCGGAGGCGGAAAGCTTACGGACTGGAGAAAAAGCAGAGGATGTGTAAAACTCCGTCGCTTTTCCTATAATCGTTCCGGCTATAAGTCCCACCAATATCGAACCTATTACCCCCATCTTATCCGGGGTAATAAATCTCACAATGAATATCGCAACGATCCCTGTCGCGATCATAGCAAAATTTATGCCTCTTGAAAGCGATTTAATAAGACTGTGCTGGGTGGCTTCTTTACCCGCTCGAACCAGAAAAACCCCCAGAATGGAGAACAATATACCAGCACCGGCAATTAAAAGCGGTTCAAGAATTCCTTTCATACCGAGACCTGCGGCAACTCCAAGAGCCATAGTAGCTACAACCGCATCCGAATAAGATTCATATAAATCGGCTCCCATGCCTGCCACATCTCCGACATTATCTCCGACATTATCCGCGATTGTCGCGGGATTTCGCGGATCGTCTTCAGGAATACCCGCTTCGACTTTGCCAACAAGATCAGCTCCGACATCGGCGGCTTTAGTATAAATTCCGCCTCCAACTCTAGCAAAAAGAGCAACGAAACTCGCTCCAATGCCGAATCCGAGAAGGATACTGGTAACCTCATTAAGGGGTAATTTTAACCAAAAATAAAATATTGCAAACAATATCGATATTCCAAGTAAAGATGAACCAACAACCGAAAGACCCATAACGGAACCGCTCCTGAAAGCAATACTTAAAGCAGAGCCGAGAGAATCCCTGGCCGCGTTTGTCACTCTGACTGCAGCTTTAGTCGCGGTTTTCATACCCAGAAATCCTGAGAGACCTGATAAGAATCCACCAAGTAAGAAAACAAGCGGAATCCATTTAGATTGTACTCCAAGCCCGAAAGCAAGTACAGCAAAAAGGACAGCCATTATCAAAAGAAAAATCGCCACAACGCTGTCCTGGACTTTAAGATAACTTAACGCTCCTTCTCTTACGGCATTCGCGATCTCAATCATCCTCGCAGTTCCTTCTTCTTTCTTCATCATCTGTCTATAAAAAAACCATGCAAAAAGAAGTGCAACAACCGAAATACCGGGAACTGACCAGAAAACATTTTCCATAACATTTCCTCCTTTAGAATCATTGATTTAAGAGCAAATTTCAAGTTATATGTAATACATTTTCAAGGCTTGTCAAGGCACCACCCCCCACCTAATATTTTTACCACAGAGTACACAGAGAAAAAAAAGAACTCACAGAGAACACAGAGTTTTTAACTGTTGGTCTGTTGGGCTGTTTTTCTACCCAACAACACACCAACTCATTAACTTTACTTTTTTTGACTATGCCAAGTGACTAGAGACTGGCGGCCGTATTTAGAAAATTGAAAAATAGGAAAATTGGGAAATGGGGGACTATTTTACTATTTTGCCATTTAGCCATTTAACCTGGATTCGAAGAATCTATCAAATCATTTCACATTTCAATGCTTGATCCTGTTGATATTTACTTTCAAAGTGGTACATAACGGTGCGGATTAGGCGCGGCTATTTGCCGTCGCCTGCATCCGGCTTGTTAGGAGCTTTTTCAGGAATAATTCTGTCAATGGATTCCTTTTCTCTGTTAAGTTCTCTGATCCTTTTCTTGATTTCTTTCCGGCGAGCAGAAAGCACAGCAGTAATTTGAGCTGGAATGTCTTTATCTTCCAGCATTGACAACTTGAAGGCAGAAGGAATCTCGACTACTCCAGTCTCCCAGTGAAAAAGCAACCATGGCTTGCCGCCGCGTGTGGCTGGTCTTCCAGCTAGGAGGTATCGAGAACCGGGCGTGAGTTTCTGCATGACACTGACAGTAACCTTCTCCCCAACAGAATACTCTCCTCGTAGGTCTTTCAGGATTTCTACTGTGTAAGCCACCGATGGTGGCTCGTCCGTATCATACGATGGAGGATTCCCTTGATACGACCTGGGAACCTGAATGACTAACAGGTTCTCGCAGGAGGAAATGTGCTCCAACGATCTGAAACCGCCGCCTTTCCAGGCGAATGCAGAGAGACACAGCAACATAACTATCACAACGAGGATGCATATTCTTTTCATTTTCTTCCTCCTAACATAGTTTATATGTACTAATTATAATCACAAATACTCCACTTCTAGGCAATATAAACTGATTTCAATATTTCTGGACAATTCCATATACACTATTATTATAAAAAAAATCACATCATTGTCAACATATTAGGTTTTAGGTATAAAACCGACTGATGACCGAAGACGGCCGACCAAAAAAAACATAAATTAAAACTTTGCGACCTCGTGCCTCTGTGGCAATTATTCAAAAAGAATAACTTTAACCAAAAACAAAAGAAAAATAAAACCAACTGTAAGATAAGTACTACTTTCCATTCGCAGGGCATTTTTCCCTAAAAATTGTCCTGTTTTCCATTTACGAAAATTCGGAAAAAAAGCAGGAGTACTTTTGCGATATTGAATAAACCTTTCACCAAATTTTTTCTCAAGATAATTCTCTTCTTCCCTAATAATCAAATAATAATATACAAAAAAAA
>Ga0307437_1000344_pt1 | contig 38053 bp, 47 predicted proteins | sample SalMarWE160390MG_FD_202146 | JGI IMG/M metagenome (GOLD analysis project Ga0307437, IMG submission 202146) | Salt marsh sediment microbial communities from the Plum Island Ecosystem LTER, Massachusetts, United States - WE1603-90 | ecosystem: Environmental > Aquatic > Marine > Intertidal zone >...
CGGTTGACACCATACTTAAAACCAGCTCCTTGCTTATTCATTGTTCAAACCAGCCCCATTCCGTTAAATATGCAAATCCCCACCATTACACCCACCAGGGCGAGGAATATCCGGTGTATTGGCCGGGGATATTTATTCGAGAATGCAAGAAGTACCAAGGCAAAGATTAGTGTTAAACTAATTTTAGTAGCCCAGAACACCCATACCGGCTGTTCAAGAAGATGGCTCATTATCGGGTTCAATTCACACACTCCACCTTTGTTCAGTGCCGCCACAGTAAGGCCAGCATCCAGGATATTCAGAACAACAAAGGCAATCGCCAGTTTTATATTCCGCATTATCGCAATACGGCTCTGTGCTTCCTTCACCCACCAATTCTCAGTTGCCATTTCCTTCCTCTTCTTTCTTTTTTGCGATAACACATCCTTTACAGGTAGGCAGATAACGAGGATGAATACAAACCATTCCTGCATATGCCTTACAAATCGGGGGCTTATATTCGGCAGCCATTGCCTTAAAGCATGTGGCAGCTAATTTAAAGGCTTCCCCTTGTTGATGTTTGTTCATTTCCCCAACCTTTCTTTAATCCTCTCTAGTAATCCCACACAAAACCTTTTTAATCCCCTTAATACCATTGATTATCAATGCTTTCCCGACAAATTAGGCGATTTCTGATGCCGTGCCTTCTGTAACCTTTCGCCCATCTTTTCCCTTTGCTCAGGCGATAATTTTCTAGGGGCTCGCGGCAAAGGGATTCGCCTTTTGGCCATGTGATATTCCTTACCTCCATAGCCATTGTTTAAGATAGGTTTCAGCCCGAGCTTCTGTTCAAGATGCTTTTGCCAGCGCTTGTTATATGTGAATATCACTGCCTCGGCTGGAGTTTCATCGAAACTGATTAAGGTTTCCTTTTCCTCATTGCTTAATAAAGACATCTATTCCTCCTCCAAAAGTTCGACTGTTTCTTTAAGGTGTCTTGGTATCACATCAAGATAAATTGCCGTTGTTGATATATCCTCGTGGCCCAGCAATTCCTGGACTTTTCGCAATTCTGCCCCTCTTTCCATCAACCAGGTGGCAAAACAATGCCTGAGTTGATGTGGAGTGATGTCAGCTAGCCCCGCTTTAGCGGCGGATTCCCTAATCATCCTGTCAAGTCGGTTCTTACCAATCGGGAATAACCTATCAGCCGGCACTAGATTGTGCTTGCTAACATAATCAGCTATATCATTTTGAAGGCTTTTGATTAGCGGGATTACTCTATCCTTCTGCCCCTTGCCCTGTTGAACAAACAGAAATCCCTTGGCAATATCCTGACTTTTAAGAGATAACAATTCAGAACGCCTTATGCCAGTGTAGGCAAAGACTTTGACTATGAGAATATCCCGCTCGCTATTCTTAGCCCAGGTATCCTTGCGATTAGCAATTGCCTGAATTAAACGATCAAGCTCGCTTTTAGCGTGATAGCGTGGAAGTCTTTTTTCTTTCTTTAGCTTTAGCTTGAGCTCAATATTAAGCCATTTCAGGAAAGGCTTAATCGCAGCATAATATGAGCGGATGCCTGCATTGCTATAACCGGATATCTTTAATTCGGCTAAGAATAATTTTGCTAGTTCTGCAGATGGTTCTCGTTGACCGAGCCACCCGCAGAAAGATTTAACCTGTTGCTTGTATTTGGCAACACTAACAGGAGAAAGGTCTTTGAGTAGAAGCTCCCTTTCGTACGATTTGAGAAGGAGAATCTTTGAGATTTCCTTCTGCAAGTACTCATCCCCTACATTTCCTGTCGTGTGGTTAACAATATCAGGTGATGCTATTCTAGCATTAGGAAATAAATAATCAACTGTACCTATAACTCGGCTTACAGGTTTACTCGCCCTGTTTTCCTCAATTAGCGTAACTGTCATTTTTGCTCCACCGATACCTTCTCTTTTTGCTCTTCGTGGTTCTCTGCCTTAACTATATTCATAATTTGGGTATGGCTTAATTTGAATATTTTAGCCATCTTGCGGTATGGAGTTTTGTGTTCTCGCCGGTAACGCCTGATATTCTCATCTCGCCGCTGTATTCGCTTTGTTACCATGTTAGCCTTATTGTAAAACACCTTTACGCCTTTGTCAACCCCCTAAATTAGCTATGAGCTAGCCATAAACCTCACTCGTACAGCTTTGGTGGGAAAATCCCAAAAGGAAAAATTTACATAGGGAGTTGACATTTCGGGGAAAGGAATTAGAATAATAGTGGGAGGTTGAAATGAAGAAGACCGGGATAATCATCGGTGTTGTGGCGGTTATAGCACTTATCGTCTGCCTTGTTCCCTTGAAGGAAGTGGCTTATACGAATCCTATGCCTCTAAATTTTGAGGCAAGTAATTATACCCGAATAGACACTATTGAGGTGTACCGACCAGTGGGTTCGTGTGGGTGTAATCGGGAATTAGTCGAAGTGGCGGTTCAGATAGCTTGTGTTGATGTAACAAATATGGACACTATTGCTGGTAACTTCACTGTTACTTTTTCTGGAATTACTCCTGCTTCTGACTTGTATCCCCTAGTGATAAAGTTAAGCCTGAATGCCAGCGAGCAGAGAACTGCTGAATGTCCAACTGAGTCCCTCGGTAATTGGACCTATGAAGCTATACCTACTATAAAAGAAATTCATTATAAGAAAGTGAGTTTACTTGATTACCTTCTACACTACACCCAATAAACCCAGCAAGTTAAACAGGCAAACTCCTAGAGCTACAATTATTAAGGCAATAAAAACCTTTCCCATCTGCCGGGGATAAACGCTTGCCAAAAAAAGAAGTGCTGCCGTGCAGAGTAATGTCCTCCCGACTTTGAATCCCCAATATGCCAATGCTGATTGCTGTGCCAACACGATTCTTGTTATTGGGTTTAGCTCATATCCACCTTTCCCTGCTAATGTCCAAGTGAGAGCAGCATCCACCATATTCAGAGCAACAAAAACGGCTGCCAGTTTTATATGTTCTAATTTCCTAATTTTGTGTATCGTTTCCACTCTTTATAAAGTATGGAATTCCTTGCCCATTTTGTCAACCTATAAATAAAAAAGGCCCACCGAGTTTCCTCGATGGGTAAAACTTTATTACTTATGAAGTTGTTTATGATTTCGCCCGCCCTGTGGCAAAACACGCAAAAAGAATTTCGTCTTTACAATCATACATAATTATAGGGGTTTCAGCACCAATTAGGGGATTTCTGGAGAACCTTCTAAGCCTTCCGCAGCACGAGCCATTGTTTCCAGGTCTTTTGTTAGCTCGCTGAAAACATGATGGATAGTCCTGTGCGGAATCCCGTCATGCCTCATGTCGAGCATGATTTGACGGAGCTGGCCAATGTATTTATCAACCAGCCCGGGGTTATCCGGCATGGCTATTTCCCTTGAGGCTTGTCGCCGTCTTTTGATAGCCTTTCCAATGTCCTGACTTCGCCATCCAGCCGAAGAGCCTCTTGTATTAACTGCTGCTTCTGCCTATCTGACTCGTTAATTTGATTTACTATCTCTTGTCGCTTGCGCTTGGCCTCTGTCAGTTCCTTTGAGATGTCCATGTACCTCCTATGCTAAATCGCCTTGAAAGCATCTTTCGCAACCAGATGAATCTATGTAGCAGCACCTTGTCAAACTTATTGCCTTTTGGTAAGGAGTCTTACCAGTAAGACCTGTTAGTGTTCCCTCTATGCGTCTTACATTCCCTGATTCATCAGGATAATATAGGTAGATAGAATCTATTGTAATATCACCACATTCTCCTGTTAGCCCAGTAAGAGTTCCTTCCTTTGTTCGTTTGTGCCTGAACTCGTCAAGGTAAGCAAACTTAGTTCCCTCTACCCAAATATATGCAACACTTAGTAGAGGTGGAGCTTCTGCTGAGTATACTATGTGTAAATATGCCTTGTCATCACCAACAGCATGAAACATAAAGGAATAATACTCATCTTGCTCTGCTGGTATACCAGGTGCAACAGCTATAATGTCACCATCCATGCGTAAGCCAAAGGCAACGACTTCTCCTGCATGGGACTGTAGAAATTGCTTACCAGCATTTGTGAAGGGGACTTCAACATCGGTGGGATACTCATACCCAGATGTAACTTCTATAGGATACCAAGCTAATGGCCCATTTCTTGAGCGAAGTTGTCCATATCCCTCCTCTTCACCAGCATCTATATCATTTCCATCAATGAGGATAGCAGCCCTTGTTTTGATATCAGACCTAATTTGGGCCACTGGACAGAATAGGTAAGCTTCTGTTATGTATATAGGAGATGAGGGTAACGCTTCATCCAAAGAGAAAAGACCACGATTAATGCTATACTCATGGTCTGGAGGAGGTGGCCAATCAGTGTTATAACGATACCCCTGTCCAGCAAGAATTGGTCGGTTAGGGGGTTGCTGAACCCACACTCCTGTTTCCTTAAAATATGCGTCATCATAGGTTGGCTGTATATATGATGCATAATAGCCTGAACCCCCTACATCACAATAAATATCTGTTTCTGCCATTGCTAATCATACATATTTAACCCATGTGGGATTACAAGCCTAGAGGCAAAGTATCCACCCTTGTATTGATAGTCTATGCTGCCTAAGCTAAAGTAATCATTTATGCTAGGTAGTATATCTCCTACGGTAGCAATTCCACTGAGGCTGCTCAAAATGAGTTTGTGTCCACCATAAGCAGCTATGAGAAAGTTATCAGTAGCCACTTCTGCATGTATTGTGCCTATAGAATCACCATCATTATTAACAAAGCGGAGGGGGTCTATGTATCCTTTTATGGTAACCCTGCTCTTATCAACCTTTATTTTCCCTTCCCCAGCATAGAAGCAGCCGTCCGTCCCTACGTAAACCTGCACAGGTGTGCCATCTTCATAGTCTTCCTTGGTCGCAAAAGTCCTGAAGGCGTTAATACCCTCACCGCCGTAGAGTGCTATACCATAGGTAGCATCTAGCACTACCCCGCTTTCCTCATACCACAAGCCGTCTTTGGCTGTTTTGGAGAGAAGAATCTGGTGAGCAGACATATAAGCACTATAAACCAGCCCGTAAGTCCCCTCTTGAACTTCATCTAAAACAACCAACCCATCGGCTGTTAAGGCCGAAGCCTTTAATCTTCTTAGGATTGTAGCCCTGCCAAACTCTGCCAGTTGTTCAGACGTAGCCTCTTCCCAGGAGTCCCCATCCCAAATCTTAACTTTATCAGGAGTGTAGTTTGTGTCCAGCCAGAAGTCACCGTCCTCGGGCTCTGTGGGAGCTGTGTCAGACTTCCATAAATTGTGTTCTGCTTCGCCGGGAAGTCTTATAGCATAGAGCGTGTTTTCCGATACATAAACCCCGGTAGCGTCCAGGTGAAGGTAGTTTTGCCGAATATAGAGGGCTGGCCCGTCCTTTATGTCATCGAGATAGGCATATAAGGTCCCCACCCGCAGTCGTGAGAAATAGTTATCAATATCGGTATAGGTTTCCAGTTCATTGAGCATCGCATTGTAGCGAATCATATCGAACCAGTTACCAAAGCCGAAAGTCATTTTCCATTTATCTCCGCCAAATCTTCGGTGAATGTAACCGATATTACCGGTGCGCGCATCTCCCTGTCTTGAATCAGTTACCTTCACATAATCGAAAACCTCACTGCCGACGTTTATCGGAACTTCAGCCTGCCCTCTGGAACAGCCCATTTCAGCCTTTGATAGCAACGCCTCCGCTATGTCGTCACCCTGGTCATCACTTTCCAGCCGAGCTTCAACAAACTTCGTTTTCTTTACTTTTGCAGGTAGAGAATCATAGTCGTCGGTCTGGGCTTCGCCCTGGTAAAAGAGTTCATCATCGGAACGGCTTTGAACTACTACTCTGTTCGGAATCACAAGGGTATTTCGATATGCCTTGTTGAAGAAGTTATGATAACCTTTCCCAAGCGCATATTCGGAGTCGTAAGTAGTTCCTGTCGTCACAGGCTTCATTATATGAATCTTGCCATCAGCCTCGAATCTTGGGACATTTGCCGTGTGGTCCAGTACTCTTCTTAGAGCAGCTAGGCGATTCCCGCCAGTGTAGATTCTGAAGCCGTCCGCAGGCTCGTAGGTGTCTGCCAAGTCATCATAACCTTCATCCCAGACTACCTCAAAGGCCGTGCAGTGGGTGAACGGCGCTAATGTGGCCCCTGCAATAGCTTCTACCAAATCCTTAACTGTTTCATCGGCATCCGATTCGGGTATGTAATTCTCACTCGCCTCATCTTTTGCCATGAGATTAGGCGTACCTTCAAGGAAAAGCGTACATGTTAAATCATTCGGGTCAGAATTGAATTGATGGTCTTGCACCGTGAGAGAAGCAGGTGCCGAATATTCCTTACTAAAACCATAGGAGATAACGGCATCATAGCCCCTCAAGTCTATGTCATCGAGTGCATGGTCTCTGTTATGTAGGACAATCTTGGCCTGGTGAGAATACATCTCCTCATCATGCTCAGAGGGCAGTATCCTGTCTTTTTCATAAGTGTAGCTACTAGCACCCTTCGTCAAGACAATCTTGTATAAAGCATTGACAAAGGGAGACTGCTGTGCTGCCTGAAGCGTTGAGGTTAGTGTTCTCATTTCAATTCAAAACTACCTGTCTTTCTTGTGTATTTGATATTATCCCCAGTGCCGTCCTGCCCCACTGCCTCATACCACCAGTTAGTTCCCAATTCATCATCGGTAGCACTGTTATACCAATAGACGAAGTTACCGGTTTCATCTTCTGCCATAGGCAGGTCATCTACTTTTTTTACTTGGCTTGGATTATACAAAGTAACTTTTACCCCTTGGTCGGGGCTGTAAGCAACTCCTGCCCATGTCTTGAAGTGAGCCCAAAGCCCTATTGTTGCGCCTCTGCGATATACTTCTACGCTCATTGTTTCACCTCTCTTGATTCTACGCTCATGTCTAGGTGTGATTTCGTTTCGACAGACATATCAAGGTGTGGCTTGGTTTCTACCGACATGTCAAGGTGAGATTGCGAGAACAGCCACATTCTCAAAGCCTCGCCCAATCCACCCATTGTCCTAGTATCCCCAACCTTTATTGCTTCAATAAGGGATAGAAGAGCTAATACTCCAAGCGAGGGGGAATCACCAATCTTGATGCCTTGAGCAATGGAAAGATAAATAGCTTCTGTTAATAAGAGTGAGGCATCCCCTAGCTTTACGCCATCCGTGCGGAGCAGGATAGCCTTTATTAGTGGAGAGTCACCTACTTTTGTACCATCCGATAATTGAAGATTTGCCAGCATCTCATGGAGTCGTGTATCCCCTAGTTTTAAGCCCTCAGTAAGGTAAAGATAAATAATTCCTGTTACTTCAATGAGGGTTATATCATCCAGCTTCAGCCCATCAGCACGGGTAAGGGACATCAGCGCCTCAAGAAGCCCAGAATCACCAACCTTCAATCCATCACTAATTGAAGGTAACATACTACCTAGAAGAGAGCGAGCACTACCTAGTTCTAGTCCATCAGTTCTGCTTAACAGTGAAAGGAGATTACTTGTGTCTCCAGCCTTTATGCCGTCAAGCTTGCTTAACATTCCATAGGGGAGACGATTATCACCTGCCGTTAAACCATCAGTTAAGGATAACCCGGCAATCATACTTCGGGAACGGCTGTCACCTGGCTTTACTCCATCAGCTCGTGATAGACCAGCAAGCATACTTCTAAGTCTGCTATCACCAGCTAAGATTGAATCAGTAACACTCAATAGAAATACAGTTACTGTCTCAAAGTATGCACTAGCACTCCACTCTCCCTCGCCAGCACTATTCTTAGCCTGAGTCTGAAACTCGTATTCTGTCCCAGGGTCAAGCTCTGTTAAGTCCTCGTAGTATTCGTCATTGGTTTCTAGGCTGTTCTGCCACTCGGTTTCTGTCCATTGTTCTATAAACTTCACCACAAACCAAGAGGCATAGAGGATGTCGTTATCTACACATCGCTCTATTGTTACCTTAGAATCATTGCCATCTTGCCAGAGTTTATGAGTATTATAGCCATAGTGAATTGTTTGAACAGAATCGGTTGTATGATAGCCATTTCCCATAATCGGGACTGGCATAAACGATTTGCTTACATCAATCGCAATACTTAGGGCAGAGGTAGAACTATAACCTGTAATTTCCTCCAGCCCACTTTGAACAGAAATACTAGGATGCTCTATTGCAAAGTAAGAGATATACATAGGACGGCTAGTGTTTGAAACACCTCGCCTAAACTCCACCTCGTTGTTTGCCGACAATCTACCCCTGCACAATGCTCGCCCCACAAAGGACTGAGCCCATACCTTGTAGTTGAATACTAGGAGTGCCTTATCAAGATTAACCTCGTTGATTGAATCTGTGTTTACATCAGTCGAGACTGTAACAAGCCCACTTTGGACAGTAGCCCCCTCCCATTCGACTACATACCAGTAAGTAACTGGGTAGTATGTGGTGCTCCCTGAATAGACTGATAGTTCGATTTGTGTAGTAGAAAGAAATCTGGAACGTATAAAGTTAAAGTAAGGCTCACAGGTAGAGAAATCCGCTCTCAGTGATAGCACAATAAATGATTTGGACAGATTAACGGCATTGATTGTTTCCTCATGTGTCTCATCGCCATCGCTAAATGAAGTTTCCCCTTCCTGGACAGTGAAATCGTCGCCACTGATAGCCTGCCACTCTACATAGCAATTCCCCAGGTCACTGTATCTAGTAGCTTTTATCTTGGTGTAATTACCATTAACGGGAGTGGTTAGCCTAACCTCCGCTAATGCACAGTCAACCTCGCTTCTATTGCTTCGACAGCTCGCAATAACAAACGACTTCCCTACGGGGACTGGGGTATCAAGGGTTACTTCATACTCTGTTATACCTACAAGGGATATTAGCCCGCGCTGGACACCCACATCTGTCTTCCTCCACCTAAACCTAGCCTCACAGGACTCTCCTCCATCGTCACTTATCTTCCCATTGGTTCGGGCAGTAGTGTTTCCTATATTAGAGGCTGCGAGGTATTCTGCTGTGGGGGCTACTATGCCAACTATTCTACCGAACTCGGTAATGCGTCCAACGATAGTCCTGCCATACTCATCAATCCCATTTACCTTAGCTTTGCCAAACTCTGTAAGCTTCATTCACCATCTTCCTTCAGGATTCTATAGGGCATTGGTTCTCCTATTCAGCCTGAGCTGGGCATTACGTTCTATGCACTTGTTTATTACAGCATATATATCAACGCCAGCACCAAGATTAGAACTGCTAAGAAGTATTTAATAGCTTTCATGATATAATTCCTTTATCATATCATCGGTTGTCTTTTGCATAATTTCTCCTACCATTATTTCATCACGACGGTATTTGCATAGACCCAGATTTCCTTGTCCACATCGGCCATATTTTCTGACCGAATAGCCCAAGTGACTATAGTGCCTGCGGCAGGTGGAAGATTAGTAGTTTTGGTCGTTTTCGCTGCGCCATCTACCCAAGTTTCTAGCCCGCTGGCTGTTAGTCTCTGTTGTATAAGATAACGGGTTGCTACTAACGAAGTTGCCAAGTCTAATATGCTGGTGGTTGTCCCATCTCCTGAGATGGCACGGAGAGCACCATCAAGAATATCAATACCAGCTATACGATTGCTCTCACTTAATGGGTCGGCTTTCCAAGTAAAAGCTACCGTAAACCTGCAATCAGCTATATCTCTGGGGTTAATCTCAAAAGCCCACCAAGGCTCATCATTTATACGAGGAACCCCACCAGCAACAGCACAATATCCAAGAGCGGTAGAGCCGTTCGTAGCTCCTGTGCTAACTTTTATGCTGGCACCTTCTTGGTTAACAGCACCTGTGCCTGTTACTGTTTTTAAGAAGTTTGCATACCATATCTGAATCCATCTGCGTTTCAAGAGTATGTCATAAATCTCGTTTATGGTATCTGTGCCTACACCATGAACGCCTGTAGTTAGCTTCTCATGTATCCAAACCCAAGGACTTTTAATCATTTTTATGCCACCTTCGTATAGACTCCATCAAAGCCTATTGAGTGGGCTTCCCCACCAACATTCTTGACTCTGATATAGATTGAATTGGTTACATGAGAACCATAACACGGATATACGCCTTTACCAGTTACGGCATCGAAGGCTACCGTATACGTGCCGTCATACCACTCAATCTCAATGTCGTCCTCAAAGTAGATGTTATGAATTGCTGCCTCATGGCTGGCTGCTGGCTGGATAGTCTGGTAAGCGTCATTTGCTATCTGTTCCCCACAAGCTGAAAATACATCTCCTATTGCTGCCATAGTTCCTCCTTTTTATTCCTGCCGATTCGCTACTTTTAGAAATGCCATATTCGCCTCCATATAGCACGGTAGGGAGTCAAGAGACTCACCTACCACTGCAAGACCCTCTAATGGTTATCCAGCATCGGCTGCTGTTACGGTATAAGTGAGATTGACCACGTTGTCATCAACCACAGGCTGAGATGCAGCAAACTTACCAGCACAGAGCAGAGTGCCACCGCCCGCGGTGTTAGACTTAACAGTGGGGTCAGACCCACCACCCACTAGGGCTGCTCCGTAGAGTGTCTTGGTGGCATTGGCTGTAAAGACTGCCTTGTTCGCTGAGTTAGTTATAGACTCCTCGGTTGACTCAGCCTCCTCATACTCAGGACGGGTAGCTTCATCATAGGCTGCGAACTCAGTGTATCCTGGCACTGCGTATGTCTCATCCCCATCAGGGGTGAAGTTATCCTCAAACATTACGCAATACCAGGTCGTAATCTGCGTGGCAGCGTGGAGCATGATATTGAGAAATGCGTTCAAGCCTTCATCAGTAACGATGTTCTCAGCCCTGCTGCTTGATAGCAGGTTGCCTTGCTTGTCTCTGACTTCTACCTCAAAGACACCCTTGAACTTCCCTCCTGACCGCAGGTTTGACGGTAGATTGACCTTTATCTCTTTCATAGTTTCCTCCTTTTTAGTATTTCCAGCCTTTCGCTGGAGTGATTGAATCGAGTCCTTTCTGATAAATTGCGTAGTGTTCACTTGCCCAGTCGTGATACCACTTTGCACTGGCTGGCACTATCTGAGCCCGCATCCTGTTTAGCCATGAACGAGCAGCTAAAGCGACAGTACCATCAACTAAGACTTCCTCTTCACCTTGTTTCAATGTAGATGAAGATTCTGTTAGTTCGTGAACCTTAAGACAATATAAACAAATGTCCTCCCCAGAAGTCGGCTCGCTTTCAAGTGTTAGAGAATCCCCAAAAATACTGAATTCCAACTCGCTAGGCGGATAATTCCCTGTGGGATATTCGACCTTTACAACCTTGTCCCCAATTAAGCCCGTGATTTCGCTAAGGTCTATCTCCCTTGTGCCATCACTTTCTATTGTTTCCTTGACTTCATAAGGACTGACGTTAGAGATTTCTACAAGGACTTTGTTAATATGTAAATCCAGTTCATCATCAGCGAACTCATAATCATTGCTAGATGAAAACTCGTCGCGGAGAAATTGTCTCGCAGTCGCCCTGATACCCGATAAATTCTTCATAGCTCACCTACCTTCTATTGCTGCCTCGCCCTGTACTGCGAGTTGTCTTGCACCCCCCTCTCCCCCTGTTTGCCCTGACACCCCTGCCAGAGCCGTCTCGTTTAGGTGTTCCTTTAGCCATGCTTCACCTACTTTCTGGAAAGTAATGCGGTCTTGCCGGTCTTTTTCCGGGCCATGTTGTAGCACATGGCGGAGGCCCGTTCTGGCTCTTCGCCGTTATCAATCTCAGTCTTTATGCAACTCTGAACGGCCTCTAGGACCGCATCATCAGAACTTTCTTTGGTCAAGTTATCTACTGCCGTTGGCATAATTACCTCCTTTGACACACCAATGGTTGTCAAAAATAACTAAGCCTGCTTCCTTTAACCAATCATCTATATTTTTGCTGTGGTCAAAGTGCATTGGGCTTACTTCGTGTTCCCAAAAACAATCAAAATGGTAAAGTCTTGCACCTTCCTTCATTCCTCTTCCTAGCTTCAAGAGAAAGCTACGCAAGTCCTCGATATGCTCTAGCGTGTCTATTGCGATAACAAGGTCAAACTTGCTCAGGTCTTGAGGAAATTCGCTGGTAAAGCTCACGTTCCTTGCCCCTGTTTTAGTGGCTCTAAACCGGGCGAAGTCCAGCGCTGTCTCGCTTATGTCATAACCGACTAGGTTTTTGTTCTTCCAGGAGAGTTCGATTAGCGCCGTCCCTATGCCACAGCCCACATCAAGGATATTCAGATGCTCGGCGTTCTTGATGCCAGCCATGCGTTGCTCTTTGTAGAACTTTGCGGAGTTGAACCCTACTAAGTCATAGAGATAAAGCTGGCCTATCTCTGGGTCTTTGTAGAAGTCCTCAGACGTTCCTTGCCACTCCTTCCATCTATCGCCTAGTTGCTTTGTTGCTACGGCTTGAGGAACAAGTTCCTTCGGCTCCTTCCCCAGATATTCAGCTAAGTCATTCCATAAATCGGGACTCTCTGGCTTCCAAGTCATTTTCTCTATCGCTTCCTGAGTGGTGTAAACCTTTTCCTTCAGGTGTTGAAGCTGAATCCCGGTATGTGCATAAACCTTCGATCCCGCCTGTCTGGCCTTGTTACAGAAGTCCCAATCCTCTGAGATGTAGATATTTTCATACCTACCAACCTCAAATATGGGATAACACTCCGACCAGCTCCCCTCGTTGAGAACTGGCATATCCTGAGTAATCTTTTCTAAGATGTTACGGCTAATCCCTAGAAATCCCGTTGAGACGAACTGCACTTCCTCTAAGTTACCTGATATGTGAAAATGCCCGTTCCATCCTCTTTGAGCTAGGAAGGTGCCTCCTCTTACCGGGTATAGCCCACCCACTACATCTAGTCCGCCACTCAGACCATCCAGTAACTTCTCGATGTCTCCGGGTGTGAATATAATGTCTCCGTCTAGGAATATCAGATAAGGTGCTCGGTTTTTCTTCAAGAACTGGTAGGCTGCTACGCTTCGACTCCTGCTTATCAAAGCATCCCCTGTCTGAAACCACCACTCAAACCTGTAGTTTGTATTGTGTAGTCTCTCAACAGATACTACTGTATGGTCTGTAACCAGCCCATAAGAGCAAGTATAAAGTATGAAATCTAACATAGCAGCCTCCTTTTTCCGGTTACGGAATTATGTAGTCCACATAGACATCGGCCACAAGGTCATCGGCGTTTGCTATGACACTTGAACCAATCAAAATCCAGGAGTTAGTGGCATTATGATTGGCGTTTTGAGCTGCCACTTTGCAGTTGGCGTTAATCGCTGCCGCCGGTCCAGTCGCAATACCAATGTTCATGGCATTAGTCTCGAGAAACATTATCGTGGCATTCAGGCTGTTATCAATAGCGTTATCCCCCAGGCCAACCTCAAGGTTACACGCTGCCTCTGCTGCCGTTTTAATGTCGGCTACTACCCTATCAATTAGAATGTCCTCATCTTCGGGGTTCTCCACACCACCTAATAGGGCATTGGCGTTGAAGTTACTCTTGGAAATCTTTATGGTGCCTTTGCGGACATGAGATTGCATTCCACTAGCATATAAAGTCATGAGTTTACCTCCTGTTTAGATTAGGATTTGTTTAGGCACATTCCCTTGAAAGCCTTAACTTGTTGCATCTATGGCCGTAGTCTTCTTAATGCTGTGAACTCGGGATATAGACTTGGGGCTACCCTTCGCTAAGGCTGTGTAGCAGTATGCTCGAATACCCTCAGCGTTGTAGTTCTCCAGCTTCTCAAAGTGGTCAACCTCAAAGAAGTCTTGTCCACCGGTTTTACCACCAACGGCAAGGCTGACTCCGCCATCCTCGATTGAGCCTTTTCTGATAGCGTAGATGCTTACTAGTCCTCCAGAACCCAGCTTCCCACCGGTGTTGTCATTCTCATCTGCCAGGTAGTCCGATGGGACAATGGGGACACCATTGACGCTTGGAATCAGTGTTCCAAACTCACTAGGAGTGCGAGCCATTATAATAGCTCCGGCCTTGCCCATACTGTAAATGAATAGTTGGTCAACTATCTCTTGAGGCATCAGTAAAAAGTCAGGACGTGGTTTGCAGGCATGGATAAGCCCCAGCAAGTTGACGATGCTAAGACCTACGGTGCCACCGCCTTGGTCGCAATCCTGAGCAGTAGCGAATGTGTGTCCGCTAACAGCCGGACACAGCTTGTCCAGGCCATCAAACTCCTTCGGGTAAGTGGTGGCATCACCGTAAATGAGCTTGTCCTCGATAGTCCTGAGAGCCCCTTTTATGATCTGGGACTGTATGGCTGCCCGGTAGTCGTTGGGGTCCTTGTATGTTTCCTGAGCCGCTGCGACTAATGCCCACTGGTCGCCAAATTCCTTCAGTGCCAATTCCGCCTGTCCATAAGTAGCGACTTCCTTCCAGCCATATTGCTCACCCTTGCTCTTAGCGGAGACACCAGGGAGCGTTGCCTCACGGTTCCACTTCAGGGTGTAGGAGTCAATAGTAGTAATCGGGAGCATGGGTATAAGTTGCCCAACCTCGTATATCTCCTGGACGATGCCGGGTAGTAACTTGGACTGCACCAGCTTCACCATTTCGGTAGTGCTGGCAAAATATCCGGTAATCATTTAGTTCCTCCTGTGCTTTATTTTTTGTGAAGGTCTCGGAAATAATCAGCGTATATTTGTCTCGCTGGTTTTCCTTCTAAGGATCCCTTAGCACCAGAAGTTAACAGAGAATCAGTTTTCCTAGGCTCTTTGGTGGGTTCTTTAGGCTTCCCACTCAGTCGCTTCGCTATGACCACTGCCTGGTCAACAGTCGTTAGTTTAAGCTCGGTCATAGAGTCCCTGATGTCTTGGGGGTTAAGTTCATGCTCAACTGCCAGCTCAAAGATTTTCATTTCGAGCGTGGCTTCCTGGGCAGCCTCAATCTCCGATGCGTGTTCAGCCTTGTCTCGCTCCAATGCCTCTCGTTCATTTTTGAGTTCCTTCTTTTTGTCCTCAAGGCCAGCCAGTAAAGTCTTGTAGGACTTCTTAGCCTGAATTTCCCTGAGTTTGTCAGGATCGCCTCTGGCTGCCTCTAGTTCCGCCTCGTCTATCTGCTCTTGTATCTTGGAGATTTCAGATTTAGTGTCATCAATCTCCTGTTGCTGAGTTTTTAGACTAGCTTCCTTATCGGCTAGGCTTTTGGCATCCCTACCAGCCTTAATGAGAGCATCGTGCGTGGCTTTCTCGATTGCCTTTTGAACCTCGTCCTCTGTGTAAGTCTTGGCGGTTTCCTTTGGAGTAGTCCCAACTTCGCCAGTTGGAGCCTTTCCAAGTTCCTGGAGGGAATCCTGCTTAGCTTGTTTGGTTTCGTCCATTTTTACCTCCTAATAAAAATGCCTCAGAATGTAAAAGATTTTCTGAGGCTAGTGCCACCCTTTAAGGCGGTGGCTTTCCCAACGACCCTAATTTATGGGATTAAGTTTTCTAACCTAATCACTAATTCCTCGGTAGTCTCATATATCTCGCCCTCAGATACAAACCGATACCGTGCATTTTTTTCCAATCGGGATAGAAGTAGATGTATCGCCTCATGTTTGGCACTCTGTTTAATATCCTTGAACACCTTATCTTTCTTAGGGAGCTTGCTATTGAGACTTACTGTGGCTACCATATTGCCCAGGTTAGCGTTGATCTCAGCGAAATGCTCCTCCAATGGCTCATATTTGAAGTAAACCTTCCAACCAGTTAGCCCAAATAGCTTCTGCCACTTCTTAAATTCACTTTGGAATAAAGCAAAATCTTCATTCACCTTCGGTTACTTCCTTTCCCTACAGCCCTCGGTTTATTGCATCCACCTCTGTTTTTATTCGCCCTGACTCCTCTGCCAGAGCCATCTCTTTTAGGTATGCCTTTCATAAACCCTCCTGAATTACACCTATCTAGGCCAATATGCCAGAAACTCCTCTGGGTGTTTAGAGTATATATCCCTAGTTGCATCACTAGCAAAACTATACTGTTTGGCCCAAACTAGCCATGCATCTAATTCGGGATGCTGGATTCTAAAAGTTATTCTAGGACCTCCCGTTGGCAAGCCTAAGTAGTCCTTATATAGCTTGTAAACCTGTTTAGTAGGCACTTTGCTGAAGTCTCTGTCCTCTGTCCATAGGTTAAGTTCACGCATCTTGCGGTAGAAATCCATGTGCTCGATTAAGAACCAGTCATCTTCATACCAGCCAGCAGAATAGTCCACGCCCGCTTTCTTTTCTATCTCATAGTAGCCAACATAATCATCCACCAAATCTTCGGGCAAACCATTGTCATAGGCTTGCACGCTATATCGAGCTTCCTTAAAAGTCATGCCGCCCTTTTCTATGTCGTCAAGTCCCGCCCTCATATTCTCAATAGCTTTGGTGGCCATGCCGCCTGTCTCATCCCATGACTGAAACTCATCGTAAAACTGCTGGTAAATCTTATCCCTATTAACTGGTTTCACCTTCGATTTATCAATAAGCGGGTGATTACCAATCTCGGGGTTCGTGTATTCATGGTAGAAGTTGGGGTTATCTAAAAGGAATCTTTCTCGCCAGCTTCCCCACTGTGGTAATGCCGAGTATTCTACAAAGGCGTTCCAGTTGCTTTCAGAATAACCCTGGCTTGAGGCTTCTCTTGTGTAGTATGCCCTGCCAAAGCTAGTCATTCCTTGTTCATCGAATAATAATCGGCGCCGTGCTTCTGCTCTTTGCTCATCGCTTGAAATATAGCTGTCAGAGCTTATGTCTCCATAAGCCTCATACTTGTCAAAATCATCTCTGTACTGCACTAGAAGCCTCAGAACAGGCTCATTCCAGTCCGAGCCATCATCGGTAAGTAAAGCGCGGTCTAATGCCCACTGGTGAACCTCTTTGTTGTCTAGGAGCCAAAGTTTAGCCTCAGCGCTGTTAGCCCCAAACTCGTCAACGATTATCCCTCTATCTACCCACCCCTCCATAATATCTTCGGGAGTCGGATTCTCTTCCGTCCCTTGCTGTAAAGCCTCAATCCGCCTCATGTCATTCCTGAAATCGGGGTTATCTTCATATAGTTCCTGAATTGCCCTATCCCTAGCAGTTAAGCCTTCGGCATCTTTTATCTCATCATCGAGTCCGCTATAAGCATCGAGCAGGTCAAATAATTTATCGTTCTTTAAGCGAAGTTGCGCAACATCGTCTAGCTCTTCCATAACCAAAGCACTATGTGGCACATTGAGAGAACTAGCCAACGAGCTAACCCTAGATAAAGCATCAAGACTGAATACATCAGATTGCCCTAGCAATGCTAATATAGCGTTCTCTTCAGGATGAGTTCTTAACCATTCATCTCTAGGGTTAGCATAAAGTTCTGGATGCTTGCCTAAAAACTCAGCCTGAGCATTTGGCGATAATGAGTGATACTCAACTAGCAATGAATATTGGTTTTGTGACATATTGCCGTAGTGTGCATTTGGATATTCTTCATCGAATTGTGCTAATTCACCCTCGTTTGTAATAGCTTGCCTAGCAAGCCACTGAGCACGATATTGTTCAAAGGTATCGCCTTCGTTTTCATCGGCATTTATATTGACCAACCTTTTATTCGGCAGTTGGTCAATCTCCCTCTTAATATCCTTTGCTTTAGCGACTGTCAAAACCAATTCAGGTATATTGCCTATTTCAACCAACATTTCATAAGTAGCACCACCAATCATCTGCCCAACTTCTGAGTAGTAATCCTTCATGTCGTAGATTTCGTTTTCCACAGTATAGGGCAATGTCTCTGACCTCACTGGCAATCCTAACTGCTGTGCAGCCGTGTCCCAATTATTAGTCCATGTTTGAACACCAACACCCAGCATTGCAAGTAGTCCATATATTGTGCTTGCTCCTGCATTTGACCACCTGACTGCATCTATCCAGTCTTGAACAGCCAAAGGTGTTAGCTCTTGATAAATTATACTCTCAGCATTTTCGGCACTTAGCTCTTCGCCTATGAACGTCTTGCCTGATTTCAGGCTCCACAATAAACCAGGAATAGGTGCAAGTTTTGACCTAACAAAATTAACCCCTATATCTATGGGGTCAAATTTATACACTTCCCCAGTCCTGGTTGACTTACGTTCTTCGGCAATTATCTGAGCGACATTCCTTACATACGGCTGGAAGCCTGCCCAGAAGTCTATCCTGGTATTACCAAATCTAACTTTCCCAAAATCGCTAGAACGTGGGTCCTTTTCAACATCAGCCCCAGCCAATTCCAGTAGCATTATCACCAGTAAGTTAGCACCTACCCACGATACAAGATTTCGAGCAACTATCTTTCGCACAGTGGGAGTTGTCTTGACTAAATCAAGTGGAAGCTGAAGCCTAGAAGTTACATAACGCGGTGAGAAAAAGACCGCTGAAAGGTATGCCCCTGCCCTGCTTAATGCACCTAAATCACCACGCCCAGTAGCATGATTGATGAAGGATGCCAAGTCGGTATAGTCTTTAACTGTTTTGTTTTGTCCCTCCCATTGTCGGCAATAATAAGCCCATGTCTCCATCCTCAATACATTCAAAAAGGTTATGTATGCTCTTTCAGATGCTCGTACTACCGAACCGATAATTGGCACTCTCTCAATTAGTCGCCCTCTAAATGCTTCTTCCCGGGCTTCTATCTTAACTGCTTCTTCTATAGGTGCAATATAAAGCCCGTAACGCTCCGCTTTGTCCGCATACACGTTGTTATGTACGATTTCATTTATCAGCTTAAAGTTCTTTTCACTGAAGATTACCTTGAGTTCCTTCTTAAATGCCTCGGCAAATTGAATAGGTTGACCAACGGCCAGGGTAGCCCCTTGCCTTAATGTGGCTGATAAATCTGCTATAGTCTTTAGAGTACGAGGTATATTCGCTATGTCCAGAGCAATCCTAGTAACTTTCTGGCTGGTGGGCATCTTATCCATAATAGCCTTGACAAACTCTGAGCCAAATTCCCTTTCGAGTAATACTAATTCACCCTCAGTTGGTATTTGCCCCATGATTAAATTAGTCAAGGCTTCGGCGGTATTAAGTTTTTCAAAGGGTCGCAGATTTTCGTCAGTGCGAATCCTGTCAAACATTCGCTCTATATCAGCATCGGTAACTTCAAACTTCCTGAGGTCAATATCGTAATCAGCGGTAGGTAGCGGCCCCCTCAATGCACTTTTGGCTTCGTCAAATGCCTTCCAGCCTTCGCCACCCTGAAGTATACTGGCATATATAGCAGAACGCTTTGATAATTCCTCATGCTTTAATGCTTCGGTAGCCTCCCTTGCTGGCTTGGCATCCTTGATAGCCTCAATAAACTTCGCAACAATCTTTGCATCCGATTCTGGTGTCGGGTCAGTCTTAACCAGTTCAATGTCTTCAGTGCTAGGCTCAGGCGGTTCAGGAAGTTTCGGTGCTGGTTCAGCGATTTTCCCTAGTGAATCTCTAGCTTGCTGGTAAACCTTTAGCATCTCTTCTAGCTGCCTGAGACTATATCCCTTGAATAAGCGATGAGTGGGACTTCTGAGCAAGTCAATGTGTGCCTTGCCACCATAGCCTGCATAGGGCATCTCCCGAAGCCCAATCTCCTCTGCCACTTGCTTTATGAGATGGTCAAGCTCCTCAACGCTTTCTACGGCATCAACTTCCTGTAATGCCTCAAGCCTGGCAAGCTCTATGCGTAAATTCCCCTTGAGTCCTAGTTCCTTTGGTAATCTGCCCTTAGTTTCAAGAGCCTTCTTAATCTCGGCGATTCTGTCTGTAACAGCCTTAGCGTTATACTCTCTAAGCCTTAGATAATCGTCTAGGCGGGATTGGACAAGTTTCCCCCTTGCTTCAGGTCTCACTTCCTTAGCCGGGACTTCCTCTAGCATAGAAGGCTGAAGCCCTGCCTCTGGCATACCAGCTTCGGTTGTGGGAATTGCTTCTTCTACTGGCACTTTCGCCCCTACGGACTTCTCAGGCTCGAACACCACAATCTCATCCCCTGGGGCTATGATGTTTCTGGCTATAAGCCCATCATAGCCTCGACTTTCAAGCCATTCCCTAGCTGCTCTCGCAGCCAATTCGTCAGCTTCTTCTACTGTCTTGCCTTCATTAAGAGCCTGCTCTCTAGCTGGCCTTGTAGTCTCATTCCAAAAAGCCTCAGCCTCAGCATGGCTGTTTATGACAAAGGGATTCTTTAGATTGACAGTCATAACCTCTTTGCCGTCATAAGTCTCGGCATATTCTCTGTTCGTAGTGTAGTAAGTTCCCTTGCCATACAAGCCCTCATCTAGAGGTTGCCCTTCAACCTTATAGCCTCGATAAACTGTCGCTGTGTATGGCTGGCCAGTGGTGATTTCAGGAAGAGTAGGCATACGCCTTTCGGTAATCTGCTCTCTAACCTGAATATCTTGCAGAACATCAATGCCCTCAGTCATCGGCAAAGCTTCTAAACTTGGACGAGTTAATTCAGGGTGCTCCTCCCAATATTCCTCTTGTGCTGCCTCGATAGCCTTAGATAATTCAGCTTCCCCTTCAGGGGTTTTGGCAATCTCGTTGGCAGCATATATTTGAGCCTGTTGTTTACTAGCCCCAGCCTCCATTGCATCATCTACCAAGCCATCATATTCATCTCGTGTCTCAGGCGATAACTCATCATGGAATGTAGTATATGAACTGTAACCACCTATAAGCCCAAACGGTAGAGACGCTATCACTGCCTGAATATAAGCATGGCTTACGCCCTCTAGGATAGATTGCGTTTCATCGTAATGCTTGAGAATGGCATTATGGGATACCTGAGTGAATATCTCTTCAATACCCTCGCCTTGAGTGATAATGAGTCCCGTAAGAATACCTTTGGCAAATCGGCTTGCAACCCCCTTAAAGATTGTATTCCACATCGGCTTCAATGCCTGCCCGATTGGTTTGAATATAGTACCGACGAAAGGTAAATCTGATGCTGTTTCAATTCCACCAGATACTAACCCGTAAATCTCTCCCCATATTGCAGCATCTTCAAATGGCACACCTAGATTGACTAATTCCTCAGTCATTTGATGAGCTTCTGGGCCTGCTGCTACCATCATGGCAGCTGGTATCCCAGCAGCAGGACTAGCAGCAGCCGATACTCCTATAAGTGTTCCCATAACACTCATCGAATAGACAAGGCTACTGCTGAACGAATAAATGTAGTATCCTGGGTCTTTGAATAACTCTGTCTGCTCAAATGGATTTTCTGAGTATTTAGGATTCGGGACAAATTCAGGGCATTGCTGAAGCCAAGCATTGCTCTCTTCCGTTAGTCGCAGGAATCTCTCTTCTGCACCTGATTGAAGGTTGCTAGTGAGGTTTTCTATTACATCTTCTGGATATAGCTTCCAAAAGGTTTTCTCAAAAAAAGATGTAATCACGCTGGGCAAAATAGAAGCAAAGTTTACTCTTTGCCCAGCAATAAAATTGACATAGCCAACCCACCAAGGGTCCCAGTAAACATCCTTAACCCAGCTTTCAGGAATATACTCTGGCACGGCGGTTGTGCCAAACAATTCCTGTATTTCGTCATCACTAAGATGCCGAGTATTCCCCTCCTCATCTTCAAATTCCAGTGTTTTGAGGAATGTCACCATCTCCTCAGTTGGCCCGATTTCCCGTATATCAGCAAGGAATCCTTCAGGATTGGCTGCCATATAATCCAAGACCTCATCTATATCCTGCTGAGGGAAAACCTTGCCAAAGACCTGTTCTGTTTCTAACTGCTGCCTTTCTCTTAAATCCAACCAGCCTTTAACATCTAAAGCGCCACCAGCTTGTTGATACTCTTCGTATAGGCGCTGCCCCTCTTCTGTTAAGTCTTCAATGGTTAGAGGTCCTAGTTTGAAGGGTAGCAGTTCTGCGATTCCTGTTGGCATTGAGAGAAGTGCTTGCATATCCGCCACCGTATATTGCGTTCCTTCTGGTGAGATATAAAGGTCGCTCTCGGTAATTTCCCACTTCTCAGGGGTAATAAGACTCGAAGTATATCCACCATTGCCCTCTGCCGGAGTCATCTTCAGCATCCATCCCTCTTGGAGTCCTAACCCCATTTGAGCAGCTTCATACGAAGTAAAGAACAACGGCTGTGTCGGAAATGTAGTTGTTAATTGTTTCTTTGAGATAGCTTCCGTAAGCTGGGGATACATTTCCCTCATATCTTCAAGGGAAGTCCCGTATTGAGACAAAAGACGCTCTATCTCCAGTTGCTTAGATTGCCCGTATTTCTTTAGTAATTCCCCTTCGTTTAGCGTAAATCCGTTCATTAACCAACACCTTTACGAAATAAGATATGCCAGCAAAGCCTCCACCTTGCTGAGAGTGGCCACTGCTTCACTGCATTAACATATTCAAGAAAGTTCAATTTGCTATATTTTCTTATCTTCTTAGATACTCTTCCATTCATTCCTGTTTCTCAGTGTTAAGTTGCCCTAGCTTTCCACCAGTTCGTAGCATCTCTAAAAAGTTCGGTCTGGTTGGCTGTTTAGGTTTCTCTGGCTGTGGCTCAAGTGCCTGCCTATATTCTTCCAGATATTTCTTAATGTCGTATCTATCTGTCATGTCTCAGTCTCCTCGGCTTCTGGCCTCGCTGTTCCCTTTGCACCAGTCCCCCCTTTCTCTAAAAGAGGCAGCAGGTCTTCTTGCTTTGGCTCTTCCCTCTTGCCTTCTATCGGGCTTAACTGTCCTAGCGTTTGCCTTTGTCTCAAGATAGTCTTAATTCGTTGCATCAAGGTCTTAGCTTCAAGTTCCATTATCTCCTGCTCAATACCACTCATGTCTTCTGCTTGACGCAAAAAGCTAAGTCCCTTATTGAAGAGGGATAAAACTTCATCCATTTCTTCTGCTTGTTGCACTTGAAGCTCAAACTTCATGCCCTCTGGGTTCTGCACCTTGAGGACTTCTCGCAGAATATAGTCATCGGATACTACCCCGCGCAAAGCCTTAGCCAATGTAGCGTCGGCCGCCGTTTGTTCCTTCGATAACAGATGGAATTGATAGTTAATGGAAAACTCACCGGCAAAATCACCTGGGCTGTATGTGTTGTATCCACCTGGCCGTCCTAGCTTTATCGTCTGGTTGAGCTGCACACACTGGTCAATAATCATCCTCGAAAGAGCCTGGTAGAATGAGGCGATCATGGACAGTATAGGAGCGAAGATGTCATTGCGTGCAGCGATAAGGTTTAGTATGGCCACTGAGGACAGAGGGAAGGCCAGAGTCCCATAATCTAAGGGTGTCAGCTCGCCCCTTTGTAAACAGGTCTCTATTATCTGGTAGAGCAGCCTGGTAGCACTCTTAATATCGTTGACTGGTATTTGTCTGAACCCCCCACCTATCTCTGTTTCTATTACCACATCCTCCTCATAAGGCGAAGCATCTGCCTTCTTGCCACGATCAGGACTATTTGGACCTCTTTGAATCTCCAACCCACCCTTCAATGCCTTTCTGCTCAGTGTTTTTAGAATAGTGACAATCTCATTTTTCTCTTTCCACAAACCACGATTAGGCCAGAAGATACTCTCCCCGTCATGCTCTAGGGCATTTTCTGTATTAAGCATGCACCCAATCGGACACTTGGCAATGACAAACGGCGGGTATCCGTAAGAGTTTATTTCATCTTTGCCTATAGTCTTTTCAACGAACACCAGCTCATTAGTAGCGTTCCAGAAGTCAATGACCTGGTTCCCGCTGTCCTTCAGTTTGATTCCAATGTCGGGATATTCCCGCTCAATCTGTGCCTTTGAACGGCTACAAATCGGCGCACCCCATATCATGCCGTCACTGGCAGCGTCAAGGGGAAACCATCTCGTATCTACCGGCACAACATCGGGAATTATGCTACCCTCCCCGTCTAGCTTCAAACATGAACGAGCTCCTATTCTCCCCCGGTTACACGCTTGCTCGTTGATAAAACCGTCCAAGCTGGGAATCCCCCTCTTCGGAAGCCACTCGTCCACCATGTAGAAAATATCTTCCAGAAACTTCTCAATCTTGGTCGTCTGCTTATCTGTCAGTTCCTTGCCCTCAATGACTGTTTGCTTCTGATAGCTTCCGGTAATAGCAATAGCCTTCTTAGCGTATAGCAGGGGGTCATTCAGGGTAACATTAGACACATCTTTTTCATCTACGCTAGAGCCCAGTTGTTTCATCCTGAAGGGTTCAAGCAGGTACAGTTTCTCGTCCCCATCCATGCGGTCATAGAGAGGCTTCATCTCCTTTAATTTAGCCTGGACTAGCTTATATTCTGCTCTGCTTTCGTCACTCATCGTTGCTCCTTAGTTGTGCCCGTTCTTGGCTTTGAGCCAAGTAAATAGCTCCGATAATACCTTCGTATTCTCCTTCACGGCATCGTTATAGTTCGTGATAAACCCAGTGAGTCTATCTTCCATGAACATTCTGTCCTGGCGCATCTGATTAACAAGATGCCTATATGCCAGAAACATAATGACTGCGAGAACTCCCGCCACACCCCCAATACTGCCTATGTACTCAATGATGCTCATATTGCCCTCCTAGTATTTCCAACTTGGCGTTTTCTCTTTCTGCGGTATCGTCTCCGGGGTGAAGTCGCTATCGCTGCAAACATACCTCAGAGCTGCTAGCAGATGGTATGCCTTCTCATTATCTATTTCATTCGTGGCTTTATTATCGGCATCCAGTTTCCACATACAGTTCGAAATTTGACTGAGCGTTTGCCATAAATCATTGAAGATATAGAGCTTATTGCTTTCCTCTATAGCAATTACCCTGTCAATCTGGCTGTTCTTCCTTTCAAGCGTTGGGGGAAGTATTGACCAACCAGCCTGAGTATACCCTTGCCTTATCTCGCCTTCAGAAGTAATATTGCCCCCCCTGCTACATTTGACCGTATATCCCTTAGCCAATTCCTTGAAACGCTCAATATGTTGACCCATCGAGAAACCAGCACCAGGGCCATACTCCCGGAAGATAACCATGTCATTCTGTCTCATATATGCAGGTGTGCCCGGGGGAAGTGGCAATTTCACGCGAGCTAGAAATAGAGCAGCGGGATTTGCGGAGCCGAAGTCATGGCCAGAGTAAACGTCCCAATTATCCGGAATGGTGAAGCGGTTAATTTTGCAAAGTGGCTCATTGAATTTACTGTGAACTAACCAAGATGCCTCTATCTCATCATCCTGGGCCATAATCTCACGGCGGTATGAATCGAGAGACATATCAGTGGTAATAATTGCCAGCCCTTCTCTACTGATAAAGGGGTTTTCAAGACTCGTAAAATGAATTGTCTCCCATATCCCCGTTTTATCTTCCTGTGCCTTCTTAAACAGCTTTGAGGCATGGCGGGGGTCCCTAGCCCTGGAAATACCTGTGGCTTTTAGTGAAGGTGGCGTAAAGATAATCACGGCATCCCCATTGTTATCAAGAAGCATCGGGGCGCCCACTTCATCCCAGGTATCCTCGGCCATTAACTGAAACTCATCGAGGTAAAGGTCGTCCGCATAGTCACCACGCAGGGTATTAGCGTTCCACGCCGTTTTAGCCTTGATTCTCTGCTTCGTGCCTGCAAGCTCAATAAACCGCTCTGATTCGTTTTTCTTGAAAACACCAGCCTCTACAGGTTCGGCCAGCGCGCGTGTAATCTCATACCAAAAAGTATCAGTTTGCTCATTGGTCGGTGCAGCATATAACTGCCGCCGGCCAGCTAGGAATCTCCGAACAGCCCTAATTGAGAAACCTACAGTCTTGCCACCACGACGGCCTGCTTTTACTATTAGCCGTTTGGCTTCGGATTCTACCATCCGCTTTTGTGGTAGATGTGTTTCAGGATTCCGCAGATGTACTTGGTATTCTATCGCTGTCGTCATAGATCACCCTTAGCGTTATTTCGCCTCCGCCACCGATAGGCTGAGTAACCTTGCCTTCTGTTCGCTCAAATACTAAGTTGAGGTCGTATGACTTCTTTTTTGCTCGATTTGCTAGATTCCTAGCCAGCTTATCAACGAGTGCTTCATCACTTGCCAGTAAATCCCTCAGAGCCTCACTGACATACCTTATGCCAGGTGGTCTCCCCTTTGGGTTTCCCGATTGCCCTGGCTTAAATCCCTTCCCTTCCGCTCTACCTTTTGCAAGGTTAGCCAGTGTCTTCGGATGCTTGCCAGGGGGATATTTAGCCTTCTGTTTTTCCATCTTGTTCCTCTAAAGTTGTCCCGTCCTCAGTCCATGTAAAGTTATCGTTCCATTCCATTTTTTACCTCAGGACACTCAGCATGAACACGCCGAATGTCCAAGATTCTGTCGCCGGCCACGACAATAGGCTTCTGCTCTATGTAATACGGAGACTGAGCCTTAATCGGTTGTCCACATTTAGAACACTTGAATTCGTAATTGCTTCGATATATTCTAGGTTCGTCTTTTAGGCTCCTTCATATTACCGCTCCTATTATCCAGACTATCATGCCAGTTATTAAGACAATGAAAGATGCAAATCCAGGGACTCGCCCTATGTTGTAGTAGTGACGTTCCTTCCTCAGAGACTTCAATAAGTTCTCATCGTCATTTCCTTCATCCCAAGGCTCATACCTAGCCTTCCGTATGCAAAAGCCATCACTATACCCCTCAATTAGAGCGTGCCACTCCTGGTGAGTATCCAGGAAGGTAGAAGGCTTAATGCCTTTCAGGAAGCCCATTAGTCTTGCTCCTTCTTTTCCTTGATGTGCTGGACCGTCCTATCGCCGAACCACCAGAGGATGCAGACACTAGCTAATGCCCAGAACTTATCCGGGACAGTAATCCCTTCTATTACTATTTGAGCAATCACGGCAGCGAAGATTACACTGATTGCCGGTCTTGCTATTGCTCTTATGATTTGAACAATCGGATTCTCCATGGTGTAGCCTCCCTTAATTAGCACTTGGTTTTCTTCATTCAATCAGCCTCCCTAAATGAAAAAACCACCCGAAGGTGGCTCTAAAATGACTTGAGGGCGTAAAAACGCCCACATTGTCAAGGGTAAACCCTATTCAATTTTTTGTCAAGTTCAGCATTTTGCATACGGTTTCGTATGCTATACCGATAATCTTTTTCTCTCTTCCAGGTGTTGAAGTCCCTCGACTTCCGACCCTTCCCCTTAATATACATCAGGATTTCATAAGCCCCGGGACTGAGATTGCTTAGAGTCCTGCCATCTTCAACTTGAGTGATTAGCAACTCCCCTTGGTTTGGCGTACTCTCCAACCTCGCTTCGACCTCAGCTATTGCTATTCCTGCCTTGACGAAATAAGCCTCGGGATGGAGCTGCTTGGACTCCCCTGACTCTTCGTGCTTAGTTACCCAATCCCCAGCCCTGAATATGTCAGCGTGGTCTAGAATCCAGAGGATTTGTCGCGGGCACCAGCGTATTTCTCCATAGTGATACCATTCTTTTTCCGCTTTTTTCCCATTTTCAGTATACGAATACCATTTGCCTGGGCAGCCCTTCCAGCGTTTACACTTTCGGCAGTCAAGCTCAGCCACGCCCCATTCTCCCGTGAGGCTTCTGGCGCATGAGCTTGTCTATTTCCTCGAGGCTTTCGAGCTTCCCCTGGACTTCAATAGCCTGCTTCTTGCTCCCGGGTGGTTTGAAGAAGATGCCGAGCTCCTTTCTACAATAACGAGCCAGATTCCTCTTGCTCTGTATTGATAGGCCGTCCCAGAGTGCCATCAGAACCACCGCTTTCTCATAGCGTAGGAAGTAGCCTGGACTCTGTTCCGGACACCTAACTTCTGGTAGATGTGCGTGACGTGATTTTTGACTGTCTGATGCCCGATTCCCATGTGGCAGGCGATTTCCTTGTTCTGCCAGCCCCGGCACATGTAGCGCAGAACCTCAGTTTCCCTTCTGGTAAGTGGCCTCCGCGTTATCCCCAGGATCCTCTCTAATAGCTTTCTTATCATCGTAATAAAAAAAGCGAGCCCCCCAGGTTTCCCCGGGTAAAGCTCGCCTCCTGTTTCCCAGGTCAGCGTTTAGTTATGCTAGGTTAGTAATCTCAGCCTCCTTTCGTTCCATTATTTAAAAAGGGTGAGAATCTTCTGGCGGTACATTTTTGCACCGTATTCAAACGCTATGATTTTATCCGCTATGGCATCGTCGTATTTATCGGTCGGCATTTTCTCTGGGCTTTCAGGTATCTCCGCCTTCTCTATCTCCTCGCGTATTGCTAGGCTTAACTTGTCGAGCCCCTGCTTTGTGAAATTGAATTTACCACCTTCGGCAAAAGTGAAATCATCATTAATGAATTCTATATTTGCTATCTTGTCTCTCATCTATCTCTCCTCATTTCAGCAATCCTGCCCTCCGTGCAAACTTATCAAACATTATTGTCTCACAGCCGGTCCCGTCCTCGCAATATACCTCTGCCTTGACTGGAATCCCGTCCTGGAACACGAGCTCCCTGATATGCCCGTAGGGATGCTCTTTCCCCCAGGCGATGAGCGCTGCCTGCAAGGGAGTTAGCTTGCAATCAATCAGCTTTATACCGTCCATCTGATTCTATTATATCATTCGTATTATTCATTATCGCTCACTATCCAGATAATTTGCTGAATGTCTGCATTTCTACCGAGTAGCTCACCTGAATAATTGAGTAGAAAGTCTTTAAAATCTTTTACCTCTATGTGCCACATAGCCATACCAAACTTAGATGGTCTTCGACCATTATGATATGACGCCCTCAACGCTCTTAAATCTATCCAACTTTGTACTTTTTTGTGGTCAACGCCACATATTTCACAAACTTCCTTCTTTGTGTACCAATCATCACGATTGCGTAGGCTTAATTTCAATCGTTTAGCTTTGACCGCAACCGCATTATGTGACCGATGAAGCTTTCTGGCTATTGTCGAAATAGAATACCTATGAACCAACTCTTCCAATTGCCTTAATTCCCTGTCTGTCCAGGGTGGGCTTTTCTGCATGGCAATACCCATCCTTGCAACTTGCCCCTTAACAGCACAACATGTTACCCCAAGCTTAGACGCTATTCTCTCAGCGCTGGCATTAGTCCCATTATAATCACGCCTTACAATGGTTCTTTCCTCTTCCGTCCAGATGTGTTTCTGAGCAGTTCCTCCCTTTTTACCAGCTTGTGATAAATTCACTTTATCCTCTCAGTATCTCCGCGATCCCCTCGATGTCCCCCGGTCGCCACAGGTAAACCTCCTGCCCACAGGCTTTCAGGTCGTCAAAGGTTTCCTGCTGCTCCGGGGTCATTTTCCCCTTCTCGCTCTTGAGTTCTGCAAAAATCACCCGCTTTTGTTCCCTATTCGTCAGTAATAAGTCTAGCGTGCCCTTCGGGGAATGTATTGATGTCCAGGTGAATCGGAAACGCCAGTGGTATATCTTGCAGAGGTCCCGGATCCACTCTCTCAGGTCTCGCTCAGTTACGGGGATGGTGTCAATCCTTCTTTGCATCATCACCCCTTGGTAATTGAAGATTATGGTCTAGCATGGCTTGATAAAGTGTTTTACCCTGGCCTGTTTCCATATAAGGTAAGAATATCTGGTCAATAGTCACCATTTCGGCCTCTAGAATTGCCACTTGAGCCCGGACCCAATCTTTAAGTATTCTCCAGGCCACCCTACTTGCTTGTTCCTTTATCTTGACCTTTCGCTGCTCCTGGTATTTCGTGTCCCATCGCCTACGATTAGAGGATGCCAGTTGTTGAAGAAGGACTGCTTCAACTTTGCCCATGTTAGCGGGAAGACGAAAGGGAGTATCCCCGTAAGGCGTGGCGATGATAAATGCCAGACCCACCGGCTCGCCCTTATCACCATAAGCAATCAAAATCTGCTTAGCACCATGAGCCACTAACATGCCCTGGATCTCGCCAATCGATTTCAGGGCTGCTACTTCTGTGGTATAGTTAGCTATTGGCATCATTTCACCCCCTTTATTTCTTAGGCTTGAGCCACCGGACCAGCCCCTCCAGGAATGACACGGGGAGCTTCTGCCCGCCGTCCAGGATGCTCTCTCTGTCGATTGCCTGGTTAAACCCCGCTCCTACTCCGATGTAGGCTTTCCGTTCCCCGGTGAGCTCGTCTTCCCCGACTATGATGCCGACTGTGCCCCCGCGCATGTCATTGAACCAGTAATCATCTAGAACCTTCACGCTTTACCCTCCTTTAACTCCCAAGTCCTTTAGAAAGGCTTGCCAACACTTCTCGCATTGCCTCGTGAATTGGATAAGAGGATAATGGTCTCTGTCAGTTCTTCCTTCGGTATGAGGACAGTCGCCATCCCCCCACTCCTTTATTCTATTTATAAGTGCTTCCCATGTGAGTTTGGCTTGGGCTTGAGCTACTCTTCTGGAACCAGTTCTATCACCTAAGGGCAAGATTGGATAGCCTAACCCATCTAACTGTTCTTCACCCATCACAGTCTCTTCCCATGTCTTAGCCTGTTTGTTCATTGTGTTCCTCCTTCGTTGGTTTCATTTCTCACTCCTTCTTCTCGCTGTTCTTTCATTGCTTATCAGTGGAAGTCAGGTTCACCTTCCCGCCCGCCAGTTTTCCAGTTCTTCAGTATGCCTTTCACATAAATCCACTTCGGCTGTTCCCGCAGAGCTGCTTCTTTAATAGCCTCAATGACCCACTCGCTGGTATATTCCTCAATCGCTTTATTGAGCGCCTCTTTAAGCTGCTCAGTTATCTTCCCGATGTTGTCCTCGTAGGTTTTATAAACCCCTGAAAAAATGTCGGTGTTTACGCTGACATTTTTTTGGGGGAATAAACTACTACTACTACCTTCTACTTCTTCTTCTACTTCTCTTCTGTTCTGTTCTCTTCTACTTAGGGGGACATTTTGCTGGATAGTTTCCGTATTCTTTCCGTCAAAAGTCGGGAATTCAGGCTTTTCTTTGTCATATCTAAGCCCCGTTTGCTCACTGGCAAAACCAGGCATAACAAGATATTGTTCCGCATCAACAGTATTGCCAACAGTGTAACGATAAATTAGTGGTATGCCCTCAGAATTTTTAGAGGCTTCCATGATTTTTAACCATTCTTCGATTTGTTTTTTTGTCCAATTTTTGCGTGGAATCACTAAACTTTTGACCATTTGGGCACTGCCGTAAAAGCATCCGTTACAATCCAGATGAGGAATTAGCCATGTGAACAGAAGTTGAGCCTGCAAGGGCATATCATTAACTCGCTTACTATTGGAGATTTTCTTGTTGACCATCCGGCCTCTAGCCATGTCTCGCTCCTTTGCTTAGATTGCAATGACGACAACTCAAAATTAAATTTTCTTTTGTGTTTTGCCCACCCTCGGATATGGGTACAACATGGTCAATTTGAAAGGGAATTACATCGAGCCCGTTATAGAATTCCTTAGATTGAAGGTCAATGCCCTTCGGATTCTCTACCACTGTCGGCTTGCCATAGCGATTGATGAATTCGCCTCGTTTGCCACAGTACTGACACGTGCAATCATCTCTCTCAATAACCTCACGAGCTAGGGCAACAGGAATTGAGTGACGCTCAACCTTCTCGTCCAGGCTGATTGCCTTGCTTACGAATCTACCGCGGGCCATTCGCTTGTATTTCCTTTGGTGTCATAATTCAGCTTAGTTATCAAACATAATACATTGAGCCTTATCTACTTTAGACGCGCCTTTTCGGGATAGCCACCATTGCCACATATCTTCAGGTGTTGCCCAGCGTTTTGTTGCCTCAGTGCCTTTATCCCAATAGCGATAACAGGCTCGCTTCCATGCTCCAGCTAACTTTGGCCACCTTTCAACTTCCAAAATTGCTTGTTTGGGGTTACTCATCGGGCAGAGAACGCAGCCTAATCTCTTAAAGCCTTCATCATAGAGGCAACAGTAGACCAGACCTGCCTTTTTAATATATTCCCAGACCTCGGTGGAACTCCAGTCTATAATGGGATGCACAAATAACTTTGTTTTATCCTGTTGGCAAACCTCGACCATTCGCCTCGATTTCCTCCGTGAACTCTCTTGCCACCTGATACCAGTTAGGACTCGCCTTCCACTACCGTGTTGCTCCTTGATTAACTCACAACACCATCTGCCTTGTCGTCTTGGCATACCGTGTATCATTACACCTTGCCAGACTGACATCTTAGGGTGATCACGGATGACATCGGGGTAATGTTGCCGAATAAACTGAATTAGCTCAGGTGGATCAATACCACCCTGAGAGTAGTGAGCATCGAACTTGACACTGGCCTTCAGAGCCAAGTCATAGATTACTATGCTGTCCTTCCCACCACTAAACGCAAGATAATATCCTTCAGGTGGTTCAAATTCTTTTAGCCGGGCAATCGCCATTTCCACTTTATTCAATCCTGCGAAATTTAATTGTGATAAGGCCATCTGTATTCATTTTATCTCTGGCATCTCCTGTCTTAAAGTATGCCCATAGTTATCGCATAAGCCAGTAGGTATTTGCCCATCCGTGGTTCGTAAAAGGGTATCAAGATTATCCTTTAGAAACACCTTGACTCCCGCCTTGTCCGCAGCCTCGACAATTTCACGCAAGTCCTCGATACGAGGCTGTGCAGTTAATTTATTCCCGTATCGCATTATTGCCAGTTCAGGATATTTGTCACAGAGGGATACCATTTCAGGTAGAGTGCCAGTGCAAGCCCCGATGATGAGCCAGTTGATGCCAGCCCTTTTTAGCCAATACAAAAACCTCACTTCCCATTGAAGGTCAGTATTAAAACCCTGCAATAATGGCTCAAATGATATGAACTTGACCTTCGCTTCTATATCTTGCAAATGATATACGGCGTGATAAAACATAGTCTGATTCGTAGACGTCACGCCCACGAAGCAGTTGTCAGGGAAGGGTGAGAATTCAGGCAGCCGTTGTGCTTGCTTTGTGAGGGTATAAAACCGGTGTTGAGGATTCTCCCTCATCATTTGGAGCTCGGCCATGGTCCATTCCCTCGGCCAGTAATCTCCCATCCAGTCGCTCATATCATCCAGGAAGATACCAGTGGGCTTTTGGATTGCCCTTATCTTATCCAAGCGTTCTGGCCACCAGCGAGGATAGAAGGGGTCATGCCTTATGGCTTCAGCATCGCCTCGCATCAATGATAAATTCCCATCCTCAAAGTCGAAGGGGGCAATATTTCTATTCGCCAAGTACCTCTGCTTCAATCTCACATGTGCCAGCTTATAGGCATAGCAGGGGAATAAACCACCCAAGCATAAACCCTCTGGCGTATGGTTTAGGCAGCCTGTTTTGCTGTTTAATGTAACCCCGCGGCTGCCGTCAGGATTACGAACCCACTCAATTCCTGTCATAATTACCCCCTATAAAGGGATAGCGGGGGTTGGTTAGGCCCCCGCGCCACCTATATCAAAAAGGAGTGTGAAGAGAAGATGGTCATTATTCTTAGCTACCCATTTAGCCACTGTTCCCTCCTACATAAACCGGTTTGCCTGTTATTTCCTGCACCTTTCGCCTGAACATATCTGCGTCAGAATTATTATCGCTCAGGTGGAGCAGGTGTATCTCTTCGACCTTGCTCAAGTCGTTTGCCCGGAGCATCCCAACCAGCGTCTCCAGACTCATGTGGTCCTGGAGAATTGACCGCCTTAGCTCTGATGAAGGGGTGTTATCCTTGAGCAGAGGCGAGCTGTAATTCGCCTCAATCATAATGATTTGAAGATTATTGAAACGATAGGGGCAGTATGGAGTATCTGTTATATAGACTGCTCGCTCGCCCTTACTATTTGCAAAAAGGAATCCACAGTTAGGGACATCATGCTTGAGCGGGAATGCCTTAACTGAAAAAGTGCCGATTCTGAATTGCTGGAGTAAATCAATCTCGTGGATTCTGTGTCCAGATAATCCTAAAGCCTCCCTCGTTTCGGGGAGAAGGTAAATATCTTGCCCTGCTTTTGCCGCCTCGCTTATACCAGCAGAATGGTCCCCATGGGAATGACTCAAACAAATAGCAGAATACTCCGAGGTCTTAAAGCTAAGAGCTTTTTGAACTTGCTTCCAGGGGAGACCACAGTCAAGCATAAGAGAAGTCTCTCCATCTGAAAGGGTATTCAAATTCCCTGAACTTCCACTGGCATACGACTTGAATGCAATCATATTATAATTAGCCTTATTGTCTCCTGTTTTTGCCTTGTTCACTCTTTGGTATCCATCGGCAATTACTTGGTTCATAATTACCATAGGGGTTTATACGGTCTATTGTCAGATTATTCCTGTAGCCACTCGCTAATGCCCAACTCCTAAATAGCACAAAGGTTAACCACTCTGTACACACTTGAACTCCCTTTGCACCATAGTATTTGAAACTCTTGGCATGTGGATTTCTACATCTAACAAGCATGCTCTTCCAGATAGAATGAAGCCTAACAGGAGTACTCCCGTGTGTGAGTCTGGATTTAGCAGATATAGTTTTTAGATTACAGCCACAACTTTGAGTATGTCCACTTCGTAAATTGTATATGTGTACTATGGTTTCCTTGCCACATTCACACCGACAAAGGAACATGCGCTTACGATACTTGCCCCAATATGTTGCTTCAGCTTCTCCAAGCACTGTTAGGTTACCGAATTTAGCCCCAGGTAGTATCGGTTTCCCCCAATGGATTATTCTAGGATATATGCCTTTCATCTAGAATCCCGGCTCCTCCTCCGGTCCCTTCTTGGGCCCTACCCTGACTACCGCTACCCGGGTATAACAATCTGCCGGACTTTCCGTTATCTCTGTCTGTTTCGAAACCCCGAGCTCAGCCAGAACTTGCTTTGGCTGCAAACCGAAATCATCAAAACATGCCTTCAGCATAGCTTCTACTGTTTTAAGGCTCGCAGGATCGCGGTCTATCGTTTTGTCCTCGACAATCTTCCCGGTCTCGGGATCCACGTCGACAAAGTCCTTGTTGGCGTTTTCCTCAATCTCGGCTTCGAGCTCAAGAACAGCTCCCTCTTCGTCTGAGCGGTTAAAATGCTCCAGGAATAGATTATCGTCAGAACTAGAATTGATAAGCGCCTTGCAAGCCCGGTTGGTTACGGTGCGCTTCGCCATTTCTTCAGGAAATTGAGAATGCACTGAAGTAGGCGCATTAGGGTCCATCTTCGATTTAGCCCATGCCTGTTTTATTTGGGCAATAGTCATAATCTCGGTGAACGGAGCCTTACCAGACTTGAACTCAATCACACAATAAGCAGCTACAATGGCCGTTGGCTTGATATTCCCTAGCTTCTGCTGATGCTTGGTCACAAACTTTCGATGGTGGGAGATCGTATATTCAAACTCATCCCCTTCATAAACGACCTCAGCCCAAATATCACTTGCTCTCGCTACCCTCTGAGCTACTGCCATGGTGCCGAAGTAACTCCTTTGGCATACAAGCTTTGTCCCGTATGCGATGAAGTAGCATTGATCCTTGCCAGGGTTTAACCCCTGGACAGCCATGTCGAGAAGGGCATTTGCTATACTGACTTGAGAACACACTTGGAGAACCGGGCGCTTATCCTTATCAACTGCTTCCTGGAGCGCCAGCCAAGCAGACTTCAAAGCGTTCTCGATGCTGTAGTTTGCCGGTAAGATAAGCTCCTTGTCGTCTGTGTAGGTTCGCAACTTTGAAGTTACGAGCGCCACTATATCAAATGGCTTAGCTACTGCCGTGTCCTTTTTCTCCGTTGTTTTTTCCATTATTCGATTCCTCCTTTTTACTACTTCTTTGTCTCGCCTGGTAAGACTAACAATTCAGGGTGGGGATAGGTTTCTCTCATTGATAGATTGAGCTTCAAGGCTTCTATGCCTAGATTGAGGGCTTTCAGGTAATCTCCCCAAGTGACTGTAGGTTCCTTATCTGTGGAGTGTTCAAGAACTTCGATAGCTTCTTTTGGTGTCACCTTTCCCTCCTTTTTTATACTGCTATAGCTTCTTTTGCTGCTTCGATTCTAAGCACCTTGTCGGCTTCGCTCACATATAGCCTGATTTGCTGCCCCTTTGTCTGTAGTAACTGCGTGACAGCCTCAGCGTTATCTATCCATATCGGAGCGTCAAATTGGAAATGCTCGCTCAAGGTGTTAATAATGTCGAGCCCGATGTTTATTCGCGCCGAGTTGTTGAGCGCTGAGCTATACGGGACTCCGAGGTATATCGTCTCGCATACTTCCTCTACCCCGCCGTTCACTAGCTGGTTGAACAGCTTAAACCTTGCCAGCTCAAAGCGACTATTTATCCTGTCCTCGAGTAGATTAACCTTTGCTCTAACAAACTGCTCAGTGAGGTATAATTCCCCTTCCAGCCTCTCAAACTCTTTAGCCAGTGTTCTTTCCTCAGACTTCAATTCCTCGATGCGCTGTAGGCCGGCTTCGCGCTGCTCGATTTTTGCTATTGCCGATTCACATTCCGCTATCTTTGTGTCAATGGCAGAGAGAATTAACCCCAGGGCCTCGACCGCCCCGCTATTAGTAGCTTTGAGCTTTTCAATATCCAGCTCTATGGTTTGCTTCAATGCCTGTTTCTTGGCATAGGTATCATCGTGTGCCTGAAAAGGTGCGCCGGCCTCTAACGCTGAAACCTTGTCTTGGACGCTGCCTATCTCTTTGATCAATTCAGCTAGCCTTGCCTCGTTGTTTGTATTCTCCAGTTCAAGTATGCCGACCTCTTCGTTTAATGCCTTGACCTTTGCCTTAGCTGAGTTTCCCGCAGCAGTAATTGACGCCAGCTCGTTTGCCTTCTCCTGGTTAAAGTTGGCCATGGCCTTCTCCCTGGCTGCCTCTAATTGGTCCGGCGGTAATGATTGCCCACACGCCGGGCAAGTATCGGACTGCTCAAAGGTAAAGTTTTCAGAGTTGGTTATACTCCAGTCCTGGCGAAGCCCATTGAGCTTAGCATTAAGCCCTTCTATAAGCTCTTGCCGCTCTTCTATCTGGCCACCCCGCAGTGCTATGGCAGAATTAACCTTTGCCAGTTCATCCTCTAGCTTTCTCAATTCTACCTTCGCCGCTTGCGTTTCATCGGCTGCCGCCCCCCGCTGTTCGTTCTCTAGCTGAAGTAACTCGGCCTCAATCACCCTCAGCTCTTTTGTCTTTTCTGCCACTCCGCCGCCGGCCTCGAGGTTCGCAAGTTCCCGGGCTTTCACATTGCGTTTCTCTTTCAAATCCTCAAGTTCTATTTTAAGGCCCGGTGCATCGATAGCATCGGGTAAACCGCGCTGAACCTCACTAATGCGCACAGGTATCTTCTCTATATCCTTATTGATTTCTGAACGCCTGGCTGCTATGACCTTGCGATGGTCCTCGAGCTTATGGCCATTTAGAATCTCAGGTAGTTTTGCCAGCTTAGAATCACTGGCTATTACCTCAGCATCGCTCAGGTCTCCGCATACTTCTAAGAGTAGCTTCCTGCGATCCTGCCAGTGTAGGACTTCATTGAAATGCCGGGGATTGGTGAGCAGCTTAAAAGCATCTTCATCTATGACACTGGCGATCCTGGCTTCATACTCATTCTTTTTAGTGGGCACTCCGTCCAGGAAGTAGTTTGTGGTGTGGCCCGTGAATTCCCGCTCTAGCGACCCTCGCTTTTTGGTCCAGTTCTCGGAGTAGACTTTCTTTAGGCTAAGTTGTCTCCCGCCAATTTCCAGCACACCTTCAACCTCATGCTCCAAGCCGTGTATCGGCTCACCGTCTACTCCAAGTGTTTTGATTTCGAAGTCCTTCCGGTTGGCTGAGTCTTTATCGAATAGTAGCCACGAAAAGGCATCGAACAGAGTTGTTTTGCCTGTCCCGTTATCCCCGAAGATTGCCTGTGATTCGCCGAATGTCTCCAGGTTAAACTCTTTTATTCCCTTGAAGTTTCTTAATTTAAGATTGATAAGTTTCATTACACCCCCCCTGCGCTGCTGCCTCAAGTGCTTTATTCTTTGCCAGGACATCTTGCCACCTGGGGTCAGTGTGAGGATCGTCAATCCATATCAATTCGTAGCCCTCTGGACACTTCTCTTGGTAGATTTCATGC
>Ga0307437_1000345_pt1 | contig 37965 bp, 40 predicted proteins | sample SalMarWE160390MG_FD_202146 | JGI IMG/M metagenome (GOLD analysis project Ga0307437, IMG submission 202146) | Salt marsh sediment microbial communities from the Plum Island Ecosystem LTER, Massachusetts, United States - WE1603-90 | ecosystem: Environmental > Aquatic > Marine > Intertidal zone >...
CTTAGGCGGGCGGGGATGTGATGTCCCCTGTTCAGCCTCCAGCCTGTCAATCACACTCTTTCTGTACTGTATATCCTCGAATGCCTTGATAAGCATCAGGACCAGCAGACCCGCAACGATGAGAAGAATTCCTTGTTTTCCCTGAGGACCGAAATACAGATATATAAAAAACGGGATGAGAAGTATATCAATGATAATCAGGGCCTTAGATACTTTTACCATCGTTCTATACGCATCTATGGTTTGGGGTATATTGCCGGGGGATGTTCGCAGTATTGCCTCGATTTGCTTTTCCTTGGTCAAGCGCCGAACGATGGTCATAGCCACGAGCATTCCTAATCCTACATACACAATAATAGCCAAGGTTGAAGTAGCTAGCATATTCTCTTGCTCCACATGTTATGTTGTGCCATCTAAACTTAGGTTGTCCTGTCTCTATTCAGTTTCATGTTACGCCCCCCCCCCTGGTCCAACCCCAATCGAAGATCTAACATCACGCATGAACAGCGGTGATCATGGTAATCATGACACCGCAAGCTAACAAATATTAGAAAAACAGCAAATAACGCGGAACGTTTCTCATATAGGTGCGATAGGGCTCACCATATTTATCGGAACAAAACCTTTCCTCTGCCAGAACAGTAGAATGATTTACAACAGCATACAAGACAACAAGCACGATCATAAGCCACGAGGCACCGGCAATGCCGATACCAAGAAGTATCAGCGCAGAGAAAAAATACAAGGGATTTCGGGATATGGTATAAACGCCGCTGACAATCGGCTCATTGAGGGGGGTAGCGGCAAAATTGACGGTGGCTATAATATACGGAATACAGCCACACACATAAACAATCAATCCCATATAAAACCATATCGTTCCCCATTTTAGAGGTAGGCAGATTGAATAAAGAACCGCCCCGAAAAAGATGAGGGTAGTCACAACAGTCCGAATTCTTTCTCTCACGGTATATTCAGACATATCCATGGCCCGTTGAGAAGCCCTCTTATTTGTGATGAACAGAATAAGCATGGTCAACATAAGGGGAATAGTTCCTAACCATGCATTACACCACCCGAGCTTGAACGCCGGAATCAAAGACATCATGTTATTCCTCCAAACTTACTGCCTCTATGCCGCGTTATGATATGGTAAAATACCCCCTGCTCCAACCCCTCATTAAAGATTTATCGCCTGCATACCCTCTTGGGCAGACTAGTCCGCATCTGCCAGATGATCTCGAATAAACTGCTGTATGGCCGCGACGACCTGTTCTTTGAACTCCGACGGACTCTGTGCTACCCACACGGTGAAGTTGTACAATCCCTGGGTATCAACCTTCAGCCATTTCCCGTTACTAAACAAGAACGTGAGTACGGTGGTTATGGCAATTCTTTTGTTACCATTCTGAAAGGGATGGTTTTTGATCATAAGGTAAAAGAGAATACTCGCCTTAGCGACCAACGTTGGGTATAAGGCCTTGCCTGAGAATCTCTGAAACGGAGTCACCACACAGCTTTCAAGCACGTTTGGAAACCGCGTGGAGAAATCCGGTATTGGCTCGTCGAACGAGAGATGTTCCTTCGCGAGTCGGAATGCAAGGTATTCTACGTCAGCTATGCTGATGATTCTCACTATTCATTCGCCAACTGCTTCAGGACTTCTCCATATTCCCGCACTGTTTTGCGAACGGCGGTGTCTATTTGTTCCTTGCCCCTTTTCGTTACCTCCTTGCCAAGGATGGTTGCGATAGTCTGGTCCGTAATAACGTAGGTCCTGCCTACCTTTGTGGCAGGGATCTGCCCTTTCTTGACCCGCTTGTAGATCGCGATGCGGCTGACCCCGAGGAGCTTGGCCAGTTCAGGGATAGTGATGTATTTTTCACGAGTCATGGTTCCTACCTGCAATGATGATGTTAGCCCAACGCATATAAGTTAACACAAGTTAACTTAACAGACAAGGGTTAACTTAGGGTGATATGGAAATCGGGAGAAATACCCCCTGCCCCAACCCTTGTCACAGATTTAGCGATGGAGGTCAGTTGCGTAGCTTACCGCAATCCGCTGATTAGGGGTTTTCTTCTGTATCCTTACTCACATTGATCCCTGCAAACGACAGCTTAAGGTCTTTCAGTATTTCTGCTGCCTTCTCCACTTGATCTATCTTGACCATCAGTCGAGCCGGCAGTGCCAACGGCCTCACATGGAGAAAATGTTCCCCCTGAAAGAAATAGGTTATTTCTTCAGCATCGAGGATGGACTTGATCAAAGCAATATCCATGGGGTTGAATGTCGCCAGGACCTCCTTATAATCAACGAACTCCGGTACTGATTCAGGAGGTTCTGGTGGCAGCGTTTCAACCAAGTCGACCTCACAGTCACTACACCTGGTAAACCCTTGCCGATATTCAACTCTACAAATAGGACAAAACATTTCTCAGCCTTTTAATTGTGTGGACTTTGAGAGGGGGTTAGCCCTCCACACCTGCAATAGTCAGCTCGACCTCATCCTGTGAAGTCTTCGCAGCACTCCAGCGCAGCTTCCATCGAGCAGTCGGCGTCCGGAGCGGGGCGGCACCATTCGGAAGGCTGTACTCAGCCCAGGCTGACACAGCGAACCACCAGTTCATGACCGCCTTGTAACCGAAGAGATGAACCTTGCTGGCCACACCCGCGTCCGCAGCAAGCAACAGATCGTATAAGTCCCACTCGACCGCCTCACCGGGCGAGATTGACTCCACGGTCCCGGCCTGGGAGAGGGCCTCGGTTGCATCATGAATTGTTCCACCTTCCTGGGCCAGCGTGGCGTGCGGCACAACCCCGACCACCGCCTGAGCGCCGGTATTGCGTATCGAAAGAACCGCCCTGCTGAACGGGATCTCCGTGCCCCCGCTTATCTGCAGTTGTGAAGGGACCGCGTGCACGGAGATTGCCAGGAATTGTTCCCTTCCTTTTTTCTTCGCGGCCTGTGCCGTTGTGTCTGACCTCATGGTCTTCCCCCCCTCTGGGCATGCCGTTGTTTCCGGGCGCCGTGTGCGCCACGGCAGGGATAACCTGCAAACAGCCCGTTTTACCGAGGTCTGCGGGCCGCAGCCGAACCTTAGATGATATTACCTATATGCCAGCTGCAAAACGACCCGTTACCCTAAAATTATGAAACGAATAAAACAAGTTTGTCAATACTGTCCTGTAGTGAAAGCCGGAGACATACCCTAATTTTGCCTTGTGCCCTTGCCATGTGGACAATCCTATTGAGCTAGGTTTAGGCATCCACCTCTTGTGGGTAAGTTTTCAAGTGGATTAATCCTTGACGCTGTTTCGACAAAAGGTTCATCGTCGTTTTGAAGTTTTGTAGGGCACGCGACGTTCTTTCACCAGGAACCCTATCCGTTTCTTTGGCGGTTCAGGCTTCGGCTCCGGTGGCGGACCCAGCAATTGCATGATTTTTCGCAAAACCTCGGTGATGGCAGTCTCATGAACATCCAGCCTTGCGATCAGCTTCTTTTCCAGCTCGGCAAGTTTACGTGCGAGCGCCTGCTGCTCAGTGAGCATCTGTCGCATACGAATGAATGCGCGAACCACAAACACACTTATCTGAATCGCCTGTTCACTGCGCAGAATGTTGGCCGCCATGAGCGCGCCGTGCTCGGTGAAGGCGTAGGGCATAAAACGCGGATCGCGGTGCCGTTGCGAAGCGGCCGCAATTTGCGACCGCTTAGACTGCAGGTTTGACATCGCACTTTGCGATGTCAAATCAGTCCATTCCTTCGTGGTCAACTGGGGCAAAAAGTCTTCGGGAAAGCGTTGAGCATTTCTCTTTACCTGTTCATTTAATCGTTTTGTGGAAACACCGTAGATCGACGCCAGGTCATAATCTAGAATAACCTTCTGGCCTCGAATAGTCATAATTAGGTGCTCGACCGGCTGTGCCTCGTATCGTTCCGGTTTCTCCGTCATAGCACATCCCCCCCCCTGTCCCAACCTCCCATCAAAAAAGCTAAATTGCCCTCTTATATACTTCTTTCCGGAGACCTATTCTCAGCACGAGGCAGTCATCCCCTAAAATAGCATAGATTACCCTGTAGTCACCGATGCGATATTTTCTGAGACCGGTGAATTGGCCTTTGAGAACCGGATAGGCATCAGCGTTCTTGGAAAGCTCCTGCTCAATTTCATTGAGGATGCGATCAGCTTCCGCCTTGGGCAGCTTTTTCAAATCACGCTGGACCGATTTCTTGTAGACAATATTATAAGCCAAGCGATTTCCTCAGCTCTTTTCCCGAAATAACCGGATCCGTCTTGTCATGGAGCCGGTCCAGGGCCACCTGGAGATCTGCGTAGTCTTCGATATAAGACTCGATGGCCTTTTGGATGATATAAGAACGAGGCCTTTCCGTCTCCTTGGCTATGCTGTCGAGTTGATCCGCAAGGGTCTTCGGGAGCCTGACTGATATCGCTGTATTCATGCGACACCTCCTGATACTATTGTATTACAATAATATATAAAAGCATACAAAAAGTCAAGAGGCCAACATGTAAAAAGTTGTGATACTGAAATCGGGAGACATACCCCCCTGTCCCAACCCCCATCAAAGCTTTAATCCGTCAACTCAGCTTAATGCCGATAATGCCAATAACGATAACGCAGATCGCCACTGCCTTCGCAAGGGTAAATCGCTCTTTCAAAAAGATGATGCCGGCGAGGGCGCCCAAGACAACGGCGAATTCCCGAACAGCGACAATATAGCCGACAGGCCCCATGGTAAAGGCGAACAGGATCATCAGGTACGTCCCCATTGAGCCAACACCGATGATGACGGCATATCCCCAATAGTGCTTGGCTACCCCCCAGAGCTGCCCGCGGTAACGCCTGATAAGAACCGGCGTCAGGACAACGCCTGCGATCAGGAACATTGCCCAGATATATACTACGGGATTGGCGTACCCGACGCCGGTCTTGTCAACTAACGAATACGCTACAATCGAAGCGCCGATGCACAACGCTAAGGCTACCGCCTTGGTGTCATCCGCCCTTTTGTGTATACCTGCCCCCAAGGAAATAATGCCCGCACAAATCAGGCCGATGCCGATTGACCCCAGAACCGTCAGCTGCTCCTGCAGAAGTAACCCGGCCAAGATCGCGGTTGCGGCAATGCCTGACCCGCGCGCGATGGGATAGACGAGCGAGATTTCACCGGCCTCATATCCGGCCGCCAGCAAACGGAAATATACCGTATGAATCAAGCCGGTAGCGATGACGCAGATGATCCCCTGCACCTGCGCCGTTTCACAAATGCCGTCGTGGACGATGATGCCTATCGCACCGGGGGAAATGACCGCACAGCCCAGCCACAGGCCAAGCCATAGAGCCATCAGATTTCCGGCTGCCTTGCGCGCCGCAAAGTTCCACGCGGCATGACTGAAGGCCGAGATGAGCACCAGCAAGAAGACGTATAAGGTCATGCTATCATGTTAGGGAAGGAGAAACGTATTCTCCCTGCCAATAGAATGCTTGTTGGAAATATGGAACATAGGTTTCGATCGTGCGTTTTTTCGATCCCGAATAGGATCAGCTACTTTTTTTCTTTTTATCTTTCAGCAGGGCATCGAGGCCGGCGAACGGCCGGTAGGTGGCAGGTGCCTCTTGCTCGCCGCCCGGCGGCGCCTGGTCATGCCATTCTTCTTCCAGATACTTCGAGTGCTCATGGTCGTGACAGTAGATACACAGCAGTTCCCAGTTGCTGCCGTCAGGGGGGTTGTTGTCGTGGTTGTGATCCTTGTGATGGACCGTGAGCTCACGCAGTCTCTTGCCCGAGAAATCGCGCCCACAATGTGTACAGACCGGCGGGAACATCCGGAGCGCACGTTCCCGATAGGTCTTGAGCCGGCGTTCTCGGTCGCGCCGGGCCTCGCCGATGATCTGCTGACGTTCTGCCTCTGTTCGCGTCTTCTTCGGTGACATGGGTGCACCCCCCGTCATCCGCTTGAGAACAAGCCGTGGTGAGGATGACCGGCGACGACGATCCACAGCGGCGGCTATCAGGTGCCGCGGTCGATCCGCCCCGGCCTTCTATCCCGCCGCAAAACCAAGGAGGCGGAGCTTCTCAACGTAGAATATCAGCATCGCTGCGATAGCGGTGTAGAGCACGATGATCCCGATGACTCGTGAGGTATTTTTGTACCACCGCTTTTTTTGTTGGTCGGAAAAGATCACCTCGAACGCCCTCATGAATATGTAGGCAGCTACCGTGAAAAATACATAGTTCATCTCTTTCCTCCTCTCGTCACTTCATCTTATATTATACTGCGAAGATGCAGCCTTCTTGTACGGCTCAGTAGAACCTCCCTTTGGTTCAACCCCCATAAAAGATCAGTTTTGTTTCGTCGATACGAACTCCATGACCTCGCTCCACCATGCCTCGTTCGGACCTGTCGGCCAGGTGTTGTGCCCAACGCCCTTAAAAACCCACAGCCGCTTGGGCCCCCTCAGCGCATCGTACAGCCGCATCGAATGTTTTTTTGGTATGATCTCATCCCACTCGGCCACCACCACGGCAACGGGTTTGTGGTACGATTTGAGATTGCGGACGTTGTCGTATCTGTCGCGCATGAACCACCGGACCGGGAAGTACCGATAGAGCGTCTGTGCCAGGTTCGGCAACGAATCCCAGGGTGTTATCATAACCACGCCCTCCACCGGAACCGGCGGATCGGCGGCAACTGCCGTCGCCACACCGCACCCCAACGACTCCCCCCACAGAAACACCGGGCCGCCGAAGGCCTCGTGGGCGAGCCGCACCGTCTCCTTGGCGTCCTGGACGAACAGGTGTTCGCCCCATTTCCCCGCTCGCCCGCCGTAGCCCGGATATTCGGCCACCACCACGCGATATCCCAACGGCGCCAGGGCGTGCACATAGTAGTCGCGGTTCCATGCCGCCCCGGCATTGCCGTGAAAGACCACGGCCAGTCCTTTGGCGCCGGCAGGGGTCGCTGCACCGGTAAAGCCCCGGTACTCATCGCCAGGGTCGGGCCAAAACCGCACACCCGCGGCGCGGCACTGGTTCTGGGTCGGCCGTGCGCGATCGGGAAAGTACAGCATCCGCCGTTGCCACAGGTACGCCGCAACAAGCAGCACGCCGCATCCGATGGCTGCATATACAAGTAACCGGAGTATCAAATACGTTTCCCTGTTCACCCCGTTCGTGAAGTCTTCCTCACGCTTTTTACCGTGGCCTCGGGCGAGGCCGCAGGACGTCTCACGACAGGCATCAGCGGCGCTCCTGCAAGCCGCGCCCGTTGCATGCCTTGGTTAGGTAGGACTATCTACTCTTACGGGCAGCCCCCCGTCTCAGCGTGCGCTGCCCATTGCTGCCGGATACGACGATCTACGTAAAATCTCTGTCCATGACGGTCTTGCGGCCGTCACTTCGTGCCTTTGCGATTGCCTGATCACACAAACGGCGAATGGCATCTGACAATGCCGGCGCGACGTTGCCCGCCATATTCATTCCAGACGCCGAACGGATATACGTTTTGAGCTTGGATACAACCACCAGTATTTCTTTTTCGTTACTCATATGCTCCCTCCCTTCTTCACGTGTTAATCACCGTACTTCTCCACTGAGATACTACTGCCGATATAAATCCTTCATGGTACGGCACCATAGAACGCATAATAAATATGGCATACATTACCTATGCTTGCTTGTCAAGCATGTCCTTTCTGTATCGTGCATCGGGAATTACTGAACGTGAGCAGGAAACTCAGTACGAGGTCTCCGAGCCATTGCCTTGCATTCCTGGACCGGGCCTCACTACGCACACGAAGATTGGCGTCACAGGAGGTCGTCCAGCCCCCGCTCTTTGATGAGTTCCACACAGCGGCGGACATCCTGGGCGCAGCCGTGATGGCAGATGAGGAGTGCATCGGGGGTGTCGATGATGAAGATATCCTCCAGACCGATGCACCCGGTCAGGCGCCCTGATCGTGAGTGGACCATGGTGTTTTTACAGTCGATGACGACGGCATCGCCATCGATCATGTTCCCCTCGGTATCCCGTTCATGGCTCCTCAGCTCAAAGAGGGACCGCCAGTTCCCCACATCGCTCCAGGGAAAATGCCCGGGGATGACGAATACATCGGCCCCGGTCTTTTCCATGACCCCGTGGTCGATGGATAGGGGGGTGAGCTTCTCGTACACGGCCCTGAGCCTCTCCTGATAGTCCTCTGTGCCCAGGGATTTCTGCACGTCAATGAGTCCCTCGTAGAGTTCGGGGAGGCAGCGTTTGATCTCTGCCATCATGGCCTGGGCCTGAAAGACGAAGATCCCGGCATTCCAATAATATCCCTCCTCTGACAAAAACCGCGTCGCCCGCTCCAGAGACGGCTTCTCCACAAAGGAATCCGCCCGGAGGGCCTCGCCTGCCCCTGCCAGCGGTTTCCCCCCCTTTATGTAGCCGTAACCGGTCTCGGGCCCGGTGGGGACGATGCCAAGGGTAGCAATGCCTCCTTTTTTTACTAATGAAACGGCACGGCGGATCGTCTCCTGAAAGGCCGCTACATCCCCAATGTGATGATCCGCCGGCAGGACTACAACGGGGCCGTCGCCGTGCTCCTCCATGATGTGGATGAGCCCCAGGCCGATGCACGGCGCGGTATTCCTTCCCAGAGGCTCCGTAACGATCCTGATGCGCTTCCCCTGGAATATCTCCTCGGTCAGCTCCCGATGATCCTCATTGACGATGATGTAGATCTCCCCCTCACCAGCAAGCGGGGCAATGCGCAGGTAGGTCTCTTCGATCATGGGGTGAGAGCCGTAGATGGTGAGAAACTGTTTAGGTCGATGCAGCCTGCTCAGCGGCCAAAAACGGGTCCCGGCACCTCCTGCCATGATGATGACGTTCATCTCCTCCTCCTCGCGTTCATGCGCAGAACGTTACCCTAGCCGACCCGTCCATAGTCATCCTCCAGGCGAACGATGTCGTCCTCCCCCAGATAATCCCCCAGCTGGACCTCGATGACGATGAGGGGACTGGTTCCTGTGTTCTCTATGCGGTGGGCCGCTTCCAGGGGGACCTCCACCCCATCCCCCTTCTTGACGGCGATCTCCTCCCCGTCCAGGGTCACCGCCCCCTCTCCGCATACGATCCGCCAGTGCTCCTGACGTCTCGCGTGCCGTTGATAACTCAATCGCCCGCCAGGATGGACCTCAATGCGCTTTACTTTATAGTGTTCCCCCTCATCCAAGACGATCCATCGCCCCCACGGGGGATCCCCCTCACTGGCCTGCGATCCCGTTACATTCATGGCACCATCTCCACCTCGATCTGCGAATCCTTCGTTACAGGTTGGATTGCCTCTCTTGCCCCCCTGCGGACATCCCCCTTGACCCAACTCCCTTCTCTCATTTATACTCTCACAGGTTAACCGAAATCTGACGAGATCGCAAGCACAACACCGCAACAGGGGTAAACCCCGGGAAAACCAAAGGAGGAATGACCATGAAAAAGATCGGTTGTATAGCCATAGGCGCCGTGGCCTTCTTGTTCGCCTGCGCCCCGATAACCCAATATCCCATCCATCTGCGCTATGCCCCCGAAGGGGAGGGGCCTCAAGCGAGCGCAGAATTCAAGGGGACCGTGGTCACCGTAACCACCTTTGCGGACAACAGAGACGTAGCCGATCAGGAGATCCTCGGCCAGTGGATTGATAATGAGAACAAGGTAATACCCTTTGTCTCGTCCAAGGGGAATCCCACGACGAACGTCACCAGGGCCTTTGAGACATATCTCTCTCAAAAAGGCTACGCCGTGCGAAAAGAGCCTCGGAGTTGGGATCTGAACCCTCAGAGCATAACTCCAGGGTGGGGAGATTGGGTCATCGGCGGTTCAATAGAGGAACTCTCCGTCGAGGCGAGGGCCGAAGGGCTGATAATTAACTACGATTGTAAATTCAAGCTCAAGATAGTAGTTGCCGATGTTAAAGCGCAGAAAAACAAGTATGAAGATACCCTCGAGAGCTCCTCTTCGTATGAGAGAGTGGTGTTTTCCCCGAGATTTGCTGAGGGGAAAATTAACAAGATGCTTACCAAGGCCGTAGAAAGGATGCTCAATCACATCGAGGAGAAGTAAGCATAGCCATCGAATCCTTGAACCCTTCCTGAGAACATGGTATCTTCTTTGCTGGAGGTAAAAACACACCCCCATGAAGGTGTGCATACAGGCAGTCCCATGATCCAATTCTTTCAGGTCTACAAGACATATCCGGGGAATATCACGGCCCTGACCAATATCAGTTTCAAGATAGAGAAGGGCGAATTTGTCTTCGTCACCGGCCCCAGCGGGGCGGGAAAGACGACGCTGCTGAAATTGATCATCCGTGTCGAGAGACCGGACCAGGGAGAGATCCTGGTCAACAAAAGAAATGTGGGCAGGCTCAGAAACTCCCAGGTTCCTTTTCTCCGCAGGGAGGTGGGTTTTGTCTTCCAGGATTTCAAGTTGTTAAATAACAAGGCCGTCTATGACAATATCGCGCTGGTCTTGCGGGCCTTCGGTCACAAAAAGAGGGAGATCCCGAAAAGGGTCAGGCAGGTCTTGAGAGTAGTGGGATTGGAGGATTGGGTGTTGAAACAGCCTCCCCTTAAACTGTCGGGGGGGGAGCAGCAGCGGGTGGCCATAGCTCGTGCCCTGCTCAATACCCCCGCTATCATCTTGGCGGATGAGCCCACCGGCAACCTGGACCCTGGGCTCACGATGGAGATTATGGACCTCTTGGAGAAGGTCAACGCCTTGGGGACAACGGTCGTGGTGGCAACCCACGATACAACCCTCGTGGCACAATACAAGAAGAGGACTATCCCTCTTTACCGGGGAGCAGTGGTGGATAAAGGATAATATGGGCGCCTGGTATCTCATCCGGAGGACCTTTGGGGTTATGAAGGAGAATGGTCCCGCCCATTTCCTGAGTATTGGGACCATCACCGTCTCCTTTTTTCTCTTCGCCTCTTTACTGCTTCTGCCCCTCAACTTCATCTCCCTCCTGGAGGCCTGGGAGAAGAAGGTGCAAATTATCCTCTATCTCAAGGATGGAGTAGGGGAAAAACGGACCATCCAACTTGCGGGAGAGCTACACAGGGAAGAGGGGATCCGAGAGGCGAGGTATATCTCCCAACGAATGGCCATGGAGTCATTTCAGCGGGATCTTGCCGGCTATGGAGGGGTGTTGAAGGGATTAAAGGCGGAGACCTTCCCCGCCTCCTTTGAAATCACGATTAAGGAACGCTTCAGGACCCCTGGGCGCATACGGTCCCTGGCGGCGCGACTCAGCAAGATAAAAGAGGTAGAGGAGGTTCAATACGGAGGTCTCTGGTTAGAGCGGTTCTCTCTCTTTCTCTACACCCTCAGGTGGGGGGCGTGGATCTTGGGAGGAATCCTGGTCGTCATCATCGTCTCAGTCACCGCCAACACCGTCCGCCTCACCCTCTACAATAAGAGGGGTGAAATCGAGATCATGAAGCTGGTGGGGGCTACGGACGCCTTTGTCAAACTCCCCTTCTACCTCGAGGGGGGGCTGCAGGGACTCCTCGGGGCGGGGGGCTCCATCCTGCTGCTCTTCGTCCTCTTCCACTTCTTCTCCCTCAAGGTTGCACCCTACGTGAGCCTCTACTTCGGCCAGCTGCGCCTGAGCTTTCTGCCCCCGAACCTGATCGCCTGGATCCTGGGGATTGGGGTGGCTTCAGGCCTGCTGGGAGGTCTCCTCTCCTTGAGGAAACCCGCAAGGATTTAGGCGATGAAGACAAAGGTCATCGTTGCGAGCTTCATTGTCATATTGTTTCTGCCGTACCCCTCTCTGGGCGAAGGGGTGAAAGAATTGGAAAAGACCATTCAAAAGAAGAGGGGGGACCTCACGGAGGTACAGAAAGAGCTCAAAGAGAAGAAAAAGAAGGTCAAACGGAAGTGGTGGGAGGAAAAGCGGATCACCGATGCCCTCGACAAGATCGGGCGCGCGCTCGATGACAAAAAGAAGGAGTTCAGAAAACTGGACGCAGAGATGAAGGTGCTGGAGACAAAGGTGACCCTTCAAAAGGGGGAGATCGCGAAGTTAGAGGGAATCTTAGCCACCCTGGACAAGCAGTTTCAATCCAGGGTGCGGGCCATGTATAAACTCCATCGGGTAGGGGTAGTACGGGTCCTTTTTTCTGCCGAGAATTACAGCGATGCCCTGAGGAGGTACAAGGCCTTCGAGCTGGTGGTGGAGAACGACCTGCAGCTCCTGCAGGCATATCAGCGAGGCATACAGGAGAGAGAAGAAAAGCGGAAGGATCTGATAGAAGAAAAAAGGGCCCTGGCGCAAAAAACAAGCGAGGTAGCGGCCACAAAGAGGGCAATAGAGAAGCAAAAGCGGAAGAAGGCAACCATGCTGGCCTCCGTGAAAAAAGAGCGGGTGGCCTATGAAAAGGCCATCACCGAGCTCAAGGGAAGGGAGCAGGCCCTGCACTCCCTGGTCCAAAAGCTGACGGTCAAGGCGGCTGCCCTTAAAAGTGAAGGCTTTAAGGCCCTGCGGGGGAAACTTCCACCCCCGGTGCGGGGAACCGTCTTCCAGCCGAAGGGAAGGGAAAAGGGAATAGGGATCAAGGCCCCTGAAGGGGCAGAGATACAGGCGATCTGTAATGGAAAGGTCGCCTATGCGTCGTGGTTCAAGGGATATGGAAACCTGATGATCATTGACCATGGAGGAGGGTACCACACCGTCACCGCCCATGCCTCTCGCTTTCTGAAGAAGGTGGGTGAGGCGGTGAAGATGGGTGATGTGGTAGCCTTGGTGGGGAGCACAGGATCCATCGAGGGCCCCATGCTCTACTTTGAGATCAGACACCATGGCACGGCGGTAAGCCCCCTGACGTGGCTGGCCCTGCCCCACAAGGGGACGGCACAGAAAAGATGAAAAAAAGGGAGGTAACAATGTTCAAAAACAAAAAGACAGATTGGTTGATAATGCTCGGCTTTATCTTCGGCCTCTTCGTGGGTGGCCTCTACGTCCATAACGTCTCGGCCCTCTCGAACAAGACCTACGAAAAGTTAAAGGTCTTCACCGACTGCCTGGAGTTGGTTACAAAGAACTACGTGGAGGACGTCAAGACGGAAGACCTCATTACGGGAGCGATCGAGGGGATGCTCAACAGCCTCGATCCCCACTCCGCCTACCTCGACCCTGATATGTACCGTGAACTCCGGGTGGAAACCAAGGGGAGCTTTGGCGGGCTGGGGATGGAGATAGCCATCAAGGATAGGATATTGACGGTCATCGCGCCCATTGAGGACACCCCGGCCTCTCGGGCGGGGATCCACGCAGGAGACAAGATCCTGAAGATCAATGAGGAATCAACCAAGGGGTTGAGCCTCATGGAGTGCGTAAAGAGGCTGCGGGGGCCCAAGGGGACCAAGGTTACCATTACCATCATACGCGAGGGGTTTACCGAGACGCACGATATCACTATCGTGAGGGACATAATCAAGATCCAGAGCGTCAAGTTCAAGACCCTGGAAAAGGGATATGGGCTCCTCCGGATATCGCAGTTTCAGGAAAAGACCATTGGAGACGCCAGACGGGCCCTCGAGGCACTGCAGAGGGAAAACCCCGAGGGGGGGCTCAGCGGTCTCATCCTGGACCTGAGGAACAACCCTGGAGGACTCCTGGACCAGGCAGTGGAGGTGTCTGATCTCTTTCTGGACAGCGGGGTCATTGTCACGATCAAGGGGCGGGATGCAGAGGAAAAGACGGCTTTTAACGCCCACAAGGAGGGGACCATGCCCCCGTGGCCGATAGTCGTCCTGGTCAATCAAGGCAGTGCCAGCGCCTCGGAGATCGTGACAGGCGCCCTCCAAGACTATGGCCGGGCGGTGATCATGGGGTCCAAGACCTTTGGCAAGGGCTCGGTGCAGACCATCATCCCCTTGGACGACGGCTCTGGAATCAGGCTGACCACTGCCCGCTATTACACCCCCAAAAACCGCTCCATCCACGAGCAGGGGATTGAACCGGACATCCCCCTGCCGACGGTCGCAAAAGCGCCGTTTAAGGCAGCAGAAGAGGCGCCGAAGACGGATCCCGATCTGGGCAGGGCCCTGGAACAGCTCAAAGGGATGAGTATCTTTCAGAAGTACCTCGATACGGAGGCACAATGAGCCGAAGGAACGGGTGAAGGGCAGGCAAAAGACTACTAACCCGAGATGGCACGCACCAGGCGAAGGCCCACCGCAAGAAGGAAAACCTCTTCACGAAGGGGACGAAAGAGGGGGAGAAAAATCCCCCTCTTTTTCAAGTTCCTTCTGTGCATAGGGATCCTCCTCGCGATCATCCTCTCTATACACCTGAGGCAGCCCCCTCCCTCTTTCACCGAGCGGGTGAGGACCGTGGATCAACTCGTCTACGCCCAGCTCTCGCAATGGGAGATACCCCCAGGGGCAATCCACAAGCACGGGGAGACGCGCCGCAAGGGCGAAAAGACCTGGCCCCTCACTCGCTGGGAGGTAACGCTCCCCCCTGGACGAGAACCGGAGAACGTCGCCTCTCAGTTGATCCAGAGGATTCAGGATGCCTGCCCGGGGGCGACCCTCGCCGAGGCGAGGGCCCAAGACGGAGCGTGGGAGGTCAAGATAAAGGTCGAGGGCCTCCTGGCCCATCACCTGATCTTACGCCCCCCTCGGCTGAAACCACCCCCCCTGAGACCCCCGCGGCCTCGCATCGCCATTGTGGTGGACGACCTCGGGCCGGACCGCCGGGTCGCTGAGGAGCTCTTGCGCCTGGACGCACCATTGACCTTTTCCATCCTGCCTTTGCAGTCTTCTTCCCGCCGCATAGCCAAAACGGCCCATGCCCAGGGGAGGGAGATACTTCTTCATCTCCCCATGGAACCCCGGGGGTTCCCCCTCAAGGATCCGGGCAAGGGGGCCCTCTTCGTCTCCATGAGCACGAGAGAACTCGTGCGCCAGCTGCGAAAGGACCTCGACGCAGTCCCCTTCATCACCGGCGTAAACAACCACATGGGATCGAGATTCATGGAACAGGATGAAAAGGTGCGGCCCGTGCTGGAGGAATTAAAAAGGCGTGGGCTCTTCTTCCTCGACAGCCGCACCACTGCCAAGACCCAAGGGTATCGAATTGCCCGGGAGTTGTCCCTGAGGACGGACGAGAGGGATCTCTTTTTGGATAATGAGACCGATGTGCAGGACATCCGGGCCCAAGTGGAACGGTTGATCCACATCGCCCGGGAGCACGGCACGGCCATCGGCATATGCCACCCCTATCCCTCCACCGTCACCTGCCTCAAGGAGATGATCCCTAAAATCAAGGCAGCGGGGATCGAGATCGTCCCCCTGTCTCAGGCCCTCGATTAGAGAGAGAAGTCCTCTTGCAGTGGTCAACAAGACCGCCGAAACACTTGTTACACCATTTCAAGCACACTGGCCATGGACACCCCGCCCCCTCCGCACAGGGTCGCGAGGCCCAGGCCCTTGCCGCGGTGTTTCATGGCATACAGGAGGGTGACCATGATGCGGCATCCGGTGGCTCCTACCGGGTGTCCCAGTCCGATGCCGGAGCCATTGACGTTGGTGACCTCTCGATTGATGCCCAATTCCCGTTCACACCCGAGATATTGGGCGGCAAAGGCCTCATTGAGCTCAATAAGTTCAAAGTCCTCCAGCTTGAGATCGGGATTCTTTTTGAGCAGGTCCCTGACCGCCGGGACAGGGCTCAGACCCATGACCGAGGGATGACAGGCTCCACGGCCTGTGGCCCTGATCCGCGCCAGGGGCTGGATCCCCAACTCCTTGGCCTTATCAGCGGACATAATGACGACCGCGCTGGCGCCGTCGTTGATGCCGGAAGAATTCCCGGCGGTAACCTTGCCGATATCAGGGATAAAGGCCGGGGGGAGTTTGGCCAACTGCTCCATGGTCAGCCCGGGCCGGAAGTGTTCGTCCTTGTCAAAGATGATCGGCGGTTTCCCCTTTTTCTGCGGTATCTCTATGGGGACGATCTCCTCCTTGAAATCCCCCTCCACCGTCGCCCGCTCCGTATTATTATGGCTTCGGAGGGCGACCTCATCCATTTCCGCACGGCTGATATTATGTAACTGGGCTATAAACTCGGCGGTGTGCCCCATGATGTACGGCTTCCCCTTGAACAGTTCCAGGGGCATCCCTTCTTTCACCGGGCCGTCTTCGGGGTGCGGGATCATGTGTGATCCACAATGCAGGGCGTGGATCATGACGTCCACAAACACATAATCCTGAAGCCGACACCCCCAGCGGGCATTCTCCACGGAATAGGGCGCGCCGGACATATGCTCAACCCCTCCTGCCAGTATAATATCGGCCATCCCGACCTGGATCATGGCCATCCCTGAGATCACCGCTTCCATGCCTGAAATGCAGACCCGGTTGATGGTGACCGCTGGAACCATATCGGGTATTCCTGCCATAAGGGCGGAGACGCGGGCCACGTTGAGGGCATCTGTTGGGCCAAGACAGCACCCAAAGCGGACATCATCAATCATTGCGCCCTCAATCCCGGCGCGTTTGATCGCCTCCTTCATGGCGACGCTTCCGATAACGGCGGCGTTTGAGTCCCTCAGGGTCCCCCCAAAGGCCCCGATTGCGGTACGGCATCCAGAAACGATGACGACGTCTTTCATGATTGCTCCTTTCCCATTCATACTGAGGTTTTTGTGGAACTGTTATTATGTAGGGTGCCTTTCTCTTCCACCCCGTGTCCTTCACAAGACATTCCTTATGAACCAAAGGGGAGGAAGAGTGCAAGGATGCGCAGGGAGATATGGGCGTAGATACCGGCCAGCACGTCGTCGAGCACCACCCCCACGCCCCCCTTCACTGTGCGTTCTATGAGACGGATGGGCGGAGGCTTGAGGATATCGAAGACGCGGAAGAGCAAAAATCCAACGAGGATATAAGACCACTGAGCAGGCACGGCCGTCATGGTAATAAAAAACCCTACTGCCTCATCAATGACGATGCGCCGGTTGTCCTGCTCACCAAAGATGACCTCGGCCCGCCCCGCGGCCCAGCAGGCCACAAGGCCGATGCCAAGCACGCAGGGGAGATACACATACAGCGGAAAGAGAGCGAGGAGGAGAAAGAAGGGGATGGCCGCCACCGTCCCGGCAGTCCCCGGCGCGAGGGGGAAAAACCCCACCCCTCCCCAGGTCGCCAACAGGATACTGAGCCGTTTCATCTAGGCCCTTACCCTCACCCCCCGTTGACAAAGCCATTCCTTCACCTCGCTGACGGCATGCTCCCGGTAGTGAAAGATGGAGGCGGCCAGCACGGCACTCGCCCCCCCGATGGTAAGGCCTTCGTAGAGGTGCTCTAATGTCCCCACACCCCCGGAGGCGACCACCGGCACCCGCACCCCATCCACCACCGCGCGGGTGAGCTCCAGGTCATATCCCAGGCGGGTGCCGTCCCGGTCCATGCTGGTCAGCAGGATCTCCCCGGCCCCATACTCCTCCATCTGCCGGGCCCACGCCAGGGCATCTAACCCCGTGGGGGTCCTCCCGCCGTGGGTGTATACCTCCCAGCCGCCGTTGTGTCGCTTGGCGTCGATGGCCACCACGATGCACTGGCTGCCGAACCGCTCGGCGGCCTGCCGGACGATTCCCGGCTCCGTTACCGCCGCGGTGTTGATGCTCACCTTGTCCGCCCCGGCCTTCAAGAGATCGCGGATGTCCGCCAATGCCCGCACCCCGCCACCCACGGTCAGGGGCATGAAGACCTCCTCCGCGGTGCGTCGCACCACATCGAAGATGATCGGTCGCCGTTCATGTGAGGCGGTGATGTCGAGGAATGTCAGTTCATCGGCCCCTTGTTGGTCGTAGGCCTTGGCATTTTCAACCGGATCACCCGCGTCGCGCAGATTCACGAAGTTGGTCCCCTTGACCACCCTGCCGTCCTTGACGTCGAGGCAGGGTATGATCCTTTTGGCCAACACGGCCTCAGCCCTCCCCTTGAGCGGCCTGGATGGCCTCGGCCAGGTCCAGGGCCCCCTCGTAAAGGGCCCGGCCCGTGATGACCCCGACGACCCCATAGGGGACCAGTTCCTTCACCGCCCTGATGTCCTCCAGGGCCCCCACCCCTCCGGAGACGATGAGGGGGGTCGTTACCGCCTGGGCCACCTCCTTGGCCTGTTCCAGATTGATCCCTCCACCCACACCATCCCTGCTGATGTCGGTGAAGATGATAACCGTCACCCCGTATCCTTCCATCTCTTTGGCGAGATCGACTGCCCGGCGAGAGGTCCCGGCACGCCATCCCCGTACCATGACCTCACCCTCTTGGGCGTCGATACCCACGGCAATCCGCCCGGGATAGCGTTGGCACGCCTCTGTGATCACGGAGGGGGCTTCAGCCGCGGCTGTGCCCAAGATCACCCGCTCGATCCCCAGGGAGAGCCATTCCTCGATGGCCCCCAGGTCCCTGATCCCCCCACCCAGCTGGAGGGGGATTGCAACCGCCTCTCGGATCTCCTTGACCGCCTCGACGTTCACCGGTGCCCCGGTCACGGCCCCATCGAGATCGACTACGTGGATCCACTCGGCCCCCGCAGCCTTCCACTGCGCCGCCACCTTCCCCGGCTCAGCGGAGTAGACCGTCTCCTCCGCCATCCTGCCCTGGCGCAACCGCACGCACCGCCCCCCCTTGAGATCTATAGCAGGGATCACCAGCATAGAAGAGCGTTAACGGCTGAGGGTAGGGAAAGTACGCAGTATCGATTCGACGCCGATGGCGGCCCACCGTTCCACCGTCACCCACTGGGCGCCCCCCTTGAGAAAGGAGCCGATCTTCAGGGCGTTTTCGCTCAGGGAGTGTTGCGTCTCGTCAAACCTGCCGCTCCAGAGCACCTTCTTGTCCGAGACCCGGACCAGATGGGCGTCAAAGGCCGCTGAGGCAGGGCTCTGGACCCCGAGGGCGCTCCCCTCGCGCTGCTCAAAGCGGTAGACCCCCCCGATCACCACCGCATAGAGACCGAGCTCACCCCCGATCTGTTGTGCAACGCCAATGGGGTCCTGCACGAAGGCCTCGGGATCCACCCCCTCGGCAGCGGCCTGCGCCTGATCCAGGGGGATCACCTCGCATCTGTTCAGGCGATTGAGTTGGCGCTGGAAGACGGCCGTCACCTCGGACCCCGCCCGCATGGGGACCTCTCCGGTCCGGAAGAAAAAATTCCCCCACAACCCCTTCACCACCCGCTGCCCCCGCATCTGCGGCTCGACGATCAGAAAGGGGATGATTGCCACCTTCTGGCGGGGCACAATCCGCTCCTCCTCTTGCTGCAATGGCTGTTGCAGGTGCTCTTGGGGATGGGACAAGGCGGGGAGGAACAAGATAAAGATGAAGAGGCCGACGACGGCCCCCGCGACCATGCTCCTGCTCTTTTTCATCTGCTGATTCATAAGCATCTCTCCCATGGTAATCTCTCTAAAAAGTTGAGTTAGCAGAAACGAATTGTTGATCCATTATACCTCATATCTCCTTCTCCCCAAAGGGGAAGAGGCAAGAAAAGAATTTCTAAAGAAAGGGGGCATCTTATAGGCTGCCCTTGGTAGAGGGGACCCCGGACCTCCTCTTATCCAGACATACCGCCGCATCCAAGGCCCTGCCGAACCCCTTGAAGACCGCCTCCACGACGTGGTGGAGGTTTGTGCCGCACAGGAGGTCGATGTGCAGGGTGATGCCGGCGTGATCCGTCACGGCCTTGAAGAAGGATTCTACCAGCTCGAGGCTGAAGTCCTTGATCCTTCCCCTGGCATTGACCCGATAGCCGAGATAGGGGCGCCCGGAGATGTCCACGACCACCCGGCTCAGGGCCTCATCCATGGGGACCAGGGCCTCCCCGAATCTCCTGATCCCCGCCCCATCCCCGAGGGCCTGCTTGATCCCCTCCCCCAAGGCGATCCCCACGTCCTCAACCGTGTGATGAAAGTCGACCTCCAGATCCCCTTTCGCCCTCAGGGTCAGATCGAACAGCCCGTGCATGGCCATGAGGGAAAGCATGTGCTCGAAGAAAGGAATCCCGGTGGAGACCTCCGCGTTCCCCGTACCGTCCAGGTCGATAGAGAGGGAGATCGCGGTCTCTTTGGTTGTGCGCTCAACTTGGGCTCTGCGTGCCATCTCTTTCATCCTCCTTTTCCCTCACCTCCACGGCCCGGGCATGGGCCTCCAGGCCCTCCAGGCGGGCCAATCGGGCCACGTCCTCTCGTACCCCCTCCAAGGCCTTCTGGGAGAAGGAGAGGATATTGGTCCGCTTCACAAAGTGCTCCACCCCCAGGGGTGAGAAGAACCGAGCCGTGCCCCCTGTAGGCAGCACGTGGTTGGGCCCCCCCAGGTAATCCCCTACTGCCTCGGGGGTATAAGGGCCGAGGAAGACGGCCCCGGCGTTCTCCACCTCCCCCAACCACCGCAAGGGGTCTTGAACGGCAAGCGCCAGGTGTTCGGGGGCGATCCGATTGGCGATCCCCATCCCCTCGGCCAGATCGCGCACGATGACGATGAGCCCATGGCGCTCAAGGCAGGCCTGCATGATCTCCTGCCGGGGGAGGGTCTTTGCCATTTTCTCCACCTCCCCCCCTACCTGCTGGGCGAACGCCGGGGAGGGGGTAATGAGGATCGGCCAGGCCTGCTCATCGTGCTCTGCCTGGGAGAGGAGGTCGGCGGCCACAAAATTCGGGGGCGTTGACCCATCGGCAAGCACCAGGATCTCACTGGGGCCTGCCACCATATCCACCATGACGACCCCGTACAGGAGCCTTTTAGCCGTGGTCACATAGGTGTTACCCGGACCCACGATGATATCGGCGCGCGGCACGGTCTCCGTCCCATAGGCCAGGGCGGCGATGGCCTGGGGCCCCCCGGCTCGCAGGACCCGATCCGCACCTGCCAGCTGGGCGGCCGCCAAGATATAAGGGTTCACACCCTCTTGGGAGGGCGGGGTCAGGACTACCACCTCGCCTACCCCCGCCACCTTGGCGGGGATGACGTTCATCAACAGCGAGGAGGGATAGGCCGCCTTCCCTCCGGGGACATAGACCCCTGCCCTGGCCATGGGACGCACCACCTGCCCCCGCACGATACCTGCCTCGGTATCAAACCAGGACGGACGAACTTCCTGGCGGTGGAAGGATTCGATCCGCTCGGCGGCCCGCTGGAGGGAGCGGAGGGCCTCTTTCTCTATGCCCTTTTCGGCCCGGGCCCACTCCTCCTGGGGTACTCCCATCTCCCCGGGGGGGATATCAACGCCATCGAACCGGCGAGTATATTGGATCAGGGCCTCATCACCGCCTGTCCGCACCCCTTCGATGATCTCCTGCACCGCCTCCTCGACCCCCGCCATCTCCTCCCGCCTCTGGGCAAGGATGGCCGTGAGGTCCCGCTCAAACCCCTTATTCCTGCTCTCCAGTATCTTCATCATCCAGTTCCACCTCCCTCACAACGGCCCCCAGGGCAGCCAGCTTACCCACCAGATCCTCATACCCCCGTTCCAGGTGATAGGCACGGGAGATCACCGTCTGCCCCTCGGCGGCCAGGCCCGCCAGCACCAGAGAGGCACTGGCCCGCAGATCAGTCGCCATAACCGGTGCCCCGCTCAACCGGGGCACACCGGTGACGATGGCGGTGGGGCCTTGCACCCGAATGTCGGCCCCCATCCTTTTGAGCTCGCTGACGTGCATGAACCGATTCTCGAAGATGGTCTCCGTGATGGCGCTGAGCCCATTGGCAACCGTCATCAACGCCATAAACTGGGCCTGCATGTCGGTGGGGAACCCCGGATAGGGGAGGGTCTTGACATCCGCGCTCCTCACCCTGTTATCACCCACGACCCGCACCCCCCCCTCTGCCAGGGGGGAGATCTCCATGCCCACTGCCCGCAACTTTTCCACCACGGCCTCCAGGTGTTCCAGCCGACACCCCTTGATCAGGACATTTCCCTTCGTGATCCCTGCTGCTACCATCAGGGTGGCGGTCTCGATACGGTCGGGCATGATGGCGTACTGCACCGGCCGCAAGTGCTCTACGCCCCGGATAGTCACCTCAGCAGTCCCCGCCCCCTCGATCTCGGCCCCCATGGCCTGGAGGACCTGGGCCAGCTCCTCCACCTCGGGCTCACAGGCGGCGTTCTCGACGACCGTGATCCCCTCGGCGGTAGCAGCAGCCATCATGAGATTCTCCGTGCCGGTCACCGTGGGGATATCCAGGTATATCTGGGCCCCCGTGAGGTGCTTGGCCCGGGCCTTGATATAGCCGTGCTCCAGTTCGATCTGGGCTCCCAGCTTTTCCAGCCCCTTGAGGTGGAGGTCCACCGGCCTCGCCCCGATGGCACAACCGCCGGGCAGCGAGACCTCCGCCTCCCCCATCCTGGCCAACAACGGACCCAGGATCAGGACGGAGGCCCGCATGGTCTTTACCAGGTCATAGGGGGCGGTGACCCTCTTGATGCCGGAGGTATCCACCTGTAGCTCATCTTTCCCTTGCCGTTTGATCCGCGCCCCGAGGTTTTCCAAGAGGGCCTGAAAGGTATCTACATCGCGCAGGCGGGGGCAATTGGTGAAGGCACAGGCCCCCTCCACCAGGAGGGCTGCGGCCAGGGCCGGCAGGGCTGCGTTCTTGGCCCCGCTGATCTGGACCTCCCCCACCAATCGTTCTCCCCCTTCGATAATGATCCCCTTCATAACCGTCTCTTCAGCATAACCTCTGGGCCTTGATCACCCGCCGGACCTCGGCGTAGTCCGGGATAAAGTCAATGTTCGTAAAACCCTCCTCTTGCAGGATTGCCGCCACCTGCGGGTCCTGTCCCTTCCCCATCTCCAAGAGGAGCCATCCTCCCTCGGCCAGAAATGCCGGTGCGCCCCGGGCGATCTCTCGGAAAAAGCGCAACCCGTCCGTCCCCCCGTCCAGGGCGGTGAGGGGCTCATAATCCCTCACCTCCGGGGCCAGCTGGAGGACCTCCTCGGTAGGGATATAGGGGGGGTTGGAGCAGACGAGGCCAAAGGGACCCTCCCCCGCGGGGTAGAGGTCCCCGAGGATGAACCGGATCCGCCCCCCCACCCCGTGTGTCTCGACGTTCTCCTGGGCCAGGGCATGGGCACCGGGGGAGATATCCGTTGCCACGATCTGGGCCTCCTCCAGTTCTTTGGCCAGGGCGATGGCCACCGCCCCGCAGCCATGCCCGATCTCCAGGGCGCGCAGGGGGGGCTGCAGCCCTTTGCCGATTCGCACGGCCTCTTCCACCAGGTGCTCGGTCTCCGGCCGCGGGATGAGACACTCGGGACTCACCGCAAACCTCATGGACCAAAACTCCTTGTACCCCACAATATAGGCACTGGGCTCCCCAGCGGTGCGGCGTTGGATCATCTCCCGATAGGCCGTTCGCTCCTCCTCCTTGAGCGGCCTATCGTAGTTGAGATAGAGTCCCATCCGATCGATCCCTAAGAGGTGGGCCAGGAGCACCTCTGCCTCCAGGCGGGGGTTGCCCATCCCCTTTTTCTGAAAGTGTTCGGTCGTCCACTGGATGACCTTCAACACCGTCCAGCGCTCCTCGGCCATTAACGACTCGTTATACACTCCCCGAGCTGAAGGCTCTCGGCCTGAAAGTGGGCGGTGAGCGATTCGATGATCCCCTCCACGTTCCCCCCCAAGACCTCCTCCAGCTTATAGAGGGTAAGGCCGATGCGGTGTTCGGTAACCCTCCCTTGGGGGAAATTATAGGTCCTGATCCGCTCACTTCGATCCCCCGTGCCCACCTGGCTGCGCCGCTGTTTGGCCATCTCCTCTTGCTGCTGCTGTCTCTGCACATCGAACAACCGCGCCCGCAGGACCTTTAAGGCCTTGGCCTTGTTCTTGTGCTGAGACTTCTCGTCCTGACAGGTCGTTACGATGCCGGTGGGGATATGGGTGATCCTGACCGCCGAGTCGGTGGTATTGACGTGTTGCCCCCCAGGGCCTGATGAGCGGTACACATCGATCTTGAGGTCCTTGGGGTCGATCGCCACCTCTACCTCCTCGGCCTCGGGCAGAACTGCTACGGTGACCGCAGAGGTATGGATCCTCCCCTGAGACTCGGTGATCGGGACCCGTTGTACTCGATGTACGCCGCTCTCATATTTTAACTTCCTGTAGACCCCCTTCCCCTCAATGAGGGCGATGATCTCCTTAAATCCTCCGACACCGGTCGGGTGCTGGCTGAGGATTTCAGCCCGCCACTTGTTCATCTCGGCGTACTTGGTGTACATCCGAAAGAGGTCCGCTGCGAAGAGGGCGGCCTCTTCCCCGCCGGTACCCGCCCTGATCTCCAGGACGATGTTTTTCTCGTCGTTGGGGTCCTTGGGCAGAAGAGAGATGAGCAGCTCGCCCTCTAGCCGTTCTTTCTCCTCGCTCAGGGCAGCCACCTCCTCCTGGGCCATCCGCTTGAGCTCCGCATCTGCTTCCTGGAGGAGGGCCTTGTCCTCCTCGATGCGCCGGGCAAGCTTCTGATACTGCCGGAAGGGCTCCACCACCCGCCCCAGATCCGCATGCTCCTTGGCACACCGCTGGTACTCCTCTCTGTTGGACACCACCTGAGGGCTCCCCATGAGGCGTTCCAGTTCCGCGTGCCGAGCCTCGGCCGCTTCCAGCCTTCCTACAACCTCCTTGTTCACAATCGCTTGCCTCCTGTAAAGAACACCTCAGCGACCTCACTAAGGACCAGCGGGTTTATGAATGATTAACGGTATGGGGGGGACACGCTCCGAGGGGAAGCAGCAGACGCCCCCTTCAACTCTTCCCCGTGCTCTCGTGCAGGGCAAAAAAATATCACCGGTTGCGCGCAGAGTACCTCTGCCGTGGCCGGTGAGGAGTCCGCCAACCTACCCCTTCTTCTGTTCCTCCTTTTTTTGGAGGTGTTTATACTTGCGGGTAAACTTCTCAATCCTACCCGCTGTATCCATCAACTTCGCTTTGCCCGTAAAGAAGGGGTGGCAGCGGGAGCAGATGTCCACCGAGTAGTCCTTGCGGGTGGACTTTGTCTGAAAGGTGGCCCCACAGGCACAGGTGATGGTGATATCATACAGCTCAGGGTGAATCTCTTTTTTCATTCCTTCACTCCCGTATCGTTCTGTTATGTGTTCTGAGACAAGCCTAGCACGTTTTTACCTTGTTTTCAAGCCCTCACTGGTTCATGGTATCCAAAAACTCCCGGTTGGAGGAGGTCTTGCGCAACTTATCCATGAGGAACTCCATACTGTCTACGGTATTCATGGGGGTCAGCACTTTACGCAAGAGCCAGATGCGCTCCAGGTCATTGGGCTCCAGCAAGAGTTCCTCCTTCCTCGTACCCGATCGGTTGATATCGATGGCCGGAAAGAGTCGGCGGTCCACCAGGCGTCGATCCAGCATAAGCTCCATGTTACCCGTCCCCTTGAACTCCTCGAAGATCACCTCGTCCATCCTACTCCCCGTGTCGATGAGGGCGGTGGCGATGATGGTGAGGCTTCCCCCCTCTTCAATGTTTCGGGCTGCGCCGAAGAAGCGCTTGGGCCGCTGGAGGGCGTTGGCGTCTACCCCGCCCGAGAGCACCTTGCCGCTGGGGGGTACCACGGCATTGTAGGCGCGGGCCAGCCTGGTGATGCTGTCCAAGAGGATGACCACATCCCCCTGGTGTTCCACCAGCCGCTTGGCCTTTTCGATGACCATCTCGGCCACCTGCACGTGCCGTTGCGGTGGCTCGTCAAAGGTGGAGCTGATCACCTCCCCCTCCACCGAACGCTCCATATCGGTCACCTCTTCAGGTCGTTCATCGATGAGGAGCACGATCAGGGTCATGTCCTTGTGATTGGCCATGATGCTGTGGGCGATGGACTGCAGGAGCATGGTCTTCCCCGTCCGGGGAGGGGCGACGATGAGACCCCGCTGCCCTTTGCCGAGGGGGGTGAGCAGATCCATCACACGGGTTGAGTAGTCGTCGGCGTTGTACTCCAGGTTGATCTTCTCCCGCGGGTAGAAGGGGGTGAGGTTGTCGAAGAGGATCTTGTCCTTGGCCGCCTCGGGGTCTTCGAAGTTGAAGGTCTCCACCTTGAGGAGGGCGAAATAGCGCTCTGACTCCTTGGGGGGCCTGACCTGCCCGGCGATGGTATCCCCTGTTCGCAGGTTGAACCGCCTGATCTGCGAGGGGGAGACGTAGATGTCATCGGGGCCCGGCAGGTAATTGTAATCCGGTGACCGCAAAAAACCGAACCCGTCGGGCAGGATCTCAAGGACCCCCTCCCCAAAGATGACCCCGTTCTTTTCCGCCTGGGCCTGGAGGATGCTGAAGATCAGCTCCTGGCGTCGCATGTTGGCCGCCCCCTCCACGTTCAGCTCCTTGGCCAGGGCCGCGAGATCCGCAATCTTCTTCTGTTTTAAATCCCTCAAGTTGATAACTTCCGTATTCATGGCGCTTCCTTCCCCTTTATGACCTGATAAAATCTGAATGTTTGCTCCTCGGTCTCCTCAACGGAGCCTGTGTTGTTGATGATATAGTGGGCATTGACGACCTTCTCCTCCAGGGGGATTTGGGTATCTATCCTCCTGACGGCCTCCTCCCGGGGCATCTCGTCCCGTGCCATGAGGCGTTTGATCTGGAGCTCTCTGGTGGCATAGGCCACCACTACCAGATCCACGTGCTTATGTCCCCCTGTCTCTATCAAGAGGGGGATCTCCAGGACCACGTCATCCCTGCTCTCTCGGACCCGTTGCCACATCTCCGCATGAATGGGGGGGTGTAGGATCTGCTCCAGGGCCTTCCTGCGCTCCGGGTCTTGGAAGATGATTCCCCCGAGTTTTTCCCGGTCGACCTCGTCCCCTTCCTCGTTGAGCACCTCGGTGCCGAAGGCTTGCTCCACCTCCTGTTTGACCGCATCATCCTTAGCCAGGATCTCATGACTGACTTGGTCCGCATCGATCACCGCCATCCCCAATCCCTTCAGGGTCCGGGAGACCAGGCTCTTGCCGCTGGCGATCCCTCCTGTCAAGCCTACTATGATCATCGGCATCAAATATCCAGATTCTCCACCTGGAGGGCATGTTGTTCGATGAACCGTCTGCGTTCCTCCACCTGATCCCCCATGAGGATGGTAAAGATCTCATCCGCCACCACGGCGTCCTCCACCCGCACCTGCAGGAGGCTCCGGCTCTCGGGGTTCATGGTGGTCTCCCAGAGTTGCTCGGGGTTCATCTCCCCGAGCCCTTTGTATCGCTGGAGAACGAGCCCTTCCTTGCCTATAGTGGTAATATAGCGCAACAACTCCCCTTTAGACCCTAAATGCTGCTGTGCCCCCTTGTGATAGACGACAAAGGGGGGTGTTTCGAACCCGGAGATGGATTTATAAAGGCCTAAGACACCCTGATATTCGACGGTCTCCACCAGTTCTTTGCTGATCCGCCTCGACACCATTCTCCCGTTTATCCGCCCCTCGAGAGGGAACTCAAAGAGGTTATGCTCTTCATCGGCGGTGATCGCCCCGACCTCCATCTCTGCTGCTCCCAGGGCCTTATGCAGGGACTTCAGGCGCCTCTTGTCACCGAAATCCTCGGCTCGGGCGATCCCCTGCCCCACGAGGGTCTTGACGGCCTCCCGGGGGTAGCCTCTGCGCTCGAGCCTCCTCAGAAAATAATCATACCGAGAAAGCCTGTTGAGGAGTTCCAGGAGTCGCTTTCCCCCCAACCGGGCCTGAGATCCCTTCAATTCCAGTTCCACCCGCTCCATGGCCCTTTCCATCAGCATCCGATCCATCTCCTCCTCGTCCTTGAGGTACCGGCCCTCCTTTCCCATGCGAACCCGATAGAGGGGGGGCTGGGCGATGTAGAGATATCCCCGCTCAATTACCTCGACTATTTGCCGGTAGAAGAAGGTCAGCAGGAGGGTCCTGATGTGTGAGCCGTCGACGTCGGCGTCTGTCATGATGATGATCCGATGATATCTGAGCTTCGCGAGATCCACCTCATCCTTATTGATCCCCACCCCTAAGGCGGTGATGATTGTCTTGATTTCCTCATTGGAGAGCATCTTGTCGAATCGGGCCTTTTCCACGTTGAGGATCTTACCCTTAAGGGGGAGGATGGCCTGATACTTCCGGTCCCTCCCCTGTTTGGCCGAACCGCCCGCTGAGTCTCCCTCAACCATGTAGAGTTCACTGTGGGCCGGGTCACGCTCCTGACAGTCCGCCAACTTGCCGGGCAGGAGGGTAGTATCCATCCCCCCCTTCTTCCTGGCCAGCTCCCGTGCCTTGCGGGCCGCCACCCGAGCTCGCGCAGCATCAACTACTTTGGCCAATATCTTCCGGGCCACCGTGGGGTGCTCTTCAAAGTAACTCCCCAGCCGCTCGTTGGCCAAGGCCTCCACATACCCCTTTACCTCGCTGTTGCCCAGCTTTGTCTTCGTCTGCCCCTCAAATTGGGGGTCCGGGAGCCTCACGCTGATTACCCCCACCAGCCCCTCTCGGACATCGTCACCGCCCAAACCTTCCTTTAGGTCCTTGAGGAGGTTGTGGCCGACGGCATAGGCATTGACGGACCTGGTCAGGGCCGATTTGAGCCCCACCAGATGGGTCCCGCCCTCATGGGTGTTGATGCTGTTGACAAAGGAGAAAATGGTTTCCTTATAGGTGCTGTTATATTGGAGGGCGACTTCGATATAGGCATCATTCTTCGTCCCCTCGAAGTAGACAGGCTTGGGATGAATACAGCTCTTGGCGCGATCGAGATACTCTACAAAGGAGATGATGCCCCCCTTATAAAAGAACTGATTTTCCTTGTCGTTCCTCTCGTCCTCAATGGTTATGGTAATCCCCTTGTTGAGAAAGGAGAGTTCGCGCAGGCGTTGGGAGAGGAGATCATAGCTGAACTCCTGCTCTTCGAAGATCTCGGGATCTGGCTTAAAGGTGATGGTCGTTCCGGTCTTCTTGGTCTTGCCCACCGCCTGTAGGACTGTCACTTTTTTCCCCCGCTCGTATCGCTGCGAATAGACCTTGCCTCCTCTCTTAATTTCCAGCTCCAGATACTCCGAGAGGGCATTGACCACCGAGAGGCCTACTCCATGAAGGCCCCCTGAGACCGCGTAGCTCTTTTTGTCGAACTTTCCTCCTGAGTGTAACTTTGTCAGGACTACCTCCACGGCGGGTTTTTTTTCCTGTTTGTGGATGTCGACGGGGATTCCTCTGCCGTTGTCCAGTATCGTGACGCTGTTGTCGAGATGAATCACCACGCCTATCTTCGTACAGTGGCCTGCGAGGGCCTCGTCGATACTGTTGTCCACCAACTCTTCTGTTAAGTGATGCAACCCCTCAATCCCGGTATTGCCAATGTACATAGCGGGCCTTTTCCGGACGGCAACCAATCCCTCTAAGACCCTAATGTGCGTGGCATCATAACTGTCTTCCCTCGCGGAATCTGTTGTGTCTCTCACACCTCTCTCCTTAATGGCGATGTTAACTAGTGAGGCTAAAGGGAAAAGTATCGTTTTGAAAGGGGGAACATAGTGCGTTGGTTTTCTTAAAGGCGCATTGGCATTATGACATAGAGATGGTCCTCTCTGTCCGCGGGCCGTAGCACTCCGGAAGTCAATTCCTCCTTTAACTCCATTTTGACCTTTTCCGTATCTATAACGTTCAAGACATCCAAAAGATACCGGGCATTAAAGCTTACTTCCAAGGGGCCTCCTTGATAGTCGATTTTTATTTCTTCTTGGACGTTACCCACATCGGGGCCACCCGATCTAATCTCCATTGAGCCGTCGCGTATGGAGAACTTGACTCCCTCTCCTTTTTCGCTGGCAATGACTTGAGCCCTGCGCAAGGCACCTATGAAGGTTTTACGATCCAGGAGGATATGTTTGTCATTCTCTTTGGGGATAACCTGGTGGTAGTCTGGGTATTCTCCTTCAAGGAGACGAACTACCACGATTGTCCGTTCTGTCTTGAATATACAATTGTTTTCTTTAAGAGAAATGGAAATTTCCGTATCTTCCCCATCCCCTAAGACTTTCTTTAGTTCTGTTAACCCTCGTCTGGAGATAATAATGCCCTTTTCGAGGGTTGCCTTCAGCATTTTATCGATCAGGGATAGCCGGTGTCCGTCAGTCGCCACCATGCGGAAAAAATCATTCTTTTCTTTCTTAACCTTTTCCATATATATTCCGTTGAGGTTAAACCGGGATTCTTCCAATGAGGCAGCAAAGATTGTTTTTTCAATCATCTCCGAAAGATCGGAAGCCTCAACATTAAAGTAAGCGGAATCCTCTGAGAGAGGAAAGGCGGGAAATTCATTAGGATCCCTTCCGGGAAGGTTAATCGCCGCCCTGCCCGCATTAATAGAAACCCAAAAGTTCTCCCCGCTTTGTATCTCTACCTGGTCTCCAGAGAGTTCTCTAACAATATCGTAGAGTTTCCTCGCAGGAATGCAAATTTCCCCGTGTTCCACTTGTTCCGCTTCTATAATCTCTTTTACTCCTATCTCCAGATCCGTTGCCACAACAGTTATGCTGTTTTTTTCTCCTGCGATTAATATATTTGAGAGAATAGGAATGGTTCCTTTTCTTTCTGCTATTCCTTGAATTTTCCCCAAGGATGTTTGAAAAACGCTTTTTTTTATCATGAATTTCATATATATCTCCTTAAAAAAATAATAGTAGTAATAGGCACTGTGAAAACGTTAACATCTCCTATAATTTGCTGATAATAAAAAGGAATCCGTTGTTCATTGTTTTTAGCACCAGAGGTTTATATGTGTGCATAACTACTCTGCGATTAATTTTATAAGATCTGCAACTACGCCTTTTGTATAGGGGTCGTTATTAATCTTTTCTTCTATTTTTTTAATGGCGTGTATAACGGTTGAGTGATCTTTGCCTCCAAACTTTTCACCAATTTCTATAAGTGAAGAGTGAGTAAGCTTTCTGGAGAGATACATTCCTATTTGTCGGGGGACTACTATCTGTTTCAGGCGTCTCTTGGATCTCAATTCTTTGGATTTGAGGTCAAAATAGGAAGAAACCCTTTTTTGTATACTATCGATGGTAATAATTGTTTCTTTGTCTTTAATAAAATTTCTCAACACCTCCTTGGCCATCTCCAGGGTAATCTCTTGTTGTTTCGTCAGGGAGGCAAAGGCCCCTAGCCGGATGAGGCAGCCCTCCAAGATTCGGACGTTTGAGTTGATGTGGGACGCGAGGAAGAAGGCCACTTCATTGGGGATATAGATATTTTCCAGTTCTGCTTTTTTCTTAAGGATGGCTACCTTGGTCTCAACGTCGGGGGGTTGAATGTCAGCGATGAGGCCCCATTCAAATCTCGACTTTAGGCGTTCCTCAAAGTCAGGATTTTCCCGGGGAAGCGTATCGCTTGTGACAACGATTTGTTTCTTGTTTTCATAGAGGGAATTAAAGGTATGAAAGAATTCTATCTGTGTCCGCTCCTTGCCGGATATAAACTGGATGTCATCTATCAGGAGCACCTCAATACTTCTAAACTTCTTTCTAAACCCATCCATGCGCTCAAATCGGATGGAGTTGACGAGTTCATTGGTGAATTCCTCGGACGAAATGTAACATACCTTGGCCGGCGTTGAAACCACCCTGTTTCTAATTATCCTATGGCCGATGGCGTTTAAGAGATGGGTTTTCCCCAAGCCGACCCCGCCATAGACAAAGAGCGGATTATACCGTCTCCCCGGGCTATCAGCCACTGCTTGGGATGCTGCATGGGCAAATTGATTTCCCGCGCCGATCACAAAGTTTTCAAACGTATAACGGGGATTGAACATGCGGCTGGCCAAATCCTTGTCACTCCCCCTATCATCGTCTGTTGTCGGGGCTTCCTTCAGGTGCGGGGGCCTCACCTTTTTTACCAGGAGGGATACCGTGAAATCATCCCCCGTGAGTTCATAGAGGGTCCCCTTGATGGTATGTACGTAGTGTTCCGCGACCCAGTCGCGGAAAAAGTTATTGGGGACTTCGAGAATGAGCTTCTTCTCATCGACAGACCGACAGTGAATGGGTTTAATCCACGTCTCGAAACTATTGACGTTTATCTGTCCCTTGATGGCCCCTAAAACCTGTTGCCACAAATTATCCATTGTTTTGTATATACGCGAGGTCCTTACAAGCGTTGCGTCCTCTTACCCAAAGGATTTAAACATTTGATCCACAATTTGTGGATATCTATTTGTGACAGGAGAAGAGAAGAGTCTTAAAAATGCCTCTTTATATAATAGTACCTTTAAATTTTAACTTCCAAAGCCGAAAGGCTTGTAACGGCTGGGTCGGGAGATAAACCTTCTTTATCAAAAAAGGGGATTTAGGTCAAGTCCTTTTTCTCCTTTTCCACGAGTCGAGCCAGCCCCACGACCTTTTCCCCTTCGTCCAATTCGATGAGCCTGACCCCCATGGTATTTCTCCCCCGCAGGGGAATATCCCCCACAGAGAGCCGCAATATCTTACCCCTGCCCGCGATCAAGATCACCTCATCCTCGTCTACCACCTGAAGGATGCCCACCACCGGCCCATTCTTCTCGGAGACCAAGGTGTTAATGACCCCCTTGCCGCCGCGGTTTTGACATCGGTACTCTGAAAAAGGGGACCTCTTTCCATAGCCCTTTTCGGTCACGCTGAGTAGCGCGGCCCCCTTTCGGATAATACCCAGGGCAACCAGTCGGTCCTGAGACGTGAGGGTGATCCCCCTCACGCCACCGGCCGCCCTCCCCATCTCCCGAAGTTGCCCCTCCTGGAACCGGGTCGCCTTTCCCAACCGCGTCCCCAGAAAGATTTCTCTTTTCTCCTCCGTGAGCGAGGCGTCCACGAGGGCATCCCCTTCCCTCAAGCGCAGCGCGATGATGCCATCTGAGCGCGGATGGCTGAAGGCCTGCAAAGCGGTCTTCTTTAACATCCCCCGCTTGGTGGCCATGATGATGAACCTTCCCGGCGCAAACTCCCTGACCGGGAGGATGGCGGTGATTCGCTCCTGCGAAGAGAGGTTGATGAGATTGACCAAGGCCTTCCCCTTAGCCGAGGGGGCAGCCTGGGGTACCTGGTGCACCTTCAACCAATAGACCTTTCCCCGATCGGTAAAGAAGAGGATGTAGTGATGGGTGGAGGCGATGAAGATGTGTTCCACAAAATCCTGGTCCTTGACGGTAATACCGAGTCTCCCCTTCCCCCCGCGGCGTTGGCTGCGATACAGTCCCGCGGGAGTCCGCTTGGCGTAGCCGGTATGCGTTATGGTGACCACCATATCCTCTTCCAGGATGAGGTCTTCGAGGCGCACATCGCCCTCATCCTCGACAATCTGGGTCTGACGGGGGTCACCGAATTCCTCTTGGATATCCCGCAACTCCGTGACGATTACCTCCATCAGGAGCTGCTCATCGCCGAGGATCTGTCTCAGCCGGGCGATCTCCTTGCTCAGCCGTTCGAACTCCTCGGCGATCTTTTCCCGCTCCAGGCCGGTGAGACGCTGCAGCCGCATGTCCAAGATGGCCTGGGCCTGGGCCTCGGTGAACGCGAAACTTTTTACCAACCCTTCCTTGGCCTCAGCCGGTGTCTTTGATTTCTTGATCAATGCGATGATGGCGTCGATGTGCTCTAAGGCCTTGAGCAGCCCTTGGAGGATATGGGCTCGAGCTTCGGACTCGCGCAGTTCGTGGCGGGATCGGCGGGTAACCACTACCCTGCGATGTTCGATAAAATGGCCTATAAGCTTCTTTACATTCAAGACGACGGGCCTGCTGTCCACCAGGGCCAGAAGGATGATCCCGAAGGAGGCCTGCATCTGGGTGAGCTTATAGAGTTGATTGAGGATGACCTCGGCCACCTCATCCCTTCTGAGTTCCAATACAACACGCATCCCCTCGCGGTCGGATTCATCCCGCACCTCGGTGATTCCTTCGAGGCGCTTTTCATGCATCAACTGGGCGATTTTTTCCACGAGGCGGGCTTTGTTCACCTGATAGGGGAGCTCCGCGATGATGATTCGATCCCGCCCCCCTTTTTGCTTTTCCACCAGGGCCCGTGCCCGGAGGTGGATGACCCCCCGGCCCGTCTGATAGGCCGACCTGATCCCCTCCTTCCCGCAGATGAGGGCACCGGTGGGGAAGTCAGGTCCCGGAACGTGTTCCATTAACTCCTCGATAGTTATCGCCGGATTCTCTATCTGGGCTAAGATGGCGTCGATTACCTCCATGAGGTTGTGGGGGGGAATGTTGGTGGCCATCCCTACGGCGATACCTGCGGAGCCGTTGATTAATAGGTTCGGGACGCGCGTGGGGAGCACCGATGGTTCGACGGTGGTCTCGTCGAAGTTTGGGACGAAGTCAACGGTCTCTTTATCGATGTCGGCGAGCAGTGCTTCGGCAAGCTTCGTGAGGCGCGCCTCGGTGTACCGGTAGGCGGCCGCGGAATCACCATCGATGGATCCGAAGTTTCCTTGGCCGTCCACGAGCGGGTAGCGCATGTTGAAGCCTTGGGCCAAGCGCACCATGGTGTCATAGACTGCGCTGTCGCCGTGGGGATGATATTTCTTCAACACCTCGCCGACGACACCGGCGCTCTTGGAATATTTCTTGTTGTGAACGAGGCCTTCCCGGAACATCGCGTACAGGATGCGCCGGTGCACGGGTTTGAGTCCATCCCGTACATCCGGGAGGGCTCGCCCGATGATGACGCTCATGGCATAATCCATATAGGATTTGCGCATCTCGTCTTCGATATTCACCGGCACAATGCCGCTTGTGGGAGTCGTCACGATATCCTCCGGAAACCAAATTAGCTTCATTATATCAGAAGGAGCGGGCGTTATCAAGGAAGAGGTTTTGTGATCCCCACCATGTGCGAAAGGAACGTAACGGTCATGCCAGAGGCTTGAGGGTGATTTACTTGACAAGGGGTCAGGGGAGCCTATAAGATGCCTCATGAGGTGAAGGAGAGTGGTCGACTATGAACGCCCCGATCTCGCTCCGTATGCTTCCCGCAGTGTTCAATCCAAAGGGAGAAGGTATCCGGAGGAATTCAAGGACGATCGGCCTGCCTTCGAGCGGGATCGGGACCGAATCATCCACTGCGCCGCCTTTCGGAGGCTGGAGTATAAGACCCAGGTCTTTGTCAACCACGAGGGGGATTATTACCGGACCCGCCTCACCCACTCCCTGGAGGTGGCCCAGATCGCCCGCGGGATCGCCCGCACACTGAGCCTCAATGAGGAGCTCACCGAGGCCATCGCCCTGGCCCATGACCTGGGGCACACCCCCTTCGGCCATGCGGGAGAGGCTGCCCTTGATACACTGATGGCGGATTACGGGGGCTTTGAGCACAATTTGCAGAGCCTGCGGGTCGTGGAGCTCTTGGAGGAACGATACCCAAATTTCCCCGGCCTGAACCTGACCTTTGAGACGAGGGAGGGTTTGGCCAAACACTCCTCCTATCATGACTCCCCCGCGGTGGATCTCTCCGAATATGAGATGAGCCTAACCCCCACCCTGGAGGCCCAAATCATTAACGTTGCCGATGAGATCGCCTACAACAATCACGATATCGACGATGGGTTGGAGTCCAACCTTATCCATCGGGACGAGCTCGTGGAAGTTCCTCTCTGGAAAGAAGTCTTCGAGAGGGTGGAGAAAAAATACCCCCATGCCACCTTACAGGCGAAGACCTACACGGCCATCAGCTCACTCATCGGCCTGCTGATCAAGGATGTCGTCTCCCAGACCGAGCGGAATATAGAGAAACACGGCATAGAGACCACGGAAGACGTACGAAGGCTCGGGACAGGACTGGTCAGCTACAGTCCTTCTGTCCAAAAGGAGAGTGAATTCCTCAAGGACTTCCTTCTCACAAGATTATATCGTCACTGGCGGGTGGAGAGGATGAGGATCAAGGCCGAACGGTTCATCACGGAGCTCTTCACGGCCTATGTGGAGACCCCCACGTTGGTTCCTGAACGGTATCGAAGGCGCATAGATGAGGGGCCCGTACCGAGGATGGTCTGCGATTATATCGCCGGCATGACCGACCGCTTTGCCCTTGATGAATACAAAAAACTTTTCGACCCCTATGAAAAGGTATAAAAATGGTCGAAGACCCCTATGAGAAAGTATAAGAATGTTCGAAGATCCTTACGAGTATGAGGAAGTATGATCATGGCGGAATTTCCCCCCCTGGTACAAGCGATGCTCAATCCCGCCTTCTATCCCCACCACCCGGGGAAGGTGGAGTTTCTCCAGACCCACATCTCGTACCTCTTCCTCACCGGGGAACTCGTCTATAAGGTCAAAAAGCCGGTGGACTTCGGGTTCTTGGATTTCACCACCCTGGAGAAAAGACGCTACTATTGTCAGGAGGAGGTCAGGCTGAACAAACGATTCTCTCCGGATGTCTACCTTGCAACAGTTCCTATCGCCGTTGATGGTGATGCCTTCCGCCTGGGAGATGATCCAGAGGTGATAGAATACGCCGTCAAGATGCGGCGCATCAATGAGGATCACATGCTCTACCGGCTCTTGGAGGGGGGTAAGGTCGACGCCGAGGCTATGCAGCACATCGGTAGACACCTCGCCAAGGCCTATGCGGCCATACCCAGCGATGAGAAGGCCCGGGCCTTCGGCACCCTGGATGTCATCTCAACCAATGTGGTGGAAAACTTCGAGCAGACCAGGCGGTATATCGGTGGCCCTCTTTCCAAGGAGACATTCGAGACCATCGAGTCGTGGAGCCTCGCCTTTATGAAGGAGAATACAGCCTTGTTCGAACAACGAGTAGCACAGGGCTGTATCAAAGACTGCCACGGTGATCTGCATCTACAGCATATCTGTGTGGAGGGTGAGAATATATACATCTTCGATTGCATCGAGTTCAATGAACGGTTCCGCTTCGGGGATGTGGCCTCTGATGTGGCGTTTCTCGCCATGGATTTGGATTTTAACGGCCATTCCGACCTCGCCAGGGCCTTTGTTCATGCCTACATCGAGGCCTCGGGCGATGCCACCTTGGCGCAGGTCCTTGTGTTCTACAAGGTGTACCGGGCCTATGTAAGGGCCAAGGTGACCTCTTTTATGCTCGATGACGCAGGGCTCGATGAGCAGACCAGGGAAGAAGTATTGCAGCAAGCAAAGGCATACTATGACTTGGCATTCCAATATGTCACGGGGAATATCTAATGCGGTTGTTGCCTTGACGGAGGTGAAGGCCCCTTTTATACTAACCATGAGACGACAAGGTAAGAGCATTAAGCAATGAAGATAGATCTTCACATACACTCGAAAGAGGGATCAGATGGGCGGTGGCCCTTGGAGGCGATTTTTGCTGAGGCACACAAACGGCACATCGATCTGGTCTCCATCACTGACCACGATTCCATCGACGCTCAGCAGCGTGCCTTTGAGCTGGCCCAATCCTACGGCATTGCGTATCTTACGGGGGTGGAATTAAACGTAACCTTCTCCCATCCGGACTACAAAAGGGGAAGGCCCGTCTCTCTCGATGTGCTCGGATATCAGTTCGATATCCATTACCCCCCCCTTGTTGAGAAGCTGCGGGTCATGAGGGAACACAGGAAAGAGCGGGCAGGGCGGATCCTGGAGAAGCTGAACCGTGAATTCGCCAAAGAAGGCCTGGCGGAGTTCACCACCGCAGACTTCGATGCGATCCAGGCCACGGTTGATGGGGCCCTCGGCAGACCCCACATCGCCGATTACTTGATCCGAAAAGGCATTGTGGCCACCAAACAGGAGGCGTTTGACCGATATCTAGTCCAGTGCGATGTACCCAAGATGCCGTTGAGCCTCAAGGAGGCGTCAGAACTCATCCGGGGTGCAGGGGGAAAGATCATGCTCGCCCACCCCAATGATCCGAACGGGACTTCTTTGATAAGCATGACCTCTGTATTGTCGGAA
>Ga0307437_1000346_pt1 | contig 37956 bp, 38 predicted proteins | sample SalMarWE160390MG_FD_202146 | JGI IMG/M metagenome (GOLD analysis project Ga0307437, IMG submission 202146) | Salt marsh sediment microbial communities from the Plum Island Ecosystem LTER, Massachusetts, United States - WE1603-90 | ecosystem: Environmental > Aquatic > Marine > Intertidal zone >...
GGTAGCCCGGTAGTAGTTAATTCTCTCCCGCAGGTCGGCGGCCACCCGCCGCGCTGCCTCGGCGTAGTCCTTGTCCTGGGAGGCGTAGATTATCTGCCGCGACGAAGTCAGGATAGCTTTGCGCCCCATGGCGTTGACGCCGTAGCGCACTGACGAAGCCAGGTCGCCCCCCTGGGCGCCGATGCCGGGTATCAGCAGCGGCATATCGGGGTGGGTCTGCCTTATCAGCTTCAGCTCTTCGGGGTAGGTAGCCCCTACCACCAGCCCGATGTTACCCTGCTTATTCCAGACGGCGGCCCTTAGGGCCACTATCTCGAAGAGGGCAAGCTGGGCTTTCTCGGTCTCAAATTTCAGGTTCTGGAAATCGACGGCACCGGGGTTGGAGGTACGGCAGAGGATAAAAACCCCCTTATCCCAGTACCCGATAAAAGGCTCTAACGAATCGAAGCCTAGGTAGGGGTTGACGGTGGCGGCGTCACAGCCCAGGGTGACAAAGACGGCCTTGGCGTAGGCCCGGGCGGTGTTGCCGACATCGCCCCGCTTACCGTCGCCGATAACCGGGATATGCTCCGGTATGCATTTAATGGTGCGCTTGAGGATATCAATGCCGTCGTCGAGGGCTTCGTAGAAGGCGAAGTTGAGCTTGTAGGCGCAGACCAGCTCCGAGGTGGCATCGATGATAGACTTATTAAATTTAAAAACATCTACTTTAGGCGGCATCTGCTCCGGGTCGGGGTCAAGCCCGATGCAGAGCAGGCTGTTATTCTTGTCGGTACTTAAGTTCAGCTTTTCGTCAAAGTTCACCTCTCACCCCCTGCGTTGATGATACCAGCCGCCAAAATAGGCGTCAAGTGGGTTATTGAATTGTGGCTTTTCTGGCGGCGGTGCTATAATTAGCCGACCGTGAACTACCAGCAGGCCATAGACTACATCAACAGCTATACCGACTACGAAAAAATAGGCATGCCCCACGACCCCGCCTTCTATGACCTCCGCCGTGTCGATGAGCTATTATCCCTTTTGGGCAACCCCCACCGCAAAGCCGGCTCAATCCATATCACCGGCACCAACGGCAAGGGCAGCGTGGCCGTTATGATAGCCTCAGGCCTTACCGCCGCCGGTTACCGCACCGGGCTTTACACCTCCCCCCACTTCCACACCTGGCGGGAGCGAATCCGGGTTGACGGGGAGCTTATCTCCGAAGACGAACTGGCCCGGCTGGTAACCGAGCTTGAACCCCGGCTGGAAGCGGTCAACGAGAGGGCTACATATGGTAAGCTGACCACCTTTGAGTTTCTGACGGCGCTGGCCTTCGCCTACTTCGGCCAGAAAGGGGTCAAGTTTCAGGTGCTGGAGGTGGGGCTGGGCGGCAAGTTCGACGCCACCAGCGTCATCACCCCACTGGTCTCGGTTATCACCCCCATCAGCTTTGACCACACCGATGTGCTGGGCAGCACCCTAAGGGAGATTACCGCCGAAAAGTGCGGCGTTATTAAACCGGATAGCATTGTGATATCTGCCCCCCAGCCCCCCGAAGCGGCCGGGGTAATCAAAGATGTCTGCCGCCAGCGCCGGGCCAGGCTAATCACCGTGGGCGAGGATGTCACCTGGCAGGGCTTAAGTTTTGCCCTGGACGGCCAGCGGCTGCGAGTGCAGGGCAGAATTAGCTACGAGCTTTTCCTGCCCCTCCTCGGCGACCACCAGCTGGTCAATGCCGCCACGGCGGTAGCCGCCCTGGAGGTTCTGGCCGATAAGGGCTTTGACATTCCCAGAGAAAGCGTAGCTAAAGGCTTCGAGCAGGTCAGCTGGCCGGGGAGGTTCCAGATTCTGCGCCGCCGCCCCCTGCTGGTAGTTGATGGCGGCCATAATATCGGCGCCGCCCGGAGCCTGACGCAGTCTATTAAACAGTACCTGGACTTTGAGCGGGCTATCCTGGTGATGGGCACATCGCAGGACAAGGATATCGCCAGCCTGGTCGCCGAGCTGGCTCCCCTCTTTAACCAGGTTATTGTCACCCGCTCCGGCCACCCCCGGGCGCTGCCGCCGGCGCCGCTGGCAGCCGCCTTCGCCCGCCATGGCATAAAGGCCCAGTTGGCCGAAGACGTCCCCTCGGCGTTGTCGCTGGCGCTGTCCCTGGCCGGGGAGGGAGACCTGGTCTGCGTGGCCGGCTCGCTGTTCGTGGTGGCCGAGGCTATAGAGGCGGCGGCCGGGCTTTTCCCCACCACCGGTTTGGAGGTTTTTTTGCCTTAGGCTGGGTGGTTACGGTAAAATAATCGAGGAATAATTTACGAGGTTGCTTAATGCCTGTTTATGAATATGAGTGCCAGTCGTGTCAGCACCGCTTTGAAAAGAAGCAGGGTTTCCACGATAAGCCGGTAGCAAAATGCCCTAAATGCGGGGGCAAACCGCGCCGCGTTATCCACTCCGCCCCGGTTATCTTCAAGGGGAGTGGTTTCTATATCACCGACAGTCGCAAAAAGCCCCCCGAGTTGGGCGAAGCTAAAGAGAAACCGGCCGAAAAGAAGGCAAAAGGCAAAAAGAAGTGAAAGCGCTCTTACAAAGGGTCACCGGCGCCTCGGTTAGCGTTGAGGGGGAGGTGGTGGGCAGCATTGGCCTGGGGCTGGTGGTCCTGGTCGGCGTGGCTGGCGGCGATAGCGATAAAGACATTCAGTATCTGGCTCAGAAGATAGTCAACCTGCGCATCTTTGCCGATAAGGAAGAGAAGTTCAGCCTCTCCGCTTTGGATATCAGTGGAGAGCTGTTGCTGGTGAGTCAGTTCACCCTGCTGGCCGATACCCGTAAGGGGCGCCGCCCCGGCTTTACCGGGGCCGCCCCGCCGCCCCAGGCCGAGGCGTTATTCAATCAGTTTGTTGACGCGGTCAGGGCCAGCGGGCTCAAGGTAGCCACCGGGCGCTTCCAGCAGTATATGCAGCTGGAAATTCACAACGACGGCCCGGTGACCATAATGCTGGATAGCAAGGATAAGGTCTAGTCTACTGCTGCTCCCGCTTGATAGCGACGCTGCTTTTAGACACCTTCATGGTGGCTCCCGACTCCACCTTGATGGTGACGCTGTCCTCGCTGACGCTATCAATCACCCCGTAGATGCCGCCGGCGGTGATTATCTTATCTCCCCGCTTCAGCTCCTCCATCAGCTGCTGCTGCTGCTTCTGCCGCTTGCGCTGGGGGCGGATGAGCAGAAAATAGAAGACGGCAAAAATGAGCACCAGGAAGACGATTATCGTCCAGTCAAAGCCGCCGCCTTCCCCGCCCTCGGTGGGCATCGGGCAACCCCCGGCGAATACCAGGGTGGTGATAAGCAGTACCGCTATTAAGGCCAGCGTCAATACTCTAGTCTTGTTCATTTCCCCTCCTATAAGGCTAACTTTCAACTTTACCCTGCAGTGACCAGGGGCTGGTTTTCTCTATCCTGATATTGACCAGTTGTCCCCGGCGGTCAGTGTTATCATTGAAGAATACCAGTTTACCATTTCTGGCCCGACTTTGCCACCTGTCCCTGGCTTTAGCTTCCACCAGCACTTCAACCGCTTTATTCTGAAGCTGTGCGTTTATCTCGGTGGCGATTTTCTCCTGGAGTATCTCCACCTCGCCTAACCGCCGCTTTTTTTCAGCCGGCGGCACATCGTCTTCCAGCTTCTCGGCCGTGTAAGTCCCCGGCCTCGGTGAGTAGGCGGCCACATGGACGGCGTCGAACCTCAGTTCGGATAGCAAATCCGCCGTCTGCCGGAACTGCTCTTCTGTTTCCGAAGGGAACCCGACGATGACATCGGTAGTCAGGGCTATCTCCGGTATCCTGTTTCTTATCTCGGCGATAAGCCGGCGGTACTGCTCTATGGTGTAGCCCCGTTTCATCGCCTTCAGGATTTCATCACTGCCCGCCTGCACCGGCAGGTTCAGCTGCTCGCAGACCTTATCCAGTTTGGCTATAGCCTCGATGAGCCGTGGGCTCATGTCTTTGGGGTGGTTGGTCAAAAAGCGGATGCGCCACAGCCCCTCTATGGGGTTAAGCTTATAGAGCAAATCGGCTAAATCGGGCTTGTCGGGCAGGTCGTGACCGTAGGAGTCTACGTTCTGCCCCAGCAGGGTGACTTCTCTGGTGCCCCGCCCCACCAGCTCCCTCACCTCGGCTGCGATTTCCGCTATCGGGCGGCTCTTCTCCCGGCCCCGGCGGTAGGGCACGATACAGTAGGCGCAGAAGTTATTGCACCCCTGGATGATGGGGACATAGCTGCAGGGGGCCGGATTCCGGGGCAGTATCTGCCCCCACCCCTCCCCCTCCAGCCACTGTGGGCGCTCCCCCGGCCTGAAGAAGTGGTCAACCTGGGGAAAGCGCTCTTTGAGCCCGGCGGTGTCGGCGTTGACCAGGCAGCCGGTGACGGCCAGCGTCAGCTTCGGGTTGGCTTTCTTTAAGGTTTTAAGTGCGTGGAGCTTGTTGACCACGCGGTTCTCGGCGTGCTGGCGCACCACGCAGCTGTTGAGCACGATTAAATCGGCCTCGGCGGCGCTGTCGGCAATCTCGTAACCCAGTTCCTCGAAGTAGCTGCCCAGCCTTTCTGATTCGGCTTTGTTCATCTGGCAGCCGATGGTCCAGATATGGTATTTAGTCATTTCTCTATAAGGATAACAAAAATTGCCCCTTAATTTAAGGGGCAAACTTGACTTTTATAACGACGCCCATGGGCTGTTAGCTGGAGTCCGCCCTGCATTATTTGGTATGAATAATTTTAAATATATTTGGGAAAAACCTTGGAACTTCTTTTAAATATTGGTCATATGAATGACCAAATCTCTTTTTTAATTCCGGTTCTTCAACAAACATAGCGTTTAAATATATTATTATCACATATAGAATCGTCAATAATAAAAGTGACAGAGAATAATATATAGCCACTTCTCCGAATAATAAAATTGCACCCCCCAATGCCATTGGATTTCTTACAATTTTATATGGACCTTCAGTTACCAATGCTTTTGGAGGAATTGTTGGATTTGGTGTTCCTTTACCGAATTTTTTAAATAAAAATATTGTCCAAAATGTCAATAGTAGCCCTGTTAATGCTATTAAAATACCAACAGTTATTATGATTGGGTTTGGGGCAAACAAATATTTGGTTTTTAGTATTAAATAATCTAGATATTTACCCAGTGCAGGAGAGAGAATAAGAAAAGCAACCGGCACAATTATATATGTCAGAGTTTCTACTACCAGAGCTTTTTTGTTAGCGATTTTATTAATAATGATTACTTTATTAAATCCTCAATAACGTTTCCCGACTGGCGGAGGGGGAGGGATTCGAACCCTCGACCCCAGTAACCCAGGGTAAGCGCTTAGCAGGCGCCCGCACTAGACCACTATGCGACCCCTCCGTATTTTCAGGTATGGTAATTGTATCATAGCCCTTTGCTTTGCTCAAACCTTACAGCGTAGCGATAACCTATTTGACAAAGGGGAAAAACTGACTCATAATTCGTGAAATAGAGTTCATTATTTATTTCGGTTGTCCGGTAAAGGAATATTTATGGCTGGCCCATTGCTGGCACAGAATGTGGTAGTCTCCCTGCAGACAGCCAATCACTTTATTACTAGCTTTTTGTCATTTTTTAATCGTGACGGCAGTTTTTGTAACCTCTTCAGAAGAGACTTTCGGCGAATCTGCAATTTTCTGGATATACCTCCGCCCTCCGGTATGGTTTTCTAGAAAATTCAGGCTGTTCAATCTTACCTCAAACCTGAATCAGGATTTGAAGCCGCATCTGTGATTTTTCCTCTGATTCAGTGGGCAGTTTTTAGCCAGTTTCGCTTTTATACTGCCCCAGTATGAAAGCCGATTCCTAGGTAAGGAGATACCTTAGTTGGTGGGGAGATGACAACCATGAAGGAGGGACAAGAAAAATGATTTGGGGTAAAAAGACAGAAGTTGAGAAGCTCCCGGGGCCGGGGGGAATACCGGGGCTAGTGCAAAACTTTTTGATTACCGAGGGGAAGATGGATTCTGACTTGGTAAGGATTCTCAAGGCGGTGGTGAAAAGTAGGCCGGGTGAGAAAAAGGCGTTTAATATTCGGATTTTCGATGATTCTGAGGCAGGAGCAAAGAAGATACGAGTGAAGGATTACGATTCCCTTAACGAACACCTAGACTTGATAATATACGAGGGATGGTTCAATGAGGCGGCAAAGCAGGTCGAATTGGAAGAGAAGAAGGCTATGCCGTCCACCGTCATTTTTACCAAAGATGAGATACAGCAGAGGATCGAAGCGTTAAGCGAACCCGGTAGCACTGTTTTCTTCTACCAAGCTCGCGGGCCGGCGCATGGTGGTCCCCTGGGCATGGGTTGCGCTGTAGTTGAGCTTAATCCCGACTACCCGAAAAAGAAAGGGAAAAAGTATATCCTTTATACAGCCGATGTGATTGACATGCAACCGGCAGGCAAGGGGCAAAAATTGTTCGACTCCGACAAATCAAAGGATGTCGCCCGTTGGATTAAGGAGTCCCATTGCAAACGCTTATACTAGTTTGGGGGGTATTTTAAAAGGCTTTAAGCCAAAATTTGGGGGGCTTCACCGGGCTATGCTATGATTGATATAGATGGAGATTAACATCTCAATTGACCAGGGCTTTGACGGCTGTCCCACCCCCCGCTGGCTGGAGGGTATCGCTAAAAAAGTCCTGGAGGCTCAGGGAGCCGGCGCTGAGGCCGAGATGGGTCTGCTTATCGCCACCCAGGAGCGGATTAGGGAGCTGAACCGGGAATATCTGGGGGAGGATGAGCCGACCGATGTATTGGCCTTCTCCGCCCGGGAGGAAAAGGAGACAGACCAGTCCCCCTTTATCCATCCCCCCGATGGCCTGCTCCATCTGGGCGAGGTGATTATCGCCTACCCCCAGGCGGTGATTCAGGCGGCCGAGCACGGCCACCCGGTAAAGAAGGAGCTGGCTGTTCTGCTCATTCACGGTCTGCTCCACCTGCTGGGCTATGACCACGATAAGCCCGATTCAGAGCGCCGGATGAGAGCCAGGGAAACGGAGCTTTTGAGCTATATTGAAGGAGGCTTGAAGTGAGGGTTCTGGGTCTGGCCGGCAGCCCGCGCCGCGGCGGCAACACCGACCTGCTGCTGGCCGAGGTGCTCAAGGGCGCCAAAAGCAAAGGGGCTGAGGTCAAGACCATTATGCTTAACGACCTCAAGATTTCTCCCTGCCAGCACTGTGATGCCTGCTTTGAGGCCGGCGTGTGTAAGATAAAGGACGATATGCAGATGGTCTATAAAGAATTAGAGAAGGCGGATAGAATCGTGCTGGCCTCGCCGGTGCACTTTTTGGGGGTAAGCGCCCAGGCCAAAATTATGATTGACCGCTGCCAGGCGCTCTGGGCGAGGAAGTATATCTTGAAAATTCCCCCATTGGGCGATAGACGTCCACGGAAGGGTTTATTTATCGCCGTGGGCGGTATGAAGCTGGCCAATCTCTTCGGGCCGTCGCTGGCAATAGTCAAGGCTCTATTTAAAGTCCTTGATATTGAATATGCCGGTGATTTGCTCTTCCCCGGCGTTGACGAAAAAGGGGCGATAAAAAAACACCCCGATGCCCTAAAGCAAGCTTTCTTGGCCGGTCAGAAGCTGGCCACAGAATAAAACGGCTACTTCTTAACCACCAGCTTGCCCACGGCTTCTTCCAGCCCCCCCAGCGTTAGCGAGTACATGGGGAAGAGCTTGCCTATCATCTGGACGGTGGCGTGGATCCAGAAGCGCCGGTCGTCGGGGTTGAGCCAGACGCAGTGGCTGAAGTGGTCGGCGATTCTTTTTAGCCAGAGTATCCCCGGTATCTCGTTGCGCTCGTAGTAGTTGATTGCCCCGTAGCGCTCGGTCAGCTCCCAGGGCCCCATGCGGGCGTCGCCCACCAGCAATAGCTTGTAGTCCGGCTCCAGCGTGTGCAGCAGGTGGACGGTGCTGACGGCATCCTGCCGCTCGACGTCTTGGTAAAGATAATCATAGATGCAGTTGTGGAAGTAGTAGTACTGGAAGTCCTTGAAGTGAGTGCTGGAGTGGGCCGCCGAGAAGAGCTGGCTGCAGAGCTTGGCGTAGGGCTCCATGGAGCCGCCCACATCCATCAATAAAAGCAGCTTAACCGTGTTCTTGCGGCTGCGCTGCCAGATAAAATCGAGGTCGCCGGCGTTCCTGGCGGTGGCCTTGATAGTGCCTTCTAAGTCTAACTCGTCTTCGAGGCCGGTGCGGCGCAATTGCCTTAGCTTTTTCAGGGCTACCCCAATCTGGCGCACGTCCAGCGTCAGGTCGCTGCGGTAGTTCTTAAATCTCCGCTCCTGGGCAATCTGTACGGCGTGCCGCCCCCCCGGCTGCCCCCCGATTCTGATACCCTGCGGGTGGTAGCCGGAGTGCCCGAAGGGAGAGGTACCCCCCCGCCCTATCCAGTGGCCGCCCCCGTCGTGCTGCTCGGTCTGCTCACGCAGACGTTTTTCCAGCTCTCTAATCAGTTCGTCGAAGTCCATGCTCTCGAACTTGGCCTGCTCCTCCTCGCTCAAAAAGAGGCGGTTTAGGGGGTCTTTGAGCCAGTCCATCACCTGTTGGGCAATCTCCTCGGGGGCTTCCACCCCCTGGAAATACTGCTGAAAGGCGACGTCATACTGGTCGTAGTAGCTTTCGCTCTTGACCAGGATGGCTCTGGCCAGGAAGTAGAAGTCGTCCAGGTTCTTTATGTGCCCCTTGGCCAGGGCTTCCATCAGGGTCATCCACTCCACCAGTGAAACGGGGACCTTGTTCTGGCGGAGGATATAGAAAAAATCGGTAAACATGGCTAATAGCGCCGGGCGGCAAAGTTCCTGACGAAGAAGTCGTAGTCGTTCTCTTTCTTGAGCAGGGTGCCGACGAAGGGCACCTGCTTGGCGATGTCCTCATGGGGGATACCGCCGGCGATAAGCGCCCGTATCCAGTCAATCAGCTCGCTGGTGGAAGGCTTCTTGCGGAAGTCGTCAACCTTTCTTAATGCGTAGAAGGTCTTGAGGGCTTCCCCGAGCAGGTTATCCTTGATATCGGGAAAGTGCACCCGCACGATTTCCTCCATCAATTCCGGGGTGGGGAACTCGATGTAATGAAAGATACAGCGCCGCAGGAAGGCGTCGGGCAGCTCCTTTTCGGCGTTGCTGGTGATGACGGTTATCGGCCGGTGGATGGCGCTGATGGTCTCGTTGGTCTCGGGGATATAAAAACTCATCTCGTCCAGCTCGTTGAGCAGGTCGTTGGGGAACTCGATGTCGGCCTTGTCCACCTCGTCAATCAATAAGACCACCTTCTCCGGGGCGATAAAGGCCTGCCCCAGCTTGCCCAGCTTGATGTACTGCTTGATGTCGGAGATATCCTTGTCGCCGAAGCGGCTATCGTTGAGCCTTTGGACGGTATCATAGACATAGAGCCCTTCCTGGGCCTTGGTGGTCGATTTCACGTTCCAGGTGACCAGTTTTTTATCCAGCCCGTGGGCAATGCTGTGGGCCAGCAGCGTTTTTCCCGTCCCCGCCTCCCCCCGGATGAGTAACGGCCTGCCCAGGGCTATAGAAACGTTAACCGCATTCTCCAGCGGTTCCGAGGTAACGTAGTCCTCCGAGCCGCTGAATTGGGCAAAGTTATCCTTTTTCACTTACTTATCGCCTCCCGGAATAAAGATTGGCTGCGGACGTTTTATCTTTGTCGCCGCTGAAGTTGCTTTAAAGGGGCTGTAATCATTCCTGTATTAATTATAACCGAGACTGGGAGATATAAGCAAATATGGACGGCCCTTTTAGTCCATCATGAGGCCGGCGCTGCAGTTGATGGTCTGGCCGGTGATGCCGGCCGACTTCTCCGAGGCCAGAAACACGGCCAGGGCGGCCACCTCTTCCGGCTTGACCATCCTGCCCAGGGCCGTCCGGGCGACCTCTCCCTCCACAGCCTGTTCATAAGTGATGCCCTGGTTCTTGCTCACCTGCCGCAACGCCCACTCAATTCGCTCGCCCTCTACCGGGCCGGGAGCGATGCAGTTCACCCTGATGCCGTACTTCCCCACCTCCATAGCCAGACTCTGGGTGAAACCGATCAACCCCCACTTGGAGGCACTGTAGGGGCTTCTATAGGGTTCCCCCATCCTCCCCGCAACCGAAGATATATTGATGATGTTGCCGCTCTTACGGGGGATCATGTCATTTTTTAGAATATACTTGGTGCAGAGCATGGCCCCGGTAAGGTTTATCGCCAGCGTCTGGTTCCAGGCTTCCAGCTCCATATCGGCCACGCTGACGGCGGGGCCGCCTATTCCCGCGTTGTTCACCAGCACGTCCACCCTGCCGAACCTCTCCAGGGTGCGCTCAACCATGCGGCGCACCTGCTCATCAACGGCCTGGTCGGTAGCTATGGCCAGGCATTTTCGGCCCGTCTTCTCAATTTCGGCGGCTGTCTTCTTTAAGTCCGCCTCGGTTCTGGCGGCTATGACCACATCGGCCCCCTCCCCGGCTAAGGTCAGGGCGATGGCCTTGCCAATCCCCTTGCCGCCGCCGGTGACAACGGCTACCTTACCCTCCAGTTGCATAACAATCTCCTTCTTTAGGACATCTAGCCCATGTGCTCAATTACTTTTTTGGCCGGCGGTTTGCCGAGCAGCGTCATGGCGAAGTGTTCATGCTTCTCTCCGCTGCGTGGGTCCCGGTCGTGCCAGCGGGCCAGAAACTCCTCTTCCGTCAGCCAGGTTCTCCGGAATGACGCCGGGTCTTCAAAGACGATGATGCCACCATCGTGGCCGATAACAATCACGTAGTGGCCGTTCTCGTAATCCTGCCGCCAGTCTTCCAGGGTCATGTACCTATCCGCCCAGGCCTGCACCAGCACAATCACCGGGCGGCTTTCGTTCACATATTGCTTGACGGTTTCCAGGGAAACGCCGCTTTCGGCGGTCACTTTAAAGCCGTATTTTTCGGCCACGGCCACCATGTTCTTTACCGGCACCCCGTGGCGGTCGGGTTTAAGCTCCTCAAACAGCCCGTCTTCCCTGACGTCCACGCCGTAATAGGCCATTACCAGCTGCAGCGCCTTGGCGCCGCAGTCAAAATCAAAGGTCTGTCTTCCAATCGGCAGGTCAATCATGGTCTGGCCTTGCGGTGGCTCTAGCCCCGCCCCGCCCCGATGAGCTCGTTTATATCGGTAATACCCCCTTTTTTCATGAATTCCTCTATCCCCTCCAGTACCTCAAGGGGGGCGCTGGGGTTGGTGAAGTTGGCCGTGCCCATCTGGAAGGCGCTGGCGCCAGCCATGATGAACTGGAGGGCATCGCTTGAGCTGGTAATGCCGCCGATGCCCACCACCGGAATTTCCACGGCGCCGGCTACTTTATAAACCAGATACAGGGCTATCGGTCTTATCGCCGGTCCGGATAGCCCCCCGTGTTTGTTGCCCAGCAGCGGTTTGCGCTTGGCGATATCGATGACCATACCCCTGGGCGTGTTAATCAGGGAGATAGCGTCGGCGCCGCCGGCGGCCACCGCCCTGGCCACCCCGGCGATATCGCCGGTGTTGGGGGTCAGCTTGACCATTACCGGCAGTGAGGTGGCTGCCTTAACCGCCGCCGTCACCTCGGCGGCTGACTCGGGTCTGGTGCCGAAATCATCCCCGCCGGCTTCGATGTTGGGGCAGCCGATGTTAACCTCGAGGCCGCTGATGCCGGCGACCCCGTCGAGCATGCTGGCCAGCCGGGCGTACTCCTCGACTGTTTCCCCCACGATGTTAACCAGGACTGGCACCCGCCACCCCGCCCAGACCGGGGCCTTTTCTTTGAGCACGGTTTCGACGCCGATATTCTGCAGCCCGATGGAATTAAGCACGCCGCAGGGCGTCTCCGCTATCCTTGGCTGGGGATTGCCCTCTCTGGGTTTGAGGGTAGTCCCCTTGCAGACGATAGCCCCCAGCCGCTGAATATCAAAGGGGTATTCGTACTCGGTTCCCCAGCCGAAGGTGCCCGAGGCGGTCATCACCGGGTTGGCCAGCCGCAGTCCCTTTTTATGCTTCGGGGCCAGTTGGACGGATAGGTTCACATTAACTCCTGGTCACAGGCTGATAGTGGTGCCGGCGATATTGAACAGGAAGCGCTCGCCGAACTCCCTGGCCATTATGGCAGATGCCGCCAGTCCGGTGCAATGGCCGAAGCCCATCTGTTGCACTCCCAGCTCTTTAAGGGCGGCGATGGTCAGCCACACCCGTTCCTCGGTGGCGTTAATCAGGTGGCAGCCGCCGAAGACGGCGTATATCGCCTCCACGCCGGCCAGCTTTTGGGCGTGGTAGAGGGTATTGATGATGCCGCGGTGGGCGCAGCCCAGGATGACTACCAGCCCCGCTCCGGTGGTTATAATCAGCGCTTGGTCATCCAGCAGCTTATCCGGCTTAAAGCGGCCCCCCTCCTTGACCACCAGGTTGGGCTCTATGGTCTCGTAGGCGGTGGTCATGGGAATCTCGCCGCTGGTCATTATGCTGTCGCTTATTTTCACCGGCTCCCGGCTCAAGCTAAAGCGGGCCCCCAGGCTCTCCAGCGTCTGGCGGTGGAAGGGTATGCCGATATAACTGGCCTCTTCCCCCTGAAGGCGTTTGTACTTGGCCGCCCAGATATCGGGGTGGGCGATTATCTCGATCTCCTTACCCATGTCGAGCAGTATCTGCTTCAGCCCGCCGGTGTGGTCAAAGTGGCCGTGGCTTAAGACAATCTTATCAACCAGTCTCAGGTTGATGCCCATCTGGTTGGCGTTGTGGCTGGCGGAGAGGCTCTGCCCGGTATCGAAGAGGATGTTTTGCTCTTCGCTTTCCACCAGAATGCTTAAGCCCCACTCCGCCATAAGGCCAGCCAGGCCGGCGGTATTCTCGCTTAAGGTGGTGATTTGCAGTCCCATTTTCAATCTCAGTTGTGGTGGTGACTAGTATAGGCCATATCCTCCCCGCTGGCAACCCGCCTGATGAAGAGCAGGGGGAAGACGATATCGCTCAGACAGCAGGGAATCCAGACGGCCAGGAAGAGGAAGACGAAGATAAGCGGGAGCAGGGGCAGCCAGGCGGCCGTGCCGAAGGCGGTGAAGTAGAACAGCGAGGCCCAGGTGCTGAGCAAAACGTGGCCGGTGTGGGGGAACTTGGTGAACTGCTTCCAGTAGCCGATAGCGATGCCGATAATCGCCGCCGCGTTTATCACCACCCACTTAGGCACACCCAGATAGGGGAAGCTTTCTGTTTCCAGGAAGGGGATATGGAAGCCGAGGCCGATGCTAAGGGTGCTGCCCCCCAGAAAGGGAATGATGGCGTCGCTAAGAGTGGCAATGCCCACCGAGCCCAGGTAGCCGATTAAAATAGCCGCCCAGAGCCTGCCCCGGCTGTATCTCCGGTAGAGGGCGGTGGTCACCAGGGCGCTTAAGACCACGTGCAGCGGGTGCAGGGTATAGAAGGCGGCTTCGGAGATATGGGCTGGTATCTGGGCAAAGATAATTATCACCATGAGGGCGATTCCGGTAACGGCACCGATGGCGGTGAAGGGGGCGTGCTCTTTAAGTTCGCTTAATATTCGTCTAATCATTTTGCTGGCAGTTCCGGCACCGCCCGGTGAACTCAAGCAGGTGCCCTTCAATCTCAAAACCGGTCTCCTGGGATAGCCTTGCTTCCAGCCGGGAAAGGTGGTGTCCAGAAAAGTTGACCACGGCGCCGCAGCCGGAGCAAATCAGGTGGTGGTGGTGCTCCCGGGCGCCGATGGTGTAGCTGTGGCTGTTACCGCCGGCGTGCAGCTCGCAGATAAGCTCTAAGCGGGCCAGTATCTCCAGGGTGCGGTAGATGGTGGTCAGCCCGATAGCAGGGTGCTCCTGGTGCACCTTCCGGTAGATATCGGCGGGGGTAAGCTGGTCGGAGTTGGCGGCTATGGCGCCGATGACCACCCGGCGCTGGGGGGTGAGCTTGTAGCCGTGCTGTCTCAAGGCGGCGGCAATTCTTTTCTCGGTAAGTCTCATTTTAGGGTTTTGCCCCCAAGCTATAAATGAAAAAGATTATCATTTACACAATAAGCAGTTTAAGCTTGTTTGTCAATCCCTATTCTTAACAGTTCTCTATCTTCCCATACCCACCCGCCCAAAAAGGCTCCGCCTCTTTGCATCTTTTTAACCCCTCCCCCAGAGGGGAGCAATTATCCCCCCTTTCCCCCCAAAGTGTGAGAGAGGTGAAACCTCTTTCGGGTGGCAGGGTGGGAAGCAAAACGCACTCTAAAAATCGGGCTAGACCTTCCCTTTATCCCCTTATCCCCCCTCGGGGGCTGGTGCCCCAAACATTCCCCTTTGGGGGCATTGACCAAACAAAATAATTGAGATACACTTGGATTATGATACACTTCAGCACCCCGGGATTTAGCTATAACAGTGCTAACAATCACTGGCGCGGGCAGGTGGTGAATACCATTCGCCAGTTACGGGTGATGCTGGACTAACCCTTCGGCCTGATGACAGCTCTCTTAAAAATCAGCAGCTATAGGTGCTTACCTGCTAGCACAGGTAGACGGAGGTAAGGGAAAGATGAAGAAGACGGATGAAACGAACGCAACCTTCAATCTGCTTCGGGCTCGTCTGGAGAGCGAGCGCAAGCGGTTGATTGAAGAAATGGAGCAACTAAAATCCAGTATACGCCCGGCTGACGAGCGGCGTGAGGGCAGCCCCTTCGGCAAGAGGGAGGAGGAGGCTACCGAGAGCTACGAGCTGGAGCGGCGGCTGACCCTGGAGAAGAGCATCAGGGAGCAGCTGGCGTCGGTGGAGCATGCCCTGCAGAAGTTTGAAGACGGGACCTATGGCTCGTGTGATAACTGCGGCAAGCCCATACCCCCGGAACGGCTGGAAGCCCTGCCTCAGGCCACTCTGTGCCTGGACTGTAAAGCGCGTCAGGCGAAGGATGCCAAAGGCAAGTAATACCCGGGCCGGACAGTACGTCGTCTTTTTCCTTACCGCCTTCCTGCTGGTGATTGCCGACCAGCTTATCAAGCACTGTATAAGAGGAAATCTGGCTGTCGGGCAGTCGATGTGGAGCTGGGGAATATTTGAGATTGCCCGAGTCCCCCCCAATACCGGGGCCGCCTTCGGTCTTTTCCCCGACCATACTTTGGCCTTAGTCATAGTGTCGGCGGTTGGCATATCCTTTATTCTGGCCTACGCCTTTATTATGTACCGCCGCTACCCCTTTCTGGACAATGGCTTAAGCCGGGTAGCCCTGGGCCTGATTCTGGGTGGCACCATCGGCAACCTGATTGAACGCCTGCAGTATCTGTTGGGCCGGTCGGGTGGGGTCACCGACTTCATCCATATCGGCTGGTGGCCGCCGTTTAACCTGGCTGATTCGGCGGCGGTGGTCGGCATTATTTTGTTTATCTATTCCCTATTTCCCTTGGCCCGGAAGCGTGATTAGTCGGCTTGGAGATGGACAAGGTACACAGTCTTATCGCTGGTGAGCGGGACGTCCGCCTGGATAAATATGTCTGCCAGCAGCTCCCCGAGCTTTCCCGCAGCCGCGTCCAGAAGCTGATTGCCGACGGCCATATCACCGTTAACGGCCGGCCGGCCAAGCCGGGGCTTAAGTTAAATATCGGCGATGGGCTTAAAGTTGCTATTCCCCCCACCCCGCCCGAACAGGTTCTTCCCGAAGATGTGCCGCTTGATATCATCTATGAAGACGATGACCTTCTGGTCGTTGATAAGCCGGCCGGGCTGACCGTTCACCCCGCCCCGGGGCACCCCGGCCATACTTTAGTTAACGCCCTTCTCGCCCATTTCCCCCACCTGGCTGATACCGGCGATGCACTGCGACCCGGCATCGTCCACCGCCTGGATAAAGATACTTCAGGGGTGATGCTGGTGGCCAAGACTGGTAAAGCTCAAGCTGACCTTGCCGGGCAGTTCAAGAGCCATACGGTGAGCAAGGCATATATAGTGCTGGTCAGGGGGCGTTTAACGCCGGAAAACGGTATCATCGAAGCCGCTATAGGCCGCGACCCCCGCAATCGTAAGAAGATGGCGGTAGTTGCCGGCGGCCGTGAGGCCAGCACCGAGTATCAGGTGATTAAATATATCGGGGGCTATACTTTACTTGAGGTCAGGCCCAAGACCGGGCGTACCCACCAGATAAGGGTGCACCTGGGGGCTATCGGCTTTCCCGTGGTCGGCGATAAAATTTACGGGGTCGAGTCCAAGTATCTACCCCGCCAGTTCCTGCACGCCTGCCGGCTGGGCTTTAGCCTCCCCGCCACCGGGGAGTATATTGAGTTCAAGTCCGAGTTACCTGCCGATTTGGAGCAGGCGCTGGAAGATATAGAATAGACTTGCCCCACCCCGCCATTTTTAAGTATTGTTTTTCTTCCCATACCCACCCGCCCAAAAAGGTTTCACTTCTTTGCATCTCTTTAACCCCACCCCCCCGTGGGAGAGATATTAATCCCTTTCTCCTCCCCCCCTAAAGAAATTGATAGAAGTATCACTTCTATAGGGTGGGAGGGTGGGAAGTAAAACGCACTCTAAAAACTTAGCCAGACCTTCCCTTATCCCCCCACCCCCGTTTTATATCTTTTCCCGCCCGCCGCCCTTGTTGATAAGACACCTGCGGGGGTGCTATAGTTTTGGACGGATGGGTTTAATAAAGACGCAGGAGGAGAAGTATTATGCCGCATATCACGGTTTATACCCTAAAGCAACCCGATATCAACAAGAAGAGACAGCTGGTGGAGAAGCTGACTGACGCCGCGGTTGAGGTGTACGGCGTGCCTAAAGAGGCGGTTACTGTGGAAATCTTGGAGAATGAACGGGAAAACGTGGCTCATGGCGGTCAGTTGATGGTGGACAGGGACCGTTAAGCGGGACACTAAGTACGATACGATATAAAGAGGCTGCTGTTGAATAAGAATAAGCCAGTTAGAGTCCGCTTTGCCCCCAGCCCCACCGGCTACCCCCATGTCGGCAATATACGCACGGCCATGTTCAACTGGCTGCTGGCGCGGCACACCGGCGGCAGGCTGATTTTGCGCATTGAGGATACCGATGTCGCCCGCAAGGTGGAGGGCGCGGTAAAGAACATCATGGAGGGGCTGCACTGGCTGGGGCTGGACTGGGACGAGGGCCCCGATGTCGGCGGCGACTACGGCCCCTACTATCAGTCGGAGCGGCTGGAGCTTTATAAATCAGCCGCCGAAAAGCTCATTGAGCAGGGGAACGCCTACTACTGCTACTGCTCCTCGGAGCGCCTTGAGGAGATGCGCGCCGGGCAGGTGAAGCTTAAAGAGCCCCCCGGCTATGACCGCCTCTGCCGTAATTTAACTAAAGAGGAGCGCGCCCGCAAGGAGGCCGAAGGCATAACCCCGGTGGTGCGCTTCAAGACCCCGCTTGAGGGGCAGACCGCCTATGAAGACGTCATCTGGGGTAAAGTTGTCATTGAAAACAGCACCCTTGATGATTTTGTCCTGCTTAAATCGGACGGCTACCCGACCTATCACCTGGCTAATGTCGTCGACGACCACGCTATGAAAATCAGCCATGTCATCCGGGCCGAGGAGTGGATTTCGAGCACCCCCCGCCACCTCCTGCTGTATCAGGCGCTGAAGCTGGAGCCGCCCCAATTCGTCCATCACCCCATGATACTGGGCCCCGACCGCGCCAAGCTGAGCAAGCGCCACGGCGCCGTCTCCATCCTGGACTACCGGGATATGGGCTACCTGCCCCAGACCATGTTCAACTTCCTCTCCCTCATCGGCTGGTCTCTGGACGATAAGACCGAGCTTATGTCCCGCCAGGAGCTGATAGATAATTTCTCTCTGGAGCGCATCGGCAAGACGGGGGCTATCTTTAACCGGGAGAAGCTGGACTGGATGAACGGGGTCTATATCCGCCAGCTGGCCGCCGATGAATTTTTCGATGCCGTTCAGCCCTATCTGATGGAGGACCTGGACGCCGGCAAGGCGTTAATCTCCGACGAAGAGTACGTTAGAGCCGTCCTGCCCCTGGTCCAGGAGCGGGCCAAGACCCTTCTTGAGGTCGCCGGGCTGACCCAGTTCTTCTTCAGCGAGGAGCTTGCCTACGATGTCGGCCTGCTCATCGGCAAGAATATGGATAAAGCCGCTACGGTTAAAGCGTTAAAGGCGGCTCGGGATAAGCTTGAGCCCCTGAAGGCTTTTGATGCCGACTCTCTGGAGGCGGTGCTGCGTCCACTGGCGCCGGAGCTGGGCTTAAAGACCGGCCAGCTTTTCTCCGTGCTCAGGGTGGCCGTTACCGGCCGGGCCGCCGCCCCGCCCCTCTTCGCTACCATGGCGGTGCTGGGCAAAGAGCGCTGTCTGAAGCGGATTGCCGCCGCGCTTAAAATGTTATGAACGGGCAGGGTTCCATCCTCTCCGGCTGTCGCCTCCTTGATTTAACCGATGAAAAAGGCCGCCTCTGTTCCCGCTATCTGGCCGATATGGGGGCGGAGGTTATCCGTATTGGGAAGCCGGCAGAAATCGCTGACTTTCACTGGGAAAACCTGGGCAAGCGCTCGGTAACACTGGATATAGAGCTTAAGCAGGGGCAAGATACGTTCAGGCGCCTGCTTAAAACCGCCGATATTCTGGTAGAAAGCCGCCCCCCCGGCTATCTGGATGGTCTCGGTCTCGGCTATAATCAACTTAGCAAGCTTAACCCCCGCCTCATTATGGCTTCTATAACCCCCTTCGGGCAGGCCGGCCCCTATAGCGGTTATAAGTCCTGTGATATCGTCGCCGGGGCTATGGGCGGCCAGCTTTATGTCTCTGGTGAGCCCGATTTACCCCCGCTCAAAATTTTCGGCAGCCAGAGTTACTATCTGGCTTCTCTCTTCGCCGCCATCGGAGTTATGCTGGCGCTACTGAGCCGCCATAGCTCGGGCAGAGGCCAGCATATTGATATCTCTTTACAGGAGTGCGCCGCTGCCGCCCTCGACCACGTCCTGGTGCGCTATTTTTACCAGAGGGAGGTGGCTAAAAGGCAGGGCAGTTTGCACTGGAACGGCGCCTTCCGCGTCTTTCCGGCCAAAGACGGCTATATACTGCTCTCCCTGCTTTACCAGTGGGAGACGCTGCTGGAATGGCTTGCCTCCGAGGGCATGGCCGGGGACTTAGCCGGTGAAAAGTGGCGGGATAGAAATTACCGCCTGCAGCATATTGACCATGTTATTGAGGTCTTGGAGCGCTGGACAAAGACCCATCCCGCCGCCGCGCTGGTGGAGAAAGGGCAGGCGATGCGCTTCCCCTGGGCTGAGGTAGCCTCAATACCGGAGCTTTTAGCCAGCCCCCAATTGAGGGAGAGAGGCTTTTGGGTGGAGGTAGAGCACCAGGGCAAGAAATACAAACTCCCCGGGACGCCCTTTCGTTTGGGGAGCGGAGCCGTTTAATCATGAAAGACATGGCGCCGGGCTATATCGCCCTCTACCGTTCGGGGGAGCTGGAGCGCCGGGCTGAGGCGCTTGAGGCGCGGCTGAGCGCCTGCGATATCTGTCCCCGGGAGTGCGGGGTAAATCGCCGGGAGGGGGAGCGGGGGTTTTGCCACTCGGCTTACCTCCCGATTGTGGCTTCGGTCGGCGCTCACCACGGCGAGGAGCCGGTGCTTTCCGGGAAGAGGGGTTCGGGGACAATATTCTTGGGCAACTGCAATATGCGCTGTGCCTACTGCCAGAACTACCAGATAAGCCAGAACTACAGGGCTCAAAGGCGCCGCGAGGTTGAGACTCGTATCTTGGCCGAGAATATGCTCTTTCTTCAGGACGAGCTCGGCTGCCATAACATTAATCTGGTTTCACCGTCGCACTTCGTGCCCCAGATAGTCCGCGCCGTGCTGGAGGCGGTACCCAGGGGGCTCCGGCTGCCGCTGGTCTATAATACCAGCAGCTATGATTCCGTGGCCACTCTGCGGGAGCTTGACGGCATTATAAGCGTTTACCTGGCCGATTTGAGATACGCCTCCAATAAATGGGGTAGGCGGTTTTCCAAAGCCCCCGATTATGTGGAGCGGGCCCGGGCGGCCATCAGGGAGATGTACCGGCAGGTGGGCAACCTGGTAGCGGATGAGGAAAATATTGCTCAAAAGGGGTTGATTGTGCGCCACCTGATACTGCCCAACGGCATCGCCGGCAGCCGCGACTCGCTTGGCTGGCTGGTCAGGGAGGTTTCCCCTCAGGTTACGGTGAGCCTGATGTCGCAGTACTTTCCGGCGCACCGGGCTCCGCGAATTCCCCTGCTGTCGAGGGCAATCACAGCGGAGGAATATGATGAGGTTGGCAAGCTGGTAGAGGAGCTGGGGATAGAGAACGGCTGGCTACAGGGAATGGATGCTTCAAAAAGTTATCTGCCGGACTTCTCCGGCGATGGTGCTCCGTTTACGGAAAGGGAGGATGTTAAGCGGTGAGATTCTACGCTGGCTACTTCCGCTTGCGCTTGGTAAAGCCAAAGCGAATCTTCTTGCCGTTGAGCTTGTCTTTCCTGTTGATATTCTCGATGAATACCTTGAGGTCGGTCAGGGGTTTTTCGGCCACTTTCGGTTCCTTTTTGTTTAGTTTAGCAGACACGGGGTTGATTATAGCATATGTTCGGGGGCTAGGCCAAGTAGAGAGAAAATGACTAATCCAGTCTTAAAAGGCATCCGCATCTTGGACTTCACCTGGGTACTGGCCGGTCCCTATGCCACCCGGCTGCTGGCTGATTTCGGCGCCGAGGTGATTAAGGTCCAGCCCCTCCTCCCCCAGGAAGAGGACGACTTTGCCCGCGGCTACTATAACACCTGGAACCGCAATAAACTGGGCATTACCCTGGACATGAGCAAACCGGATGGGATAGCCCTGGCCAGAAAGCTGGCGCTGGCCAGCGACGCTGTGGTGGAGAACTTTACCCCCCGCGTTATGGCTAACTGGGGCCTTGACTACGCAAATCTCAAAAAATTAAAGCCCGATATCATCATGCTCGGCCTGTCAACGATGGGCAGCACCGGCCCCCGCCGGGACTACACCGGCTTTGGCCCCACCATCCAGGCCTTTTCCGGTCTGACCCACCTTACCGCCTACCCCGGCGGGCCGCCGCTTGGTCCGGGCACCGCCCACGCCGACCATATCGGTGCCCTGTTCGCCTGTTTAGCCCTGCTGGGCGCTCTGGAATATCGCCGGAAGACGGGCCGGGGGCAGTATATTGATGTATCGCAGGTGGAGGCGATGGCCAGCCTGCTGGGCGATGCCTTTACCCCCGCAAAGGAGACGGCGGCGCCTGGCGGCGTCTATCGCTGCAGGGGCGATGACCGCTGGTGCGCTATAGCCGTCTTCACCGATGAGGAGTGGCGGGGCTTCAAAAAGGCTTTAGCTAGCCCCCCCGGGGTTGAGGATAAAAGGTTTGCCACTTCAGCCGGCCGTCTCAAGAATAAAAAGGCGCTGGACGAACTGATAGAAGATTGGACGAAAGAGCACCCCGCCGAAGAGGTAATGTCTCTGCTCCAAAAGCAGGGTGTTGCCGCCGGTGTGGTTCAATCTGCCCGCGACCTGGCTCAAGACCCTCAGCTAAAAGAACGCGGTTTCTTTATTGAGCTTGACCATCCCCATATGGGCAGGACGGTATCCGACGCCTCCCCGGTGAGGCTCTCGGATACCCCGCCCCGCTATAGCCGCCCCGCCCCGCTCCCCGGCCAGGACAATGACTATGTCTATGGCCGGCTTTTGGGGCTGAGTGAGGCTGAGCTTGCCCGGCTTAAAGAGCAGGGGGTAATCTAGGGTTTTGCCCCTCCCCTTTTTAACGGTTCTCATTTTTCCCATACCCACCCGCCCAAAAAGGTTTAACCTCTTTACACTCTATAACCCCACCCCAATTTTTGTGAGAGTTTTAGAGGCACAGCCTCTGAGGGAGGGAGGGTGGGAAGCAAAACCAGCGTTAAAAACTGGACGCTTCCCCCCGTTTTAACAGAAGCAGGGCATAATTTGACGGGCGTAGCTTCTTTCGGTTAAAGTCGGTAGATAGGGCCTCATATATAGTTATAGTCGCCTTTTCTAGATAGGATACGATATTGCCCCAGGGGAAGTTTTACAAGGATAGAAACTTTCGGATAGTACTGGGCGTAACCCTGATGGCGGTGTTGGGGGTGTCCAGTATTTCCCCCGCCTTTCCCCGGATTATGGAAGCGTTAAACATATCCGAGACAGAGGTGGGGATGCTGATAATCGCCTTCACCGTTCCCGGCGTGGTTCTGACCCCGTTTATCGGCATCCTGGCTGACAGAGCAGGCAGAAAGCGGGTACTGGTGCCATCCCTTTTCCTCTTCGGACTGGCTGGCGGCGCCTGCGCTCTGGTAACCGAGTTCAACACGCTAATTGCTCTCAGGGTGCTGCAGGGAGTTGGTGGCGCTTCTTTGTCCACACTTAATTTGACCATTCTCGGCGATCTGTTTCAGGGAGAGCGGAGAACGGCGGCGATAGGGCTTAATACCAGTGTGATGAACGTAGGGGTTGCCACCTATCCCCTGCTTGGCGGGGCCCTGGCGACAATCGCCTGGAACTACCCCTTTCTACTGCCGTTGGTTGCCATACCCCTTGGCCTTATCGTCCTTTTCAGGTTAAACAACCCCGAACCCAGGAACAGAGAAAGCCTGTGGAAATATCTGGGTGGCGCCTGGGGCTATTTTAAGAACATAAAGGTTGCCAGTGCTTTTATTGCGGGTGTGATTATTTTACTAATTTATTATGGAACTTACCTGACCTATTTAAGCCTTTACCTGAAGGCTTTATTCGATACCTCATCTTTCATTATCGGCGTTATTCTTTCCAGTATGGCAGTTACTTCGGCGCTGGTCTCTTCACAGATGGGGAAAATAACCAGGCTGATATCGGCGCCAGACCTGATTAAGCTCGGTTTTGTTCTTCAGGCAGTATCTCTGGCAATGCTCCCCTTTTTACCACGAGTGGAGTTAATACTGATACCCACCTGCATTTTTGGATTGGCCATGGGGGTAATGCTTCCTAGCTTGATGACTTACATCGCTGGAGTGGCCCCCACGCAATACCGCGCCGTCGTGATGTCGATGAACTCGACAATGATACGGTTGGGGCAGACCCTGGGGCCGCTGGTTTTAGGGCTGGTCTATATCCACGCCAGCTTTGATGGCGTCTTCTTATATGGCGCCGGGTTAGCCCTGGTCACGGCTGTTGTCGGCTTTGTCGGCGGCAAGATAATTCGCTGACTGGCATCTGGGGCAGAAGTAGCTGCCCCGGTTCCGTACCGGGATACGCTGTAAGGGCGCGCCGCAGACGGGGCAGGACTGCCCCCGCCGGTGGGCCACCCGGAACTGGAAGTGGGCGGTGCCTATCTGTCCGTCGGGGCGGAAGTAGGTATCGACGCTGGCTCCCTTATCGCCGATAGCGGCGGTTAAAACCTGCTTGGTAGCGCTGTAGATACGCTCAATTTCTTCTTTAGACAGGCTTCCCCCCGCCCTCATCGGGTGGATTTTAGCCAGGAAGAGGGTTTCGTCGGCGTACATATTGCCGATGCCGGCAATCAGGCTCTGGTCGCAGAGCAGGGCTTTTATGGGTGCTGTGCGTCCGCTTAAAGCTTTAGCCAGCGTTCTGGCGGTAAAGCCGTCTTCCAGCGGTTCGGGCCCGAGCTTATCGGCGACGCTGTTTTTATCCTCAACCAGCCACATCACCCCGAACTTGCGCGGGTCGCGGAAGTAGATTTTGGTATCGCCGTCCAGGTGAATTACCGCCCGGGTAAACCTATCCGGCGGCGTTAGCCATAATGAGCCGGTCATCTTTAGATGAATTACCAGCGTCTGGCCGCTGGTCAGGCTGAATAATAGGTATTTGCCCCGCCGCCCCACCCCGGTTATGGCCTGCCCGATGAGGCGGGAGTTGAATTCCTCTACCGGGGGCTGGCGTACTATCCTGTCGTCGAAGAGGGTAATACCGGTGATGGTGTGGCCGATAATATGGGGGGCCAGTTCGTTTCTTATGGTTTCTACTTCGGGTAACTCAGGCATTTACTCTTTCCCCCACCCCTTTTTAACCAGTGTTTTTCTTCCCATACCCGCCCGCCCAAAAAGGTTTCACCCTCTTAGACTCCCTTTGCCCCGCCCCCGTTTTATATGATAAATTCCCTTCAAATATTTACCTCCTTTAGCCGCCTCTTAGCTGCCTCCTTAACTTTTCTTGCGTATTTGCCTTTAAAAATACCCTGTTCAAAGTAGTTTAGAAAGTTTTCTAGCTTTTCCTTTGTTTCTACGGTTTTAATCAAGTCTTCTAGCGTTTGTATCTGGGGATTTCTCTTGGCATGGTTTATAATTAGTTTCAGGGCTTCTAGGCACATAACTAGGAGTTGCCAATAATGCAGATATCGCGACACGTTTAGGTCGCTACCATGGACAATCTTGCTGCGTAGTTCGTATAGTTGAAGGATTCCGCCAGGTTCCCAGCTTCCCCCTATTAAGCGGAGTCTCAAGTCTATCATTTGTCCTTTCCAACCATCTTCGTAACCTTGGAGCAACATTGTCTCTAAAGCTGTGCACAAATCAACAACTTTATCGTCAGGAAGTTCTCTAGTAACACTATTAGAAATCCAGTTGATAGCTCGCTTGAGGTGACTTGTTATTTCTTCTGGGAGTTCCTCATCTGCAATTAGTTGCAAGCTGCTGTATTCCGGCTCTAGCCCTTTTCTGATGTGCGGCCCCATATCTATGATTAACGGACGGAATGTTCTATTCCATCCTTCTGTCACATGTTGATCTACGTCCTCGATTTGCTGTGCTAGCCATGCCCCGTTGAGTTTCCATAGAAACATTTCGTCATCCATTCTGGAGATGTGGCTTGTTACGCCAGCAAGCCGTAGCAGATCCAAACCGGCAAGAACCTGTTGTAAGCCTGTCTCAAATGCGCGCGAGTTATCTGATGACCAGACTTCAATTACGGCCACAGCGTGATTGGTGAAACGCTTAAATACACTAGAATCGAGTGGGTTTTCTTTTGAAAATTCCCAGCGATTTAGCTCGGCATCACTCATAGTGAAGAAACGCAAGTGTCCACATTTGAAAACCTCAGTTCCCAAATGAAGGTTATCTATCAAATATGCGACCTTATAAAGCTTGAGAGGCTTTTTCCATGCCTCTGCGAATTTATCTAGTCTCTTTGTAATCGCTCCACGAATGCGATAGCTGGTGGCGTTAGCGGCAACCTCGCCAAATAACTTCCATAAAGCTTGGGCTAAATCTAATTGGGGTGCATGGTGTGGTACCAGCTCTTTCGTTACATCATTCAACGCAGCATAGTACATCTGTGATAAACGCTTTCCCAAAGCGTAGGATAGAGGAATTCTTGGAGGGAATGATTCTTTATCTATAATATCTGCAATCTGTTTAGGGTCTGGCTCATCAAGCAGCGTTACAAGCAGCTTTCTAAGTTTGTTATGGCAATCCAAGCGCTCCTTCATTCCCAGTATCCCCTTTAAAGCACCCCTTAAGGCTCCATCTCCCCCCAGTTGGGGCCGGTCTTGATATCCACCTTCAGGGGCACGCTGAGTTCTATGGCGGTGGACATCAGCCCGGCAGCCAGCTTTCCCATCTCTTTCTGCTCAGCCCCGGGCACCTCGAAGATAAGCTCGTCGTGCACCTGGAGTATCATCTTGCTTTTGAGCTGGCGTTTGGCCATCTCACCGTCGAGGTTTATCATGGCCACCTTGATGATATCGGCCGAGGTGCCCTGCACCGGCATGTTGATGGCCATTCTCTCGGCGGCTTCCCGCAGCTGGCGGTTGGGGTGGTTGATTTCGGGTATGGCGCGCTTTCGGCCCAGGATGGTCTGAACGTAGCCCTCTTTTCTGGCCTTTTCCTTGGTCGCTTCCAGGTACTGCTTGACGCCGGGGTATTTCTCGAAGTAGGCGTTGATGAAGGCGGCGGCTTCCTCTCTTGATAAGCCTGTCGCCTGCTCCAGGCCGTAGTCGCTCATGCCGTAGATAACGCCGAAGTTGACCGTTTTGGCCGTCCGCCGCATCTCCGGGGTTACTTTTCCGGGGTCAACGCCGAAGACCTGGGCGGCGGTGGCGCTGTGGATATCCTCATCGTGGCGGAAGGCATCGAGCAGGCTCTTGTCCTGCGATAGATGAGCCAGGGCGCGCAGGTCAATCTGTGAATAGTCAGCCGATAGCAGATACGAGCCCTTGGGGGCGATGAAGGCCTGCCTGACCTCTTTGCCCATCTCGCCCCGCACCGGGATATTTTGCAGGTTGGGCTCGCTGGAGGAGAGCCTTCCGGTAGAGGTGCGTGTCTGGTTGAAGCTGGTGTGCACCCGCCCCGTCCTGGGGTTGACCAGGTTAGGCATGGCATCTATGTAGGTTGACTTTATCTTGCTCAGCTGGCGGTAGTCCAGGATAAAGCCGATTACGGGGTGGGCGCCGCGCAGCTCTTCTAATATGCTGGCGCTGGTGGAGTAGCCGCCCTTGGTCTTGCGGGCGGTGGGCAGCCCCAGTTCATCAAAGAGGACGTTGCTCAGCTGCTGCGGCGAGTTTATGTTGAACTGGTGGCCGACATTATCATATATGTCTTTCTCCAGCTTTAATAGCTGCTCGCCCAGGCGTTTAGACATTTGCTTTAATAGCTCGGAATCCAGGGCGACGCCGTTTCTTTCCATGCCGAGTAGCACCGGCGTCAGCGGCATCTCAACCTCGGCGAATAATTGCCAGAGCCCCTGCTTTTTTAGCTCCGGCTCGAATAGCTCGGCCAGCCTCAAGGTCATGTCGGCGTCGGCGCTGGCGTAGTCGGCGGCGCGGCTGATTTCCACATGGGACATGGGTATCTGCTTGGCCCCCGCCCCGATAAGCTCGGCGATGGGCGTCATCTCGACGGCCAGCCTGGCAAAGGCGAGGTTTTTGAGTCCCATGGATTTTTCCCCCAGCAGGTAGGCGGCTATCATACTGTCAAAGCTCAAGTTCTGCACGGCTAGGCCGTATTGGGCCAGCACCGTCATATCGTACTTGCCGTTGTGGGCCAGCTTGGCCAGTTTCTTGTCTTCCAGGAGTGGCTTGATTTTATCTATAACCTCTTCCAGGGGTAGCTGTCCTATCGCCTCCAGCCCCACGTGCCCCACCGGGACGTAGTAGGCTTCCCCCGCCGCCGGCGAAAAAGATAGCCCCACCAGCCCGGCGGTCATCGGGTTCAGGCCGGTGGTCTCGGTGTCAAAGGCGAAGCTTTTGGCCGCGGACAGGCGCTTTACCAGCCTGTCCAGATCTTTGGTGCTACTCACTATTTTGTAGTCGCCCTCCGGCGGCTTTACTTCAAGGCTGGCGGCCCCCCCGGTCTCTGTCTGGGGCTGGGGCAGCTTGGGCAGCAGGCTGGCGAACTCAAGCTCGCGGAAGAGCTCGGTCACCTTGTTGCGGTCGTACTGGCTAACCCGGCAGGCGTTGGGTTTAAGCTCTACCGGTATCTGGGTAACGATGGTGGCCAGCTCCTTGCTCTGGCGGGCGATGGCCTCGTTATCTCTGAGCAGGCTCTGGAGCCGGGGTGGCGCCACCTCATCTATTCGCTGGTAGATTGCCTCTATGGAGCCGAACTGCTCGATGAGCTTGACCGCCGTCTTGGCGCCGATGCCGGCCACACCGGGGATATTATCCGATGGGTCGCCCGCCAGCCCTTTCAGGTCGGTAATCTGCTCCGGCTTTACTCCGTACTTCTCGGCCACCGCCACCGCGTCGTAGAGCACGGTGTTGCTGAAGCCCCCCTTGGGCTTGGGATAGAGCACTTTCACTCTCGGCGTCACTAGTTGCATGGTGTCGGCGTCGCCGGTGACGATTACGGTATCGATGTCCTGCTGGCTGGCCTGCCGGCTCAACGCCCCCAGGATATCGTCGGCTTCATAGCCCTGCAGCTCAAAGATGGGTATATTAAAGGCTTCCACCAGCTGCTTTACCCGCCCCAGTTGCCCCACCAGCTCCTGGGGGGTTTCGGGCCGTTGCGCCTTGTACTGGTCAAAGAGCTCGTGCCGGAAGGTGGGCCCTTTCATGTCAAAGGCGACGGCACAGTGGCTGGGTTTTATTTCGTTGATGACCTTGAGCAGCATCAGGGCGAAGCCGTAAACGGCGCCGACGGTCTCGCCGGTCTGGCGCACCGTGAGCGGAGGCAGGGCGTGGAAGGCACGGTGGAGCAGGGCGTTGCCGTCGAACAGCACCAGCAGCGGCTTTTTCATGAGTATATTATAGCAGAGCGGGGGTTAAAACGCTGGCTTTAATCGATGGCAATCATCACGCTGGAGGCTTTGACAATGGCGTAGACATCTTGGCCCGGGGCCAGCTCCAGCCTTTCGGCGGAGGCTCTGGTGATAACCGCTACTATCTCATCGCTGCCACCGTCCAGCGCCACGGTGACCTCGGTGTTGATGGCACCGGGCATGACCTTTTTTACCTTGCCTTTGAGCGCATTGCGGGTGCTTATTTTCATCTTGCACCTCCCTATTGTTTTTCCCTACCAAAAAGAGGCTTTCGGCTATAACCCCTCTATTTTCTCCACCTCAATAGTACACTCGGTCACCAGGGCGGCAAAAGCGCCCAGGGCGGCCAGCAGGGGGGCTATCATGATGGTCGCCGCTGCCGCCGGTGCCCCTACCGAAAGCGGTATCTCCAGCACCGTCCGCCCCTCGTGGATAATTCGCACCCTTCTGATGTTGCCTTCGTGGATGAGCTGCTTGACCTTCTCCACCACTTTATCCCCGTCTATGGTGAATTTCTCCTTTTTGCTCATGGTTTTTAGCCCTCCAGGGTCATATTAGGTGGTCGGAAGTAGGGTGTCAATACCTAGTTTTATCAGCCCCGCCCCCATTTTCCAGGTGTTTATTTTCCCATACCCACCCGCCCCAAAAGGCTTTTTACCCCAAAAAACCTTTGTTTTTCCGGGGGCCCCGTATCTGCCTCTTTGCTTCTCTTTATCCCCTCACCCCCTAGAAGAAATTGATAGAAGTATCTCCTTCTGTAGGGTGGGAGGGAGGGAAATAAAACACTCTCTAAAAACCGGGCAATCCCCCTATTTTTCGTGCCTGAAATTTGTGTTGAATAATTCCTCTTTCATGATATACTGAGGTTAATGAAGAAAGATTTACTCTCAGTAGCAGACCTCGGTGTGGAGGACATCCGCCTGTTGCTGTCGGACGCCATTGACATGAAAGCGCAGGGCTGGGTATCCAGCTTAAGCGGCAAAACGCTGGCGATAATGTTCCAGAAACCCTCGCTGCGCACCCGTGTCAGCTTCGAACTGGCCATGCGCCAGCTGGGCGGCCAGACGGTCTATCTCTCCCCGGCCGAGGTTGGGCTGGGAGAGCGGGAATCTGTCGCCGATGTCGCTCGCGTGCTCAGCCGCTATGTGGACGCCATGGCTGTCCGCACCTTTTCCCACCAGACCCTGGAGGCTCTGGCCAGTTACGCCGGGGTGCCGGTGATAAACGCCCTCTCGGACCGCGAGCACCCCTGTCAGGCGCTGGCCGACCTCTTGACCATCTGCGAAAAGAAGGGGGACTTGAACGGTCTCACCCTGGCCTTCATCGGCGATGGCAACAACGTCGCCCGCAGCCTGATGCTGGCGGCTTCGCTTAGCGGGGTGAATTTCCGGATTGCTACCCCTGCCGGCTACGCTATTGATGATGCAACATTCAATCTGGCGCAGGGCAACGCCGTCGGCACCGGCGCCCGTATATTCTGCACCGAAGACCCCCGCCAGGCGGTCACCGATGCCGATATTGTCTATACCGATGTCTGGACCAGTATGGGGCAGGAGGCCGAAGCCAAATCCCGGCGCAAGGCATTTGCCAAATATCAGGTGGATGCCAAGCTGCTCTCCCTGGCCAGGGATAACGCCCTGTTTATGCACCCCTTACCGGCTCATCACGGGGAGGAGGTGGCGGAGGGGATTATAGATAGCCCCGCTTCGGTGGTCTTCGACCAGGCGGAAAACCGGCTGCACCTGCAGAAAGCTCTGCTGGCGGCGATGCTGGGTGGCCTGGAGATACCGCTGGCGGGCTATCGTTAGGAGGTGGCTGATATGTTTAGAAAAATAGTCAGCTGGGGCTGGAGCCCCTTCTTAATTACGGTACTGGCGGTGATCGGGGCTGTCTTTGAGTGGCCTATCGAAGTCCTGGGTCCGGTGCTGGTTATTATCCTGGTCATCGGCCTGGTGATGGCGGCTACCGTCGCCAGGGAGAAGCGGTTGGAGCAGCTGGCGCTCAGGCTGAACGAGCTGGGCGGGCACTTCCACCGCCGCTTTATGGGCGATTCCTCACTGTCTATCTTCGTCGTTATCCGCACCCTGCTCACCACCGATAATGCCCGGGTCTGGGCCTGGGCACGGGAGTGCGAGGTAGCCCAGCGGATTTTCAATACCTGGGCTAGCAGCTTTGCCACTCGGCTGGAGAGCGATATCCGGGGCCGGCGCTTCAAAACCTACCTGCGCACCAGTTTAAATGAACTGTGGCTCTTGAACACCCACTACTATGAGTTCATCGAGCAGTTCACCGAGGTGGCGGAGAAGACTGAGCTGCCGCCGGAGACGATGGATCTTTATAATCGGTTTGTTGTGGAATACAACGCTTTTATCCAGGACTTCCGGGACAGCATCGCCGAATTGAGGGAGTTTGCCCGCACCGAGATTGAGCCCCCCAGCGTCAACTTCGCCAAAGAGTTGAGGGGGAGGCCGCTTCCGGTTGAAGAGAAGAGGCAGGAGAGGAAGCCTCCCCCGCCCCGGCACGCCGGCGGCTTTATCACCGGCTAGGTGGAGGCGGGTATGAGCAAACTGGCTGTTGCCCAGATAGTCTTAGGTGCACTTATCTTGGTTGACTGTATTGCCTTTGCTATTTTCGTTTCCCCCGTATTTCTCTACGCTATCCCGGCCTTCGGTTTGGCGGTGCTCGGCTGCGGTATAGCCCAGTACTTGAAGTTCAGAGGTGAAACGAGTTGAGAGATAAAAGCTTGTGGCTGCTGGCTATCGGCTTGATTCTGGCATCTATCCTGTTGGCATCGTGTCCAACACCAAACGCCGAACAGGAGGTGCCAGTCTGTACCCCGGAAGGGGAAGAGCGGTTACTCACTCAAGAAGATAATGAGATACTCTGGGCAGAAAGGGGAGCCTGGGCTGCGAGCACAGTGGAGGAGGCAACAGAGGTAGCCGGCTTTACCGTGGTTACGCCCAAATTCATACCGGAGGACTTTTGTCGCAACCTATTCATTCATGTAATCGACCCCTGCGTTGGTCTTCCTGAGGGTATGGAATGCCACCGTTCCATAAATGTTACCCAGATCTGGTGGTGGCTTGAGGACGAGGCTCTCGAACCCAGACAGCGCGCCATTTTAATGCTTGACCAGTCGCCGAGCAGGATGGAGACTGGCGGCCTGCCCACCGAGATCTGCGGCCGCCCCGCTCAGAGAGGTTATGACGAGGCTGAGGCGGACCGTCCCGCTTGGCTGTCGCTGAGCTGGGAGGTTGACGGTATGTGGTTCATATTGAGCGGGACGATTACCGGGCCTATTACCGAAGAAATGATATATGAAGTAGCCTGCTCGGTGGAGGTTGAGTAAGCAGATTATGAGCAAGCCGATTGTAGCTATTATCGGCCGTCAGAACGTGGGCAAGTCTACCTTGCTTAATCGCCTGTCCGGCCGGCGGGCGGCCATTGTAGAAGACATGCCCGGCACCACCCGCGACCGCATCTTTGCCGATGTCGCCTGGAGTGGCTCTGCTTTTACCATGGTTGATACCGGCGGTCTGGAGATTAACCCCCGCACTTCTATTGCCCGCGGCATCAAGGGGCAGGTAGAAGCGGCCATCGCTGAAGCCGATGCCATTATTTTTATGGTCAATATCAGGGATGGGGTATTGCCCGCCGACCTGGAGATAACCGGGATGCTGCGCCGCTCGGCCAAGCCGATGGTGCTGGTGGCCAACAAGGCGGACAACCCCAAACTGGAAAGCGGGGCGGCCGAATTTTTCCAGTTAGGGCTGGACGAGCCCTTTGTTATCAGTGCCCATCACGGGCGGGGCACCGCCGAGCTTTTAGATAAAATAATCTCCCTCCTCCCCGCCCCAACGCCGGTTGAGGCGGAAGCGGAGATGTTAAAGCTGGCCATTGTCGGCCGGCCCAATGTGGGCAAGTCCACCCTGCTCAACGCCCTGCTCGGCGAAGAGCGGGCTATCGTCGATGACGCCCCCGGCACCACCCATGATGCGGTCAACACCCTACTTGACTTTGACGGCCAAAATGTGTTACTTATTGATACCGCCGGTATCCGGCGGCGGGGTCGTTGGGGAGCCGGAGTGGAACGTTACGGTATAATCCGAGCCCTGAGGGCCATTGACCGGGCAGATGTGGTTTTACTGGTGCTGGATGCCACCGAGCTGGTGGTAGCTCAGGATAAGCACATCGCCGGTTACATTCAGGAGGCGGTTAAAGGAGTGGTACTGGTGGTCAATAAGTGGGATTTAGTGGAGAACAAGGACGTAGCCGAATATGACCGTCATATCCGGAGCCAGCTGAGGTTTGTCTCCCATGCGCCGATAGTATATACTTCGGCCATGCTGGGACAGGCCACCGACCGGGTAATGCCGGAGGCATTTGGGGTATATCAGGAACGGCTCAAGCGCCTGCCGACCACGGTGATAAACAGCGTGGTGCAGGAGGCGGTAGCTGCCCACCACCCCCCGCGCAAGGGCGCCCGGCAGCTCAAGATTCTCTACGCCACCCAGGCTGAGGTCAACCCCCCTACCTTCGTCTTTTTCGTCAACGATGCCAGGCTAATGTCGGCTTCCTACCAGCGCTACCTGGAAAACAAACTGCGCCAGGCGCTCGGTTTCAACGGCACGCCGCTTCGTTTTATCTTTAAAAACAGGAGTGAGCAGCCATGATGCTGGCCAAGTTTGCCGCCGTGGTGATAATGGGATACCTTATCGGCGCTATTCCCATCGGTTACCTGCTGACCCGGCGTCAGGCAAAGGTAGATGTCACCGCCTACGGCAGCGGCAAGGTGGGGGCGACCAACGTGCTTCGCACCGCCGGCCGTAAGTCAGCCGCCCTGGTGGCCGGTATGGACATATTAAAGGGAGTGCTGGCGGTAGTCCTGGCCGGCCTGATAGTGGGCAGAGGCTACCTGGTGGTGGGCAACTTTGGCTTCGGCACGCTGGTAGCCCAGGTTCTGGCGGCTCTGGCCGCCGTAGTCGGCCATAACTGGTCGGTATTCCTCGGGTTTAAAGGCGGCCGGGGTGTGGCCACCTTCTTCGGCGGGCTGGTTGCCCTCTGCCCGATAGCGGCCATAGTCGGCGGTGAGATTATAGTTATCGGCGCCGGTCTTACCCAGTACGTGTCTCTGGGCTCCATCGCCGGGGTGGTAGGCGCTTACGCCATACTGGTGCCGCTGACCATTATGAACGGCTTCCCCCTGGAGTACCTGTTCTACACTCTGGTGGGGTCGGTAATAATCATCGTTATGCACCGGGACAACATCAGTCGCCTGATGAAGGGCAAAGAGCGCAAGCTCGGCGAGAAAGGGGAGAAGCTGGACTCTCCTGCTTCCAGCCCCACCGAGGGTGCGGAATAAGGCATGCCCAAGGTTGCCATTATTGGTACCACCACCTGGGGGCTTACCCTGGGAGTGGCTCTGGCGGTTAAGAGGGCGGAGGTCAGGCTGTGGGCGCGGACGGAGGAGGAAGCTGCCAGATTACTAAACGCCGAATTCCCCTCGGAGTCGTTTACCGGAATTAGCCTCCCCCGCAAGCTGGTCATTACCAGCTCGCTGGAAGAAGCCCTGGCCGGGGCAAAAGCGGTAATCATGGCGGTGCCCTCCCAGAGCATGCGGGCCAACATAAAGGCGGTGGCCCCCCACCTGGATAGCTCCATGCTAGTCGTCAACGCCGCCAAGGGTCTGGAGATAAAGACCAACCTGCGCATGTCGCAGGTAATCGCCCAGGAAATCTCCCCCGATTTTCACCCCAATATCTGTGTCCTTTCTGGCCCCAATTTATCCCAGGAGATTCTGCGTGACCTGCCGGCGGCGGCGGTGGTAGCCGCCTACAGCGAGGCGGTGGCCAAGAAGGCGCAGAAGTCCCTAAATACCCCCAACCTCTGTATCTACACCAATACCGATGTCATCGGCGTCGAGCTGGGGGGAGCCTTAAAGAACATTATCGCCCTGGGCGCCGGCATCGTTGACGGGCTGGGCTACGGCGACAACGCTAAATCGGCTTTTCTTACCCGTGGCTTAACCGAGATAACGGCGCTGGGAATGGCTTTGGGGGCCAACCCCCTGACTTTTTCCGGCCTGACCGGCCTGGGTGACCTGGTGGCTACCTGCTCCAGCAACTTAAGCCGCAATCACCACCTAGGAGTAGAATTGACCAAGGAACGACCGCTCAAAGAGATAACCGAGTCAATGACCGGTGTCGCCGAGGGGGTGACCACCACCCTGGTGGCCTATAATCTGGCCCAGCAGCTCGGGCTGGAGATGCCCATTACCGAAAAGATTTACCGGGTACTCTACGAGGGGCTCAGCCCCAAGCAGGCCGCGTTGGAATTGATGGAGGCTAACGTCAAGCACGAGCTGGCCGGTCGGCGCTGGCGGTTGTTCTCCTTTTTCAAGCGCAGGCGCTGACTTTAACCCCGCTGAGAGAACCCCTGCCACTTTTTGGGCTTGGGCATATTCTTTTCCCCCAGACTTTCCCTCAGTTCCTCCAGCAGCTGGCGCTGCTTTTTGGTGAGCGAATCGGGGGTAGCCACGAATAGAGTAATCAGCTGGTCGCCCCGCCCCCCGCCTCGCAGGTGGGGAACTCCCTGCCCTTTGAGCTTGAATATCTGCCCGGTCTGGCTTCCGGCCGGTATTTTGAGCTTGGTTTTGCCATTCAAGGTCGGCACCTCCACCTCGGTGCCCAGGGCTGCCTGGACAAAGTTGATTGGCAGCTCGTAGAGGAGGTCATAGTTATGGCGGGTGAAGAGTTCGTGCTCTCTGACCGATAGACTTATATAGATATCTCCGGCCGGTCCGCCCCTTCTCCCCGCCTCCCCCTCGCCGCCGAGGCGTATCTGGGCGGTGTTATCAACTCCGGCGGGGATGTTAACCACGATGTTGCGCTTGCGCTTCTCCCGGCCGCTGCCCCGGCACTGGGGGCAGGGCTCGGTGATGATTCGGCCTTCACCTTGGCACTGGGGGCAGGGAACGGTGTGGGCAAAGCGCCCGAACAGGCTCTGGTGAACGCGGCGCACCTGCCCTGAGCCGTCGCAGTTGGGGCATCGCGCAGGCTGGCTGCCCGGCTTGCTGCCGGTGCCCTGGCACATCGAGCAGTGCTCGGTGCGGGTGATGGTTATCTCCTTTTCACAGCCGAGGGCGGCTTCCTCAAAGGTGATGGTCATCCGGTAGCGGAGGTGGTTGCCGCGCTGTGGCGCCTGGCGGCCGGTGGCGGCCCCGCCGAAGAAGGCGTCGAAGATATCGCCGAAGCCGCCGAAATCAAAGCCCTCAAAGCCCCGCCCGAAGGGCCCCTCGGTGCCGCCGTGCCCGAAGCGGTCGTAGGCGGCCCGCTTATCGGGGTCGGAAAGCACCTCGTAGGCTTCATTGACCTCTTTAAATTTCTCCCCGGTCTTGTCTTCGTGATTGTGGTCGGGATGATATTTAAAGGCCAGCTTGCGGAAGGCTCTTCTTATCTCCTCGTCGGTGGCGTTTCTCTCCACGCCCAATACTTCATAATAATCGCGCTTTGTTGGCATATATTAGAACTCTATTTCTTTAATGATTTAATAGCGTCGCAGAACCTTTCCGGTGTCCGCGATGAGATTACATAGACCTGATCCACCGTTTTCAGTTTTACCGATTGGTTGATAAAGGCCTGGGTGATGGCAAAGGTGCCGTCCCGGCCTTTTCTGATACCCCACCCCCCGTAGTTCTTTATCGGGTGAGCTACCTTGTAGGGGGCGCAGTCCTGTATCCTGCCCACCTCGATGGTCTTGTGGTAGATAAGGCCGAGCTTGACGGTCAGCCTGTCCTCGTAGAGCGTCACCCTCATCTGGAAGAAGCAGGCGATGATGAGGACGGTCAGGGCAATATAGAAAGCGGCGAACCACCATACTCCGCCGAGGATAATACCCGGCACCAGGCCGACGACCAGTGACCACAGCAGCAGGCCACCGGCAAAGGGGTAATTTTCATTTAGCTTTTCCTCGTAGATAGGCATTCTGCCCCACCCCCTTTTAAGTTTTTAAGGTAACCCTATCCCCTTTTTTACGGGTGTTTATCTTCCCATACCCACCCGCCCAAAAAGGCTCTGCCTCTTTAGGACTCTCCAGCCCCCCACTTTTGGGGGGATTATATTCCTTTACCACCTTTAAGGAGTTGATAGAGGTCTAACCTCTATCGGGTGGGAGGGTGGGAAGAAGAACATCCTCTAAAAATCAGGCTAGTCCCCTCCATTTCCCCCACCCCCTGTGTCCCCCTCTCCTATCAAGGGGCTTTGTATCATAAATGCCTTCTGTATCAAAAGTGATTTCTACTTCTTCTTAGGTTTGCCAAATTTGGGAAGTTCCATACCATCGCCAGACTTGTCTGGTTTACCCTTTTTTGTCATTCTAGGTAGATTCCCTTGTTTCTGCGTTGGTGTTCCCTTCATTTTATCCCCCTAAAACCCCCTATTTAGTGTTTAAACCTCCCTAAACTCACCCTCCACGGTGCCTTCATCGCCTCCTTCGCCTCCCTCACCCCCCTGCTCCCCTTCTCCGCCCGGAGGTGTCTCTCCGCCCGGCGGGGGCTGCTGTTGCTGTTGATATACGGCGGTGCCGACCTTCTGCATCGTCTCGTTCAGCTCCTGGGTGGCCTTGCGGATAACCTCTATGTCGGTGCCCTGCAGGGCCTCCCTTACCGCTTTAACCTTTTCCTCCACCTCTTTATTCAGGTCGTCGGAAATCTTATCTTTGTTGTCCCGCAGCGTCTTTTCGGCGGTATAGGCCAGGTTGTCGGCCATATTCCGGGTCTCCACTTCATCCTTGCGCTTGCTGTCCTCGGAGGCGTGCTGCTCGGCTTCCCGCTGCATCTTGGCCACCTCCTCTTTGGCCAGTCCGGAAGAGGCGGTGATGGTGATTTTCTGCTCCTTGCCGGTGCCCTTGTCGTGGGCCTTGACGTTTAGGATGCCGTTGGCATCGATGTCAAAGGTTACCTCAATCTGGGGCAGTCCCCTGGGTGCCGGCAGGATGCCGTCGAGCATAAACCGCCCCAGGGTTCTGTTGTCGGCGGCCATCGGCCGCTCTCCCTGGAGGACATGAATCTCGACACTGGGCTGGTTATCGGCGGCGGTGCTGAAAATCTGGCTCTTGGCGGTGGGGATGGTGGTGTTGCGCGGAATCAGCGGGGTGGCGACAGCGCCCAGGGTCTCGATGCCCAGCGTCAGCGGGGTGACATCGAGCAATAATACGTCTTTAACCTCCCCCTTGAGCACCCCGGCCTGGATAGCCGCCCCTACGGCGACCACCTCGTCGGGGTTGACCCCCTTGTGGGGCTCCTTGCCGAAGAACTGCTTTACCTTCTCCTGGACTAGGGGCATTCGGGTCTGCCCGCCGACCATGACCACCTCGTCAATTTGGGCGGCCGTCTTCTCGGCGTCGGCCAGCGCCTGTTTGCAGGGCTCGATGCTCTTTTCCACCAGTTCGCCCACCAGCTGTTCCAGCTTGGCCCGGGTAAGGGTGATGTTGAGGTGCTTGGGGCCGCTGGCGTCGGCGGTTACGAAGGGCAGGTTGACCTCGGTCTGCTGGACGGTGGATAGCTCGCTTTTAGCCTTTTCGGCGGCTTCCTTTAAGCGCTGTAAAGCCATCTTGTCCTGCCGCAGGTCTATGCCCTGGTCTTTCTTGAACTCGGTACAGAGCCAGTCCATAACCCGCTGGTCGAAATCGTCGCCGCCCAG
>Ga0307437_1000347_pt1 | contig 37835 bp, 33 predicted proteins | sample SalMarWE160390MG_FD_202146 | JGI IMG/M metagenome (GOLD analysis project Ga0307437, IMG submission 202146) | Salt marsh sediment microbial communities from the Plum Island Ecosystem LTER, Massachusetts, United States - WE1603-90 | ecosystem: Environmental > Aquatic > Marine > Intertidal zone >...
GATAAATGAATAAGAAAACAATTATAATCCTCACGATCTTGAAGGTTCCATAACCTACATTTACTGTGACTAAAATACTTGATTTTTAAGAAAAGTCAAGGGGGAAACTGAAATATTGCCACAAAGGCACCAAGACACGAAGATAATAGGACGCAGATGAACGCAGATTTGCAGGATATTTTTTGTTGTTTAAAACCCACCTCCCCAAGATTAGAAACAACAAATCACACGAATAGCACAAATTTTTTTTTACTAAAACCTAGTTTCTCACGCGGAGACACAAATTAGGAAAATTGAAAAATGGGAAAATAGGAAAATGGGAACTTTTAAACCACATCCTCCTCCCACAAAACTATTTAACAATTTCTCGATTCAACTATTTAACTAATCCGTAGGATTTAAAGGATTCGAAAATCAAGACCTGGACCCACTATCCCATTATCGTTTCGTTCTCCATCTGAATGAGAATATTCCAAGTACAAAGAAACATAATGTATATCCAATTACCCAATATAGATTGTTAGCTATTGTTCCAAAGTCAGATCCTTTCAAAATAGCTCTGGTTGCATCAATAGCATGTGCAAAAGGAAGAATATAACCTATAGCATTAAACACGCCACCGACCATTTTTAAGTCCATCCATGCTCCACCGAATAGGGATCCAGCCATGATGAAGGTTGACCCAATACCGGCAATCTGGTTTTCAGTGCAAAGTGAGCCGATTATCATACCCATACCAATACAAGCAACTGCTATAGGAATCAACACCACAAGAGAAAGAAGAACATTAAAATTAAGTGTCATTCCAAACAATATTCCCACGGTAAAGCAGACTGCAGTCTGGAGAAACGCTATAGGAAGAAAAGGAATACTGTAAGCAAGTATAAAATCGATTGGCCTTAGAGGTGTTGTTAGAAGTCTTGTCAAAAAGGCGCTTTGATGATCTTTGGCTAATAGCATTGCTGAAAACATAGTTAAAAAAGTAAAACTAAATACAACGATTCCCGGTGTCAGGGTACTGGGGCTGAAAGTCTCAATGGGGAGGTTTTTCCCCATGGAAATGAAAAGGATAAGAAGCACAACAGGCATTATCACTCCCAGGCCAATAGAAACGGGGTCTCGATATACTTCTTTTAAATTCCGGCCGGCTAATACAAGAAATCTCATTGGTTTTTCTCCTCTTCTATAAGATTAAGAAAGACGTCATCCAAAGAAGGTTCTTTCATGGAAAGCCATTCAATTTTAGCTCTTTTTGAGCGAAAATAATCGACTATATCGTCAAAAACTAATTTTTTTGCCTTTATCTCGATTCCGTTTTCAATCATCCTTATATTCGGATACATCGCTTTTAAGCCTTCGATACAATCGGAAGTAAGTTTTTGTGCTTTGATTACCATGGTTTGCATGCCAAGAAATTCATTCTTCAGTTCGCTTGGCGTACCACTCGCAATAATAATACCTTTTTCTATTATAGCAATCTGATCGGCAAGGGCATCTGCCTCTTCAAGGTAATGGGTGGTTAACAGTATGGTTTTTTTGCCTTTGAGTTTTTCAATTTGCTTCCATAATTCTCTTCTTGCATGAGGATCCAAACCAAGAGTTGGCTCATCAAGAAACAGCACCTGGAAATCAGATATCAAAGCCATTGCGATACTTAATCTTCGTTGCATTCCTCCTGAGAAATTCTTAACCGGTTCCTTTGTTCTTCCTTTTAACCCCATCAATTCTATGAGCTCTTCCGCTCTCTTTTTTGATTCTTCTTTACCTAATCCATATAATTTACCCATTAAAATAAGATTCTCCAAAGCGTTTAAATGATTAGCAATAGCAGTTTCCTGTGGAGAGACATTAATAATTTGTTTGACGGCTAAGGGAGCCTTATTTATATCATGCCCCATAATAACTGCAGTCCCATCAGTAGGCTTGAGCAGGCAACATAGCATTTTTATAGTTGTTGTTTTTCCAGCACCATTAGGACCTAACAGAGAAAATAATTCTCCCGCCTTAATTGAAAGATTTATTCCATTTACAGCCATACGATCACCGTATTTTTTGGTAAGACCAATCGTTTGAATTCCACCCTCGTTCTTATTCATTTGTATCCATCTCCTGTTTCTCTTTTTTATCGTGATTATGATTTTTGAATTGTAGATATTTCCGGGAATTTGTCAAGGAAGAAGAAGTCTAATGTCCAGAGTCAAAAAAAAACAAAAAAACATTTACCACAGAGGACACAGAGGAAAAACAAACTCACAGAGAGCACAGAGAAAAGAAACAAAAAGTTGAAATTATGTTGTTTGAAACCCAACCCACATCCCGATTTTTTTTATTTATTTAAAAATTATTTGTTGGATGGTATAATGTTCATCATAAATTTTCTAAACTCATCTTGTTGTTTTTTATCTATTTTTTTAAGTCTATTCTCTACTAATTCTTTATATATTTCTTCTACAAAGTCATAATATAGTACCTTGTTTTTGTCATCATAAATTATTATTAAACCTAAACCTGGTGTTCTTCTACATAAATAGCCAAGCCGAGAAGTTATAAACGTAAACGAAACGAATTTACAATTGTTGATAGCAATAGTGTTTATATCTTGAACACTCTTTACTTGTATTGCAAATTTAAATCCACTCGCTGCTTCATTTTGTATTAGCTCAACGTCTAGATCAACTCCTTTATCAGGCTGTTCATCTCTACAGATAAAATTATTGCGTTGAGAGAGTATTTTTTTTTACAGCGATTATTGATTCGTTACTAGCTTTAGAATATGTATCGATTTTCGGATTATCTTTGAATGACATAATAATCTTTGTTGTAAAGTATAAAGTACAAGGTTTGGTATAGGAGGTTTGGTTTTTTACTTATATAACATAGTGTTTTTATAATCATAGTGTTAAATTTAAAATACTAATCAAAGAAGTCAAGTCTTGGAGTATTTTAAATGACCGAAGACCGCAGACGGACGACGGGGAAAAACTTACTGAGAAGTCAAGGGGGTTGGGTTTGTTGAGTTCGTTGAGTTTCAAACAACACAAATTAATTCTTTGTTTTTTTCTCTGTATCTCCGTGTCTCTGTGTAAGATTAATTTTGGGCTAACTCAAGAACATTATCTTTCGAATTGGCGATGTCATCTTCAGTATTGATAACGTATATATCTGGTGGGATACCTGTACCTTCGAAACATATATTGTCTATTGAAGTGATCAAGCTATGAGTAAGAGTATAAAGCCAACCGTTAGGCATATCTCGTTCCATGTTTTCAGCAAAAATACCTGTTGTCGTATCACCAAGATGAGTAACATAAGGAAGTGTCCGCATGGCAAGCGTAAAGTGTTCTGATGCACTTGCTGTATTGTTATCTGTCAAAAGCATGATTTCACCGTTGAAAGGGCAGTCACCTCCGGGGGTAATCGAAGATAGCTTTAGGGGTGTTAAATCATTGTGTTTTGGACCATTTCTGTATCTTGTATAAAGATAATCACGTTCCCGGTCAAAGAAACGGCTGGCGATATGCTCAACATTGGCAGGACTTCCCCCGCCATTTCCGCGGATATCGATTATTAATCTTTCAGAAGACGAGAATGTTTCGACCACCTTATCAATATCTTTTGCCCATTTATTGACCGTATTGGCAAGACCGCCGGTGTTGCTAAATGAACTGATATGAATATATCCCGTACCGTCGTTTAAAGTTCCGTATGTAAAGTACCCATTCCCTGCTGTGTCCCACGTTTGCAAATACTCACTTTTTATAATTCTAAGACTAAATGGATTTATTTTTTCTACCGAATCACTCCCGGATCTGTATACCCTTCCCATTCCTTTCAAAATAATGTGCGGATCGTTTAATGGGGTGATAAGGTTGGATAAAATATCAAATAATTCCGTGTTTGTGGTATTCTCCGAAATAAGTGAACTATGAACGTTATAAAGGCTGTCCCAATTTACATTTTTATAATCAAAAAGGGCATAATGAAGGTCAAAATCCTTCCAGAAAATCTCAAAATTATTGGTTGGTGTGTTTTCAGGCTCCGGACCTGTTAAAGGAGAACACTGAAGATATGAGAAAGTTAATAATATTAGTATAAATGTCCATATTTTATTGCTTTTTTTCATGATATTCTCCTTAGTTTTAAAGCATTAATCCAAAACGGAATTTGCCGAGTACACTTTTTAACACAAGAGGTTCGGAAACATAAAGATAGTGAAAATCAAAGCCGGCAAACCCACTTATTTTTCTGTTGAAAGCGTAGCAATATCTTATCTGGTACGATAATTTTCGATAAGTATTTATAGATGTAAACTTACCACGGATGAGAAATTCTAATATTGACATATCCAGAATTTCATCGTCAAAAAGTCCCCAGGGTGGGCGATTTGAATACGTCAAAAATGGTGAATACGTCTTTAAATAGACATTGCTTTTCTCATCTATTTTGTAATCGAGGAAACAACCGATATTTAAAGAATATGCATTTGTCCATGTTGGTATATCATCGAGTAATAAATCTAAATATGTTTCAAAAAGACCGCCTACGTATATTTTAAATTTATCATTTTTTGACAGGACGAGCCGATAATAATCTTCTTGACTATCTATATGTAAGTATCCAAAACTTCTATACGAGATACTGGATTTTATATTTCCGTAACTTGCGGAATTATAAGATGTTCGAAGACTATTGCAGCCGGTTGTGATACTATAATATGTTCCTCCTAGAACATTTCCGCCATACGAAAGAGGCGAGAACGCATTATCATGTGTAGTATAAGAAGGAATGTCAAAACTGATTCCATGCTCTCTCTTTTTCTTTTCGTATTGAATGGCAAACGAAATATCAATCACTGAAGTATCATTGGCAGGAGGAAATTTTATGCTATCTACATATTCATGAATATCATTATGGAAAATCAAATCATCTACTGTAGATTGGTATGAGCAAATTGCTGTAACACTTCCGCTTTTCTCAACAATTAATTTAAAGGATAAGGAATCGTTTAATGTTACCGGAGTTGTTATGTCTCTTTTTTTTATCGAATTTTTATATTGTTTGTTAATATAGTTCTTTATTTTGGATATATCTTTTTGAACAGCTTTTAAGGGACGTTGTCCTTCAATAATGTTGATTTCAACATTTATGGAAGGCTGAATAGATCCGGGAAGTAAGAGTCCAAAGGTAAGTAAAATTATTAAGATTTTTTTTAGCATATATCAACCTACTTTTATCAAATTTTGAGCTTATTTTTGACTTCTCTTGCTTTTCTGCGCGATACCGGAATCTCTGTGCCATCGACCATCTTTAGTCTGCATCTACTGCCAACATTTGAGATCAATTCCTTTATTTCTCTTAGATTTACAATATAGGAACGGTGTACTCTTAAAAACAGATCTGATGGTAATCGGGACTCAATATGCTTTAAATTTTTCTTGTAGAAGAAATCATTGTTTACAGTATGAATAGATGTATAATCACCATCAGCTTCAACGCATAAAATATCTTCTACTTTTAGTAGCATTACCCCGGCTCTGGTATTTAATGCAATCTTTGTTAACGGTTGATGACTAACGTAGTTGAGAATCTTTTCTACTTCAGATTTCCACAATTCTTTTCTTTCTATTAGAAATTTTGCCTTCTCTATTGCGCTAAAAAGACGTTCTTTAATAACCGGCTTTAAAATATAGTCTACTGCATTTACCTCAAAAGCCTGTATTGCGTATTCCTCATATGCTGTAACAAAAATAGTAGGGGGAGGAGCATCCAGGGAATCAAGTACACCAAAGCCGTCCAACTCGGGCATCTGAATATCCAGAAGCATAATATCCGGAGCAAGCTCTTGAACTTTAGATATTGCTTCTATACCGTTTCCGGCTTCTCCAACAACATCAACGTCATTCCATTCAAGAATAACTCTTTTCAAATAATCCCGCACCAATTTCTCGTCATCTACTATTAGCACCTTTATTTTGTCTCGTTTAGAACTCATGAATCTTATCCTTCGTTGCTTTTATGGAATTGCCTGGGTATGGATATTTCTACTTTTACTTCTCCATTAGTGTTTATCTCGAACGAACCTCTTTTTCCATAAGTTACTTCAATTCTTTTCTTGATATTCAGAAGGCTGTGATCAGGAACAAGGCGAACTATCGCACTGCCTGTATTTGACACAGTTATATGTAATTCGTTATTCTTTTTTTTCACGGAAATTTTTACGTCCCCTTTTTTCTGTTTCTCAACCCCATATTTTACGGCATTCTCTACCACCGGTTGAATAAGGAAAGGCGGAAGTGAACAGTTTAGTAATTCTTCATCTATATCCCATATAATTTTAAGTCTATTTCCCAGTCGTATCTTTTCTATAAAAAGGAATTGTTTTATAAATTCGATTTCTTCACGGAGTTCTATAAAATTCTTCTGCACGCGCCTCATTGAATATCGGAAAACCTCTGAGATAGCCGCCAATGCCTCCTCTGCTTTTCCCGGATTCTCGTGGATAAGTGATTGAACAGATGCCAGGGAATTGAAGAAGAAATGAGGATTTATTTGAGCCTGCAAAGTCTTGATTGAGGCTTCAAGCTTCGCTATCTCAGCCTTCTCTTTTAACTCGCGTGATCTCTCCCTGAACATAAGACCACTTGCTAAAATAACGGAGAAAAAACCGAAACTAACACCGAATTTTGCAATACTTTGAGAAGGGAAAGGATAGAATCCGAAGAACAGAAAACAAATATAATTACCAACAATTATCCCGAGAAAAGTTCCTATGAAGAGGAGGGGAACGGCAAATAGAATACGAATGTATATTTCCAAATTTTTTATTCTGGAATAAATTAATTCGAAGAGAGTTCTATTTATAAAACCTATAGAAAAAGTAAAGACTACAGATACAAAAAAAGTGTTCAGGAAATGGGCATCTTCACCCGACTGAAAAATAAAAGTAAACATAAGTGCTACAATTAGAAGTATGAATATATATAAAATAAATTCTTTCATAACATGGGAAGATTAACATAAACTTTATAAAGATGCAACTATTTTTTCGATGAACGGTCAAATTTCCTCGATAAGAGGGAAAAAGAAAGGTAGGGGTTGGGATTTGGTTCGAAGTTCTTGGTTCTTAATTCGTTGTTAAAATCGGTCTGCCATCTACGGTCATCGGTTTTTTTTACAGTCCAACCGAATAACCAACCAACAGTTCAGCAGTTTGAAATCTTTGTGGTCTTTGTGGTTAAATAAGTTCTCTATTTTTCTTAAAAAACCGAATCGTTTCAATAACTTATGTTGACTTTTATCTTAAGAATCTTATAATTATATTATGATAAAGATGTTGATATTAGGGTTAGCATTTGTTTTTGTATCATGCGAAAGGCAGAATACAACAGAGTTAGAGATAAAAGAGGAAAGTCTTACTTCTTTTATTCTCAGAAATTATAAAGGAAGCCGGCTTAAATGGAAATTAACTGCCGAAGAGGCCAAAATATCTGATACAACCGTTATACATCAATTTGAGTTGGAATTTTTTGACGAAAATTCACAGCCTTCTTCAAAATTAAAAGCTGATAGCGGATATGTTGTTCATAAAACGAACGATTTAAAAGCAATTGGAAACATAATAATTAAGTCAAGCGATTCAGTAACTTTATGGACAAACGAATTGAACTGGTCTGAAGAAAGGCAAAAAATATTTACGGATAGAGAAGTAAAATATTCTAAAGATAAACAAATTTATCGTGGAAGAGGGCTTGAAGCTGATCCGAGTTTAAAACATATAGTTATAAAAGAAAAATTTTCAGGGAAAGGTGAATTTGAATGATTCTTTTATTTTTAATGGTGCCTTATGAAATTACTTCTGGATCAATGGAAATTGTTGATAGGAATAAAAATATATTTAAGGAGGGAATAGAGATTTATTCTGAAGATCTTCATATAACTGCAAAGAAAGCAGTGCAAACAGATACCTCAATAATATTAGAAGACAGTGTTTTCGTTAGGAGTAAAAAATTTTCTTTGAGTGCGGATTATTTGAATTATAAAGTTCCTTATAAGATTATCTTTGGCAGTGGAAATGTAAAAATATGGAAAGAAGATACTTTGAAAGGTGATTCTCTGATTTTTTTCAGAGAAAAAGAGGAGGGAAAATTAATTGGAAATTTGATATTTGTTTCCGATTCAATTGAGATAAAAGGTAAATCGGCAGATTTTTTTGAGGATTCTGTTGTGATAAGAGGTTATCCGGAATTCAAATCTCCGGAAATCAGAGTTACATCAGATTATACGGTATATGTTATAAAGGATTCTACATATAAATTTTTATCCAGCGTGAACTTCGAAACTTCAAATATTTTCGGGAATTCAGGGAAGTTAATCCACAATTGCAAAAATGAAATATCTACTCTACTTAACGAACCGTTCATATTAGAAAAGCGAGACTCTATAACAGGTGAAAAGATCCTTGTAGACCATAAAACGAAAATCATGGAATCTTTAAATGGAAAAGTTATAACATACACTGAAAATGGAAGGAATATTGTTTGGGGAGATACTATTAATATTTACTACGATGAAGAGACCATAGATAGTGTTTTAGTTAAAGGTAAATCGAGAGGTAGCTTTGCTAAAAATGAAACTCAGAGCGGAAAATCTAATTAAAAAATACAATAGAAAAACAGTAGTTGATGAAGTTAAAATCGAAGTGGAAGAGGGCGAAATTGTCGGGTTGCTGGGTCCGAACGGAGCAGGAAAAACAACGACTTTTTATATGATAACCGGATTTATTAAACCTGAGGCGGGGGATATTTATTTGGATAGCGAGGAAATTACTAAAAAGCCGATGCATAAAAGAGCTAAGTTGGGAATAGGGTATTTACCTCAAGAAGCTTCAATTTTTAGGGGGCTTTCAGTAGAAAATAATCTTATGGCTATGCTTGAGATCTTAACCCCGGATCCCCAAGAACGAAAAAAAAGATTTAATGAATTGGTGAAGGAATTTAAGCTGTCTTCTCTGCTTGAAAGGAATGCAAGTAAACTCTCCGGAGGAGAAAGAAGAAGAGTTGAGATAGCCAGAGCCCTAACATCAAACCCTAAATTTTTATTGTTAGATGAACCTTTTACCGGAATTGACCCAATAACCAGAGAAGAGCTCCAGGAAATGGTTTTGGTTCTTAAGAAAAAGAATATAGGAATATTAATAACCGATCATAATGTACGAGAAACCTTACAAATTACCGATAGAGCATACCTGATGTTTGATGGTAAGATAATATTAAAAGGTAAAGCGGACGATTTGATTTCAAACAAAACAGCAAAAAAACTGTATCTGGGCAAGAAATTTAAACTCTGAAATTATGGAAGACAGAAGAATATCATATATACAAAAACTTCAACAGAGCCTGAAACTGGAACAAAAGATGAGTCCCCTTCAGGTGCTTATGATAAGGATTACCCAATGTCCACGTCTTGAGCTAAAAAACATAATTTACCAGGAAATTGAAGTCAATCCTATGTTAAGTTTAGCTGAGGAGGATGAATCCTCCGAGTCTTCTGAATCCTCCGAACCTTCTTCTTTTGAAGAAGAAGAAAAAGAAAGAGAAGAAGAACTTCTAAATAAGGAACTCAAGGATTTTTTTACGGAAGATTTTCCGACCTATTTTGTCCCTTTTGATTTAGAAGAAGTTGAAAGGAAACAAATACCTTACACTTCAACACTTTCCGAGCAACTGAAGGCGGAATTAAGGATGGAATTGTCCGATGAGAAGTTGATTGAAGTCGGAGAATATATGATAGATTCCCTTACCGATGAAGGTTTTTTGGATACACCTTTACCTACAATTGCGGAATTTTTCGGTATTCCGGAAAACGATGTAGAAAAAACTCTTAAAATCATTCAAGAATGTGCTCCACCTGGAGTTGCGGCAAGAAATGCCAGAGAATCAATAAAACTGCACCTTGAGAGAGAGCCTAAGAAATCGAAATTAGAACTTAAAATAGTTAATGATTTCTGGGAAGATTACAAGAGAATGGAAATAGGGAAGATTTCTTATGAATTGAATATGGATCCGCATAAGATTAAAAAAGCAGTAGAAAATATTCAAAAGATTAATCCGCGTCCTACGGGAAGGGACTTTGGGAAAGTTGAATATATTACACCTTCCGTGATAGTCGAGAAGGATGGAGAAGAGCTAAAAATTTCTATAAATGAACCGGAACTCCCTTTCTTTCGGATAAACACAAGGTATCTACATGTTTTACAAGCTCCTAAAAATTATGACAAAAAAACAGTGAAGTTTGTTGAAAAATGGATAGAAAGGGCAAAATTTATTCTCCAATCATTGGAAATGAGAAAAAAGAACTTCAGAAAAGTGATGGAGTATATTATAAATTTCCAGAAAGATTTTTTCGATAAAGGGGTAATGCACATGAACCCTCTTACTCTTAAAAAAATTGCCAGAACAACTAATTTGTCAGAGTCTACCATTTCGAGATACATAAAAGACACATATGTTCAAAGCCCCAAAGGAGTTTTTCATATAAAACATCTCTTGAGCGGAGGAGTTAAAGGAAGAGAACAAAATATTTCTACAAATACTATTAGAGAGAAGATCAAAAGGATGATAGAATCAGAGGGAAGTGATAGATTGTCGGATATAGAGATAAAAAAAGAATTGGAAAAAGAAGGTATAAACATCACTCGACGCACTGTCGCTAAATATAGAAATCAGATGGGCATTCTGCCTAAGGCAAAGAGAAAAAGAGAAAATTTGTTTTAAATTCTAAAAATTTATATGGATAAAGAAATACAGTGCATTTTTGATGCACTTAAAAAAAGCCCCGCTACTTATTTGAACATAAAAATTCTCAAGAAGAAATGTGGTAAGCGTATTAAGCCTTTATTAAAAAAACTTGAAAAAGAGGGAAAAATAATTTCAAAAGGTAAAAAATTTGCTCTCCCGGGGAAAGCTGGATACATAAGAGGAATCTTTGATGGAAAGAGGGACGGATATGGATTTTTAATGCCATCCTCAGGCATGAAAGATCTTTTTGTTCCTCCTAATGACACTTTTACAGCTTTAAATGGAGATCTGGTATTAGCAAAAATAACAAAAAAATCGAGAGGTAGATTAAAGGCAAGGATTGAAGAGGTAATCGAACGTTCGAGGCAATACTTCGTTGGAAAGGTTATTCTGTTCGAAGGTAGATTGATGTTTCAGCCTCAAGATAAGAATATTCCTCATTACTTTGAACTTGAGGATTCTCATAAAACCACAGAAGGCGATTTTATACTTGCAGAATTTGTCAAATGGTCTACACCTATTCTTCCTCCTCTTGTTAAATTTTCCAAGAAAATTAGTAAGAATAATTTATATAATATTCTTGTAAAGCAGGAGTATAATTTGAAACATAGATTTTCAAATAAAGCTTTAGCGGAAGTTAAAAACTTTTCCCCTCCTTCAGTTAAAGGCAGAAAGGATTTTACCTCCTTAAGGACTTTTTCTATAGATCCTTTTGATGCGAAAGATATTGACGATGCAATTTCAGTGAAAAAAAATGCAAAATTTTTTCATCTTTGGGTTCATATTGCAGATGTATCTGGGGCAATCCGCAGAAATTCGGCAATTGATGAGGAGGCAAATAAACGTGGCTGTACCACTTATCTCCCTAATGAAACTTACTTTATGTTGCCGAAGGAGATAACCAAGTCATTAAGCCTTGAAGAAAAAAAGGAATCGCCAGCAGTTACTGTTTATATTAAATTTGATAAAAGGGGTAATCTTCTTGAAAAAGAGTTTTGTAAATCAAAAATCAAATCCGATAACAAATTTTCTTATAAAGAAGTCCAGGAGATTCTTGACGGTAAAGTTAGTTCGCCATTTTCATCTGAACTTGAAGTTGCATCGGAACTAGCAAAAATTCTTTCGGAGAAAAGAAGAAATGAAGGATATCTTGATTTTTTTAGAGAAGAAGTCAAAGTTGAAATTAAGGACTCGCAACCAACAGCAATTTATCCTGTTAGAGAACTTTGGGCTCATAGAATCATAGAACAATTTATGTTAGCTGCAAATGAATCGGTTGCTAAAGAATTAGAAAGTAAAAAAGTTCCTGGAATTTATAGAATTCATGAAGAACCAGAGAGAAATGAGTTGGAACAGTTTAAAAAACTCGTAGAAAACCTTGGTTTCAAATTGCCTTCAATTAAAAGAAAAGATTTGTCCTTTTTCCTCGATGAAATCAAAAATTCCGCTTACAGAAGAATTCTTAACTATGAATTACTAAGATGTATGAAAAGGGCTAGATATATTGCTAAACCTGAACCACATTATGGTTTAGGTTCGGCAATATATACGCATTTTACATCCCCGATAAGAAGATACCCTGATATTATCGTCCACAGGTTACTCTTCGGTGAAAACTATACACAGGAAGAATTGAAATCGATAGCAGATCATGCAACAGAACAAGAATGGAAATCGGACTCAGCCGAAAAAGAGATAACAAAGTTTTTCGTAATGCGTTATTTGGAAGAAAACACAGATAAAGAATTCAGAGGAATGATAACAAATATTGCCTCTGACGGAATCTGGGTGGAGCTTGACGATTTTCTGGTCACAGGTTTTATTCCAATAAGAATTCTGCCCAATGACAATTATAGAATAAGAGACCGTTCTCTCTCAGGAATGTACTATAAATTCCATATCGGTGATCTTCTGCTTTGTAATATTTATACTGTTTCACCGGGTACAGGTGAACTTATACTCGAATACTCAGGTAAGATAGAGAAAGGAAAATAGGATAAAAAGAAATTGAAATATCAAAAAGTAAAAAGTAAAATGACAAATAAAAATGCAAAATTGTCCCTTCCCCTCACCACAAAAACAGAAAAAGGATTTGTGTTATTCGCATGATTCGTTGTTTCTTTGTTTTCTTTGTTCATTTTTGAACTTTGATTTGTAATTTTCCATTTTGATATTTAATTTTTACATTAAACCTTATACAGATTGTGTTTTTTTATGTAGTTTAGTACTTCTTCCGGTGCGAGAAAATCTACGGGTTCTCCTTTTTTTATTTTATCCCGTATTTCAGTTGAGGAAATTTCTATTATTCTTGAATTAAGTGTTTTCAACCCCTTTGGGTGTTTCTGCTTTTTTTTGCTTCTCTTGAAAACAAAAACATCCACCATTTTCAAAATCTCTTCCCATTTGTACCATTCTCTAAAATCTACTGCCTGATCTTCACCTATCAAGAGACAAAGTTTTTTTTCTTTTTTTAAGAGTTCTTTTAGAGTGTGATAAGTGTATGAAATTCCTTTTCTTCTTGCTTCGATATCCAATACTTCGAAACAGTTTTTATTAGATGTGGCTGATCTCAACATATTATATCTGTCTTTAAATGGGACGGAAATAATATCATTTTTAAATGGGGATTTCCATGCCGGAACGAATAATACTTTTTCGAGAGTTAATATATTCAGGGCGTCTGCAGCAATTATTAAATGCCCTGTATGAACAGGATTAAAATTTCCTCCAAAAATCCCTTTCAATTTATTTTCTTTAACTTTTCCTGTGCTTTTTCTTTTAAATCACCTTCTACTTTCAAATAATAGGAAGCTGCCAGAGAGTCATCTCTATTTGAAAATGCTATATCTCCGAGTAATAGATTTGCCTTATCTTTCCATTCTCCGCTCTGTGCTGCTACTTTTGTAAGGTATACAATTGCAGCGTTGTCGATTCCCATTTTAATATAAGTTTCTCCAATTTCTATTAGCTTTTGATTTATTTTTTCTTCCGCACTTCTTTTGCTCTCTTTGGTTTCCTCTAAGTATTTTGAGTATGGGTATTTTTTGATAAATTCTTCGTAAGTTTCTAAAGCTTCTTTTGTAAGAGTTTGGTCTCTTTGCGGTATTGGAGCCATTTCTTCCAAACATTGAGCTTTTCTGAGAAGGCCGAGTTCGCTCCAATTTGAATTAGGAAAGTTATTGAGAAGGAATTGAAATTCGTTAATGGCTTCCATATAATTTCCTAACTGGTAATGTGATTCAGCATAGTAAAACTGAGCGTCATCGATCCAATGACTCCCAGGGTATCTATTAAAGAAATATTTGAGGAAATTAATGGTTTTATCATAATCTCCTTCTTCAAAGAGTTTAACGATTTGGTGATATTCCTCATCCGGTGATGTAATCGCGGGTTTAGTATTCTTTGAACAGGAATACAATAATAGAAAAATCATGATAAAGTATATTTTTTTCATTAAGGGTTATCCTCCATATTCTTAATAATTTCGAGAGCTTCTTCCGCCTCTCTCCTGATTTTAGGTTTCGCAAATTTGTTCAGGTCTAACACCTTATTATAATAATTAGCTGCATCGGTGTATTTTTCCTGACTCAGTTTAATGTCGCCCATTAAGAAGTGTGCGTCATCTATCAATACTTTAGGCATACCCAGAGAGACCAACTCTTTAAGGTATAATTCGGCTGAATCGTAGTTTCCTTCTTTTATTCTTTTCTCTGCTAATTCAAAAGATGTTTTTCCTAACCAATATCTTAAGCGCCAGCCTGGAAGCTCTTTAGTTGCTTCTTTGAGAACATCATAAGCTGAAACCAAATCGTTTGTGTTTATGTAACATCGTGCTAATTTTAATCGTAAATCTTCATTCCTAGTTTCGTACTTTATTCCTTTTATGTAATAATCAATGCTTTGCTCATAATCTCTTGAATCAAAAAACCAGTTTCCCATTAGTATATTTTTTTCTTGTAAATCAAATTCGGGTTCAAACTCCAATATTTTTGAGTAAATCATAACAGCCATGAAATCTTTTCCTTTTTTTGATGCGTCATTACCGGCTTGTAATAATTTTTTTAGTACTTTCGTTTTCCATCTAGGATCGGTATCAATTAATCTTTCAAAGGATTTTAATGCTCTTCTGGGGTCGTTTAAATTCAGATAAATCTCACCTTGAAGGTATATTTCTTTAGGAATGGTCGAATTTTCCAGGAGAATCAATGCGCGTGTCGGTCTTAGCGAATGATAATATTCAAAAGCTTTATAGTAGTTGCTTGTTCTTTTGCAACCGGTAATAAGCAGCAATAATGTGAAGAATAAGTGAAATTTATATTTTTTTAACAACTTCAACTATTAACTTGGAGAGTTTTGGAGCGGCCTTATTCGCCGCATTTAATACAATTTCATGACTGACTGGTTCCATGGCATCAGGTAAGCAAGTGTCAGTTATTATTGAGAGCCCGAGAACCCTTGTTTTCATCCACTTTGCGATTATTACCTCTGGTACAGTTGACATGCCCACTGCGTCTGCACCTAATATTTTAACCATTCTGTATTCAGCTGCAGTTTCAAAAGTGGGACCCTGAAGTCCTAGGTAAATACCCTTTCTGACCTTTATTCCTGTTTTAAGTGCGATATCTTCGGTTTTTTCTATTAAATCTCTATCATAAGTATTGTACATATCTACAAATCTGGGTCCCAGCCGTTCGTCGTTTGGACCTCTTAAGGGATGTTCAGGAAATAAATTAATATGATCGGTTATTATCATTATATCCCCTCTGGAGAAAAAGGGATTTACGCCGCCGGCCGCATTAGATACTATAAGAGTTTTTATTCCTAAAGAACACAGTAATTTTACGCCAAAGGTTACTTTATCCATCCCGTATCCTTCATAATAATGGAATCTACCGTTCATTACACAAACATTTTTCTTTTCTATTTTTCCGCAAATCAAGTTTCCGGAATGTCCTTTTACTGTAGAGACCGGAAAATTCGGAATATCTTTATATAATATTTTTACAGGATTTTTGATTTCTCCGGAGACGTCACCTAGACCAGATCCCAAAATAATCCCAAAATCGAACTTATCGAAATCAACCTTATCGAAAATATATTTTTTGCTTTCTGATAAAATACTGAATACTTGTTCTTTCATGACTGTTTTTATTCGAATTCCTTAATTTTGAATTTATTCCTGGAACAATTCCTGAACTTTCTTTTTTGTTTTCTCTAGTTCTTCCGTTTTTGCGTTTTCTGCGGAAGAGTATTTTTTATTTCTTTCTTTTACTCTGATAATTTCCACCTCTTCAAGCATTTTTAATTGCGATGAAAGAAAACTACGTAATTGTATAACAAATCCATCTTTTTGATTTCTTAAAGCACTTATCTGACTTTGTAGATCTTTAACTTTAGCAGCTGCATTTTCGATTATTTCGCTGGCTTGCAATTTTGCTTTTTGTAGTATCATCTCAGCTTCTTTTCTGGCATTTCTTCTTATTTCATCTGTGGTTTTTTGGGTGGAGGTAAGAGTATCCTGAAGGGTTTGTTCCATTCTTTTATAGTCTTCAATTTTAGAGTCTAGTTCCTTTAATTGATCAGTCATTCTTTTATTATCTCGTACAATATTTTCTATTTCCTTTGCTAACATTTCGAGGAATATATCTACCTCATTTTTATCATAGCCTTTAAAAGATTTTCTAAATTCTTGTTTTCTAATATCTAAAGGGGTTATTTTCATAATTCCTCCTTTTTTTTGTTTGGTGGAGGCGGCGGGAATCGAACCCGCGTCCGAAATACCTGTTTGAAAGTTTCTACATGCTTAGCGATTGTTTGAATGTCGTTATTCTTTACCCAATCACAGGAATCAGAATAACCGAGCCAGTATTTATTCGGTTGCAAAACCCTGGCAAAATTGCAACCTATCTCCTTTCTATGACGCCCACATCCGGAGTAAGGAGAAAACATCCGGAAAGGACGAGCAGCTTAATTAAGCTGCCATGGCATAATTATAGTTGCCATTTATTATAAACGCCATAGTTTTTCGAGCTATGGCAGCTCGGCATGCGGCTTACAATCCAGTTGTATTCCGTCGAGAGCCAATTCGCCCCCGTATATATATGTATTTTAACTATCTAAATAGATAAGTCAAGCCCCTTTAAGAAAATACTTATATAATTTCTTGTTTATGTAGCATTATATTCGAAAAATAAATAAACAGTAATATTTTGATAGAATTTCACTACTTATTTATAACCTTGACTTTTGAGCTGAAAGTATTTATATTAATAGTGTGAGAGTAGGAAGGATACTATTATTAGATGGTGCCATAACAGAAGATCAGTTGAAAGAGGCGCTTAAAAGGCAGAGAGAAGCGGGAGGACGTTTAGGCGCAAACCTTATAGATTTAGGTTATGTCAATGAAGAACAGCTAATTAAGGCTCTCGAAAAGAATTTAAATGTAAAAGGCGTAGTGCTTTCTGATTATCCCTTAGATGATGAGGTATTAAATTTGATTTCTCCGGATATTGCCGGGGCTTATGAGTGTATACCGGTAGAGAAGAAGGGGAAAACCTTATACTTAGCTATGATAAACCCAAATGATTTGCAGGCTCAGGAAGATATTCGCTTCAGAACAGGTTATGAAATTAAGCCATTAGTGGCTTCCGAGAAATCTATTAAAAGAATTTTAAAAGAACATTATGAGACTAAAGCTATTGAAGATGAAGTAGCGGAAGAAATGGGTCTTGCGGAGGATTCGGTGGAATTGATGGAGAGAGAAAGCGAGGAAGAAGAAGGGGGTTCGGCTCTTACCGCACAAATAGATTCCGGTCCGGTTGTTCAATATGTTAATTTTCTTTTAAAGAAAGTTGTAATTGAGAGAGCGAGTGATCTTCATATTGAGCCTTTTGAAAAGGATGTTCGAGTTAGAATAAGAGTTGACGGGGTTCTTCACAACTTTCAACCTCCTCCATGGCGTCTCCAAAAAGCCGTTGTATCCAGACTTAAAGTTATGTCGAATCTTAAAATACAGGAAAAAAGAAGACCCCAGGATGGGAGATTTCAGGCGGAGCTTATGGGGAGAAAAATTGATTTTAGAATAGCTACTGTGCCTACAGTTTTTGGTGAAAAAGTAGGTATAAGAATTCTTGATAAAGAGAGTATTGAATTCGATCTAACTAAGTTAGGTTTTGAGCAAAGAGCGCTGGATGATACACTTAAAGCTATAAAAAAGCCGCACGGAATTATATTGCTTACCGGTCCGACAGGATCCGGAAAAACTACCACTTTATATTCAATATTGAAGGAAATTAATAATATCGATATAAATGTTTCTACAGCTGAAGACCCTGTAGAGTATACTCTTTTTGGGGTTAATCAATTGCAAGTACGTGAGGAAATAGGTCTTACTTTTGTGGAAGCTTTGAAGTCTTTCCTGCGTCAGGATCCTGATGTTATCATGGTCGGAGAAATAAGAGACAAGGCTACAACGGATATCGCCATACGTTCTTCACTTACAGGTCACCTTGTTCTTTCTACAGTGCACACGAATTCTGCAGCAGCAACAGTTACCCGTCTTCTGAACATGGGGGTTGCCCCGTTTCTTTTAGCTTCAACTCTTGAACTTATTATTTCTCAGCGATTAGTAAGAACAATTTGTTCGAAATGTAAAACTCCTATGGAGATTTCAGATGAAGATATATTGAAACTGGGTTTTGATCCCGGAAAGATGAACGGAAGAAAAATTTTTCACGGAGTCGGTTGTGATAGTTGTAAGAAAACAGGATATAAAGGCAGGTTAGGATTATTTGAAGTTTTGCCAATGAGTTCAGATATTAGGAAAATGATTATTGAGGGAAAAACTTCCGATGATATAGAAGAGCAAGCTAGAAAAGAAGGGATGAGTTCTTTGCGTAACGAAGGAATTAAGAAGATACTTGATGGACTTACAACTCTTGACGAAGTAGCTCGTGAGACGCAGGTCAGATAAAATATGGAGAAACTTGGAGAAATTCTGGTTCAAGCGGGTAAAATAACGCCTGAGCAGTTAAATGTAGCTCTGAGAAAGCAAAAACAAGTAGCTAAGAGGCTTGGAGCGGTGCTTATTGAGGAAGGGTTTATTACGGATAGCGAACTGGCAAAAACACTGTCTTTACAGTTCCGTGTTTCTTCTATTGATATAAAACCTGAAGATGTAGATAGAAATTTAACTTCCTTGATTCCACCGGATATGGCACAAAGATATCAGGTTTTTCCAATAAGAAGAAAAGGGAAAAAATTAATTTTGGGAGTAGTTAATCCAGGTGATTTAGAGGCAATCGATGCAGTTGAGTTTAAGACCGGTTTGAAGGTTGAGACAGTGGTTGTAACTTTCTGGAAGATGAAAAAACTTCTTGATCAATTTTATCCCGTGACTAAAGAAGTAGATAGAATAGAAAAGAAAGAGTCAGAAATAGAAGAAGAATTTATATTTGCTAAGGAAAGTGTTGAGAATGTATTTATCAGGAAGTCTGAGTTTGAAGAGGAAGAGGAAGATTGGAGAGCGGAGGCTCAAGAGAAGCCTGTAATAAAACTTGTTAATTATTTGATTACTTCTGCTGTAAAGAAGGGAGCATCTGATATCCATATTGAGCCTTATGAGAAGACTCTTCGTATAAGATTTAGAATTGATGGTGTTTTGCAGCAGGTGGCTGAACCGCCGTATAGATTACGAAATGCCATTTCTACAAGGATAAAAATAATGACTGGTTCTATGGATGCTTCAGAGAGGAGACTTACTCAAGATGGTAGGATAAAGATAAGAGTAGAGAGTAAACCGATAGATCTTCGTGTTAGTGTGATTCCTACAGTTTTTGGCGAAAAAGTGGTCATGAGAATACTTGACCCCTCGTCTCTTATGTTAAATATGGAGGATCTTGGTTTCGAAGCGGATGCGCTTAAGGATTTTCAGAAAGCTATTGCCAGACCTTATGGTTTGATTCTTGTTACGGGACCTACAGGAAGCGGGAAGTCTACCTCCCTCTATTCTGCTCTTTCTTCTTTGAATAAACCAGAAGTAAACATTATGACCGTCGAAAATCCGGTTGAATATAATCTTAAAGGTATAAACCAGGTTCAGGTAAATCAAGATATAGGATTTGATTTTCCGGATGCGTTGCGCGCTTTCCTCAGGCAATCCCCGAACATAATACTTGTTGGAGAAATTAGAGAAATCGATACGGCATCAATTGCCATTAGAGCAGCTCTGACAGGTCATCTTGTTTTATCGACTCTCCATACCAATGATGCACCAAGTGCAGTGAACCGTTTGGTGGATATAGGTATAGAACCTTTTTTGATAGCGAGTTCTTTAAATTTAATACAGGCACAGCGTCTCTTAAGGAAAGTATGTAAGAACTGTAGAAAAAAAATAGATATTACTCAGGGTGATAAAGTTGAGATTTTGAAAAAGATGGGTTTATCAGAAGAAGACATGAGAAATGGCGATATTTATGAAACCGGAGAGGGATGTCCCGAATGTAATTCCAGTGGTTACAGGGGTAGAATCGCAGTAACTGAGGTTATGCCTATTTCAATGAATTTAAGACAAATGATTCTAAAAGGAGCTTCTACCGATGACTTACGAAAAGCTGCTCAAAAGGAAGGGATGCGAACTCTTAGAGAAGATGGTATTATTAAATTAAAAAAGGGTCTTACAACTACGGATGAGGTTTTAAGGGTTACTGTTGAATCTTAAATCTTTATAGAGGAGTTGTTATATGGATTATGATATGAAAGCATTGCTGGAAGAAATGGTAAGTAGAGGTGCAACCGACCTTCATCTTACAACTGCTGCACCCCCTATGTACCGAAAAGATGGACAACTGGAAAAGTCTAATTATGCACCACTTTCTCCAAGTGATTTAGAAAAGTTAGTTTATTCAATATTGAATGACGAACAAAAGAAGAAATTTGAAATAAAAAAGGAGCTCGATTTAAGTTTTGGGGTACCGGGTCTTTCTCGATTTAGGGCCAATGTTTTTTATCAGAGAGGGCAGGTTGCCTGTGCGGTAAGGACAATTCCATTTAAGATCAGAACTTTTAAACAGTTAGGATTACCTGAAGTGATTGCTACCATGGCGAACAAACAAAAGGGTCTCATTTTGGTTACAGGACCAACAGGTTGCGGTAAATCTACTACTCTTGCGGCTGTGGTTGATAAGATAGATAGAGAGAGAAAAGTTCATATTGTTACCATCGAAGACCCAATAGAATATCTCTTTAGACATCAGAGAGCGATTGTAAACCAGAGGCAAGTTGGTTCCGATACTGATGGATTCGCAATTGCGTTGAAGTACATTCTCAGACAGGATCCTGATGTAGTTATGATAGGAGAGATGCGAGATAGAGAGACTATGGAAGCTGCCTTAAATGTTGCTGAAACTGGACACCTTACTATTGCAACATTGCATACTAATTCAGCGGTTGAGTCTATTTCGAGAATAGTTGATACTTTCCCCCCCGAAAGGCATGGCCAGGTTAGAGCTCAAATAGCTTTTGTTATTATAGGTATTATTACTCAGAGTTTGATACCTAAAAGAGCCGGAGGGAGAGCTCTATCAGTAGAAGTTCTTTATGGTACGCCGGCTGTAAAAGCCTTAATAAGAGATAACAAAACTCATCAGTTGTACTCCAATATTCAAGCCGGGCAAAAATTCGGTATGATCACAATGAATCAATCACTTTATAAATTATATATGGACCGGGAAATAAGTCTAGAGGATGCAATATCTTATTCCCGTGAACCATCAGAACTTGAAGAAATGATTGCTAAAAAACAAACAATTCTACATTAAGGGGGTAAAAGATGCCTGATTATCTATGGAAAGGTAGAACTCCAAGTGGCACAATAGAAAATGGAGAAATTACTGCGGCGAACCCTGCCGAAGTCCAGAGGATATTGAGAGAAAGAAAGATTGTTCCGACCTCGATACGCTCCAAACCGAAGGAAATAACTATCCCCTTTTTAAAAGGGAGAATCTCCAGCAGAGCTATTTCTGTTTTTACAAGGCAGTTTTCGGTTATGATTAACGCGGGTTTACCTTTAATAAAATGCCTTGATATTCAGGTAGCTCAGGTCGAATCGGAAAGGTTTAGAGACGTATTGAAGGATTTAATCTCAGCAGTAGAAGGAGGTTCTACCTTAGCCGATGCTTTGAGGGAACATAAGGAAATTTTTGGGGATTTGTATGTGAATATGGTGGAGGCCGGAGAGAAAGGAGGTTCTCTTGCGACTATTCTTGCCAGGCTTGCTGACTATCTTGAGAAGGCAGATGCTATAAAGAGAAAAGTAAAAGGTGCAATGGTATATCCTGTCGCTATTGTTTTAGTTGCTGTTATAGCAGTTGCTGTTTTATTGACCTTTGTGATTCCAGTATTTGCCACGTTGTTTAAAGACCTCGGAGGGCAATTGCCGTTGCCTACCAGGGTGGTTATCGCTCTAAGTGATTTTTTAAGGAAATATTTCTTCATTATAGTAGCTTTGGTAATAGGTTTAATTCTTGCTGTTAGATATTATTACAAAACTGAAGTCGGACATCTCCAGATAGATTCTTTTTTACTAAAAGTGCCGATATTCGGTACTTTAATAAAAAAGCAGGCAGTTGCCAGATTTTCAAGGACTCTTTCCACTCTTCTTTCTTCGGGTGTTAACATACTTGATGCTCTTGAGATCACATCAGGAACTACCGGTAATAAATTGGTCGAGAATGCTGTTCTAAGGTCTCGAACTTCAATAGCTCAGGGAGAATCTATTGCTGAACCCTTAAGTAAAGAAAAAGCCCTATTTCCTCCAATGGTTGTACAAATGATTACAATAGGAGAACAAACAGGAGGTTTGGACGAGATGCTCGCAAAGGTGGCAGACTTTTATGACGACGAAGTGGATCAGGCTGTTGCTAATCTTATGAATGCCCTTGAACCTATTGTTATAGTAACCCTTGGAGGTCTTATAGGCGGTATGGTTATGGCAATGTATCTTCCGATTTTCAAAATGGCTCAGCAGTTTATGTAATAGAAAGGTTTTCGTGAGTCGGACTAAGAGATATTGCCTATATAGAACTATTCTATTTTTTCTTTTGTTTTCTCTGATTTTTGTCTTCAGGGAAAGAGGAAAAAGTTTTTTGCCTTTAGTTGTTCTTTTTTCTGTTTTTATCGTCGATGAAATATTTGTTTTATTTATTCAACAAAAAGTGAAGTTGTATAATCTTTTATTAGATACAACTTATGTTTCTTTTTTTATTGTTTTTACAGGATCTGCTTTAAGTCCATTTGTTTCTTTTTATCTTCCTCTTATCGTCTTGAGCGCTTATCTCTTATTTCCTGTGGATTCTTTTGTTGTAAGTGGTTATTCAATATTGTCTTTTGGGTTGGTGTCATTCTTTTTTACGGAAAAGATTCCTGCCGGTTTTGTTCTTATAAGTCTGCCAGAATTTCCACCCCTGGATATCGTTCTAATTGAGTTTGTTGTATATTCTTTTGCTTTTATTTTTACGGCTGCAGTTTCTTCTCTGGTTGTTCAGGTTTTAAGAGAACAGCTTACCAGAGTTAAGGTTGACATTTCTGATATTGTAGAAGCAATTGATTACGGTATTATCACAGTAGACGAAGAGGGTCATATCGTATGGAATAACTCTAAGGCTTCTAATTTTCTTGGGGTTCCCCTTTTGCCGGGGAAAATCCTTTTGGATGTTACTAAAGGTCCTTTTAAAGAGCCTATAGAAAGGATATTAAGGGGAGAAGAAAAACAACTGGAATTTGAGGATGGAGATAAAGTGTTTATGGTAAGAAGTAACAGCTTATTTGATGGGAAGGGAACGATTTTGATGGTTAACGATAGAACTGAGGAGAAAGAGATAGAGAGGAAGATGCAAATGAGAGATAAACTTGTGACCCTAGGTAATTTTGCAGCTAATCTTGCTCACGAAGTTAGGAATCCCGTTTCTTCTATTAGGGCCTCAGCCGAATTGATTGGACCTTCTGTGAAGGGTAAGAAGGATAAAAATGAAAAGCTTAGGGAAGTTATAATGAAAGAATCTGACAGGCTGGATTATCTGGTAGAAAGTTTTTTGGATTTTACTAAGAGTTTTGATTTAAAGAATAAAGAGATTTGTGTTCACAAACTTATTGAAGATGTTATAAGCGAGTTAAAACAAAGTAAATTTTTTAATAAAAATATTAAGTTCAGTAACGAGGTGATAAGTGATATTTCGATAAAAGGGGATTATAATCTTCTCAAAAGTGTATTTTTAAATCTTGGCCTGAATTCTTTAAAAGCAATATCTGATGGAGGAAATCTTATTTTTGAATCAAAAAAAGATAATGATAAGACAATACTTTTTGTGAAGGATAATGGCTGTGGTATCCAAAAGCGGGATTTGAATAAAATATTTTCTCCTTTTTATACACATTTTAAGGAAGGTTTTGGATTTGGGCTTCCTATAGTGAAGAAAATAATAGAACTGCACAACTGGGACGTTGAGGTTGATAGTGTTTTAGGTGAAGGTACGGAGGTAAGAATTATTTTATGAACGGGAAAATTTTGGTTATTGACGATGAGGTCAGTATTTTGGAAGTAGTCAAACTTGGCTTAGAAGAAGACGGATTTAAGGTGGATGTTTTCTCTGATCCAATAGAAGCTTTGAATAGATTTTCTGAGAGTAATTACGATGCTGTTTTGAGTGATATAAATATGCCGGAAATGTCAGGTCTGGAAGTCCTTCGCCGTTGCAAGAAAATAAATCCCGAATCAGTAGTTATACTTATAACTGCTTATTCTTCAATTGATTCAGCAATAGAAGCAATAAGGGGAGGAGCTTTAGATTATATAAGAAAGCCTTTCAGAATGGAAGAATTGATCTTGAGGTTGAATGAGGCATTAGATAAGATAAGGATTAAAAAGAGCCTGAAAAATCTTCGTGAACAAAAACTTGAAGAGTTTCGAATTATTGGCATTAATGAAAAAATGAAGCAAATGAGAGAGAAGATAAAGAAAGTTGCTGCAACTACTTCTCCGATTCTTATCTTTGGAGAAAGTGGTACAGGTAAAGAATTGGTAGCAAATTTGATTCATTATAATTCAGATAGACCAGGGAAATTTGTTCCCATTAATTGTTCCGCTTTTCCTTCCGAATTATTGGAATCAGAGCTTTTTGGATATAAGAAAGGTGCCTTTACCGGTGCGGATAGAGACAAGAAGGGATTGTTTGTTGCTGCAGATAAAGGTACTTTATTTCTTGATGAAATAAGTACGTTGCCGATGGAACTCCAACCGAAGTTACTCAGAGCTATTCAGGAAATGAGTTTTACACCTCTTGGAAGTACAAAAGAAGTTGAGGTAGATGTTAGAATAATAAGCGCTACAAATGAGAATATTGAAAAACTCGTTACTGACGGGAAATTCAGGGAAGATTTATACTATCGTTTAAATGTTATCCCTGTTGAAATTCCTCCACTTAGGGAAAGAAAAGAAGATATACTTCCTTTGATTCAGCATTTTAATACGAAAATTTCAGAAAGATTAAATGTAAAAGAGAAAACATTTACCGGTGAAGCTTACGAGAAACTTATGAATTATAAATGGACTGGTAATGTAAGAGAGTTGGAAAATCTCCTTGAGCGGTTAATAGTTTTAGAAGATTCGCAAGTGATTGATGCTTCAGCGATTCCGGAAGAGTTTAGGAGTAAGAGTAAGGCTGATAGGTTGAATTTAGAAGAAATAGAGAGAAAAACTATAAAGAAAGCTTTGGAAATTTCAGAAAGTGATAAGAGTAAAGCTGCTGATATTTTGGGAATCCATCCTTCTACTCTTTACAGGAAAATCAAAAAATTGAATATAGAGCTTTCTTTATAATTGTTGAGGGTGAGTTAAGATGTTTTTGTTTTATTTATTTTTTATCGGCATTAACGTAGATTTTCAGCTTGATAGAGATACAAACTCTATTCCTTACGTTATTGTAAACTATGGATTACCTTATTCTGATTTAATCTTCCAGAAAAAAGATACTGTTTATACAGGAGAGTTTCTGGTCTCTTTGGTTTTAAAAAAGGATAATTATCAATTGGGAGGAAAGAGTAAAAAAGACAGATTCTCAGTTTATAAATATGAAGAAACGATGTCTGATGATATTTATCGTAATGATCTTATGAAAATGAAAGTACCTGAAGGAAAGATCGAGGTTATTCTAAGAGTATCGGATCGTAATTCAAATAGGGTATGGAGCAGATCTGAAAAATTAGAGGTATCCAAATTGAAAGCAACTGATATCGGATCTATAAGATGGTTCTCAAATCCCTCAAGAGAAGTTGTTACCGATAAAGATACAATCAAGATTGGACTGAATATTTTTAGCTTTGAGAAAGGTGAAACTCATCTTAATTTTTATTTTAGTGACGAGGATAAAGAAACTTATTTCAAAAGAGATACTGTCCTTCCCGATAAGAAGAACCAAAATGTAGAAGTTACTATTCCTGCGGATAGGTTTGAGGAAGGTTTATATAATTTTATAGCAGAGGTGAAGAACGTTGATAAAGAGGAAATTGTTAAGGAATCTATTTCCTTCAGAGTCTGGAAACCTTTTTTTAAATCAAAGAGATATATTGAAAGGGTTAGGCAAATTGCTTATGTTTCATCTGCAGGGGAGGAGAAAAAATTACTTAATGCAAAAGTTGAAGAACGAGAAAAGCTCTGGAATGAATTTTGGGAAAGTAAAGATCCTACACCTGAAGATGGAGTAAATGAGTTCTTAATTGAGTATTTTGAGAGAGTAGATTATGCGAATAAGAATTTTTCGCGGGGTTCTCTTTTTGAAGGATGGAGGACAGATAGAGGCAAGGTTTTTATTGTTTTGGGACCTCCTGATTATATAGTGGATGAACCTTTTAACCCTAGTGGAGATGCTTATCAGATATGGTATTACTATGAGAGGGGATACGATTTGATCTTCGTTCAACGATATATTACTGGAGATTATGAGTTGCAAAACCCCCCACCTGAAGTTTGGTGATTCGTAGTACTGCCAGTTGAGTTTTTGTTCTTTTGAAGAAAAATATCTCATTTGGTTTTTGTTTACCTTGGAAATAAAATATCAAAAATTAAAAAGCAAAATGACAAATAAAAATGCAAAATTATCCCTTTCCCTAACCGCGAAACAGAAAAAGGATTTATGTTATTCGAATTATTCTTCGTTTTTTTCTTTTTTTATTTTTGAACTTTGATTTGTAATTTTCCATTTTGATATTTGATTTTTGAATTTAGTGGTTTTACCACGATAGGTTTTCTTTAAAGAAAAATATTGACAATGGGATAAGAATAATTACTTTACTGTTATGAAAATAGATGATGAAGTTTTGGAGAGAATAAGAAGCGCAAAAACCGCTTTCGCTTTAACTGGCGCAGGGAGTTCGGAACCTTCAGGTATACCGACCTTTAGAGGGAACGAAGGTTTCTGGAAGGATAAGACCCCTTTTACTGTTGAATCATTCAATGAAAATCCCCAGGAGGTTTGGGAATGGCATCTTGAGATTAGGGAAATGATAAAAAAGAAATTACCTAACCCTTCTCATTTTACCCTTGCTAAAATGCAAAGTATTTTTAAGAATTTTGCAGTTGTGACGCAAAATATTGATAATTTACATCAAAAAGCTGGTTCTAATAAAGTTATAGAACTTCATGGAAATATTTACAGGAATAAATGTAATAATTGTGGAAAAATTTTTGGTGAAATAAATTCAAAAAAAATACCTGAATGCGATAAGTGTGGTGGACTTATTCGACCCGATGTTGTGTGGTTTGGAGAACCACTTCCATATAAAGCTCTGATCAAAGCAAGGGCATATGCAGAGAATAGTCACATATGTTTTGTTATTGGAACTTCCGGGGTGGTCCAACCTGCTGCTTCAATACCATTAATTTCTAAAGAAAAAGGAGCGTTTGTAATAGAAATAAATAGGGAAACAACTGCTCTTAGTGAATACCTCGATTATTCTATTTTTGGTGATGCGTCAGTTATCCTACCGGATCTCTACGAGAGGCTGTTGTAAATGGCCGAAAATCTTTCCTTATTTCTGCAAAAAGCAGAAGAGTGCAGAGTTGCGTATGAGAAAGTCATTAAATCACTACAAGATCCTGAAGTTATTAAAGATAGGAAAAAAATAATAGAGCTTTCTCAAGAAAAAAAATCTTTAGAGAATATAATATTGCCTCTTAATGAATATAATAATGTTATGGCTAAGATAAAAGAAGACGAGAAAATTTTGTCAGAGACAGAGGATGAAGAAATGATTACTCTTGCAGAGGAAGAGCTTCGCGAATTAAAAAATCAAAAGAAAAAACTTGTAAGTAAAATAAGAGATGCTTTATTGCCAGAAGCTTTAGAAGATAAGAAGAATGCGGTACTTGAGATACGCGCCGGAACTGGTGGGGAGGAAGCTGCTTTATTTGCAGTTGATCTTTTGCGGATGTATACAAGATATGCAGAAAGCCAGGGATGGAAATTCGAAGTGGTTGATTTCAGCAAGTCGGGTATGAACGGTTATAGGGAAGTTATTAGTTTGGTTTCAGGTGGTAATGTTTATGGAAGTTTGAAATTTGAAAGTGGTGTTCATAGAGTACAGAGAATACCTGTTACTGAATCGGGTGGCAGAATACATACTTCTGCAGTTTCTGTTGCGGTTCTTCCTGAGAGGGAAGAAGTAGAAGTTGAGATCAATCCTGAGGATTTAGATACTGATTTTTATTCGGCTTCAGGTCCCGGAGGTCAGCATGTTAATAAAGCTAGTTCTGCGGTTAGAATTGAGCATAGACCTTCCGGAATTATAGTTGCCTGTCAGGATGAAAGGTCTCAACACCAGAATAGGGAAAAGGCGATGAGGCTTCTTAGGGCGAAACTTTTTGAGTATGAACAGGAAAAAGCAGATAGAGAAATAAGATCTAAAAGAAAAAAGATGGTAGGATCTGGAGATAGAAGTGAGAAAATAAGGACTTATAATTTTCCGCAGAACAGGATTACGGATCACAGGATAAATTATACAAAATACAATCTGGATTCATTTCTGGACGGAAAAATTGGTGATTTAGTAGAGAGTCTTAGGGCAAGCCAAAAAGATGAATCGCATGATGAAATTACTTGAAGTTCTTGATTTTGGAAGTAGAGAGTTAACCGAATATAGCTCGGATCCTGAGTTTGAAAGTTTTATCTTATTAGAGGAAGCAACAGGGAAAAGCAGGGGCGAAATACTTCTTGACGAGGAAAATATTAAAAAAGAATATTTTTTTATTTTTAAGAGTTATTTGACCCGTAGGAAAAAGGGGGAACCCTGGCAGTATATAGTCGGTAAAACAAATTTTCTTGGCTTTGATATTTTTATTGAAAAAGGAGTATTTATTCCCAGAGCTGAGACTGAATTTATGACTGTTTCTTCTATCAGAAGATTAAAGGAATTTGATAATCCTCGTGTTCTTGAAATAGGTTGTGGGACAGGTGCTATTTCAATTGCAATTGCTTCTAATATTAAGGGAGTAAAAATAGTTGCAACTGATGTATCAAAAGAAGCGGTGAGTTTATGTAAAAAAAATGTTGATTATCATAATCTTGGCAGCCGAATTGATATAATAAGGGCGGATTTGTTAGATTGTTTTGATAATTCGGGAACTTTTGATGTGGTTATTTCTAATCCACCTTATATATCAGAAAAGGATTTAAAAAAGCTTGATATTGTTGTTAAGAATGAGCCAATGTTGGCTCTTGATGGAGGATGTCGAGGGGTTTCCATTATAAATAAAATTTTGGACGGTTCCTCACATAAACTAAAAAGCGGCGGTTGCATATTTATTGAGCTTGATGGTTCAAATATACCTTATTTGGAAGTTCCGGAATCTATCAATTACTCGATATGTAATGACCAATTTGGCAAGAATAGAATATTATATGGTATTAAGACATGAAAATAGGCGTCTTTTATACACGTGGTAAAGAAAATATAGAAGTCGTTTTAAAAGACCTGAAGAAAGCAGCAGCCGATAATGATATCTCGCTTGTTTTTTACGACGGAGAAAAAGAAAAGATAAAAGGATGCGATTTTGTTATTGCAGCCGGAGGGGATGGTACTTTTCTAATGGCCAGTTCAATTATATACGATTTTGATATACCGCTTTTGGGTATAAATCTTGGGGGGCTTGGGTTTCTTACTGATATCAGAAAAGAGGAAATTAACAAAATCTTTACAGAACTAAAAGATGGAAATTATACGCTTAAAGAAAGATTTTTTCTAAAAGCTAATTGTAAGGGTGAGGAGAATATGGCTTTGAATGATGTTGTTTTTTCCTCAACCGACATACGAGTTATTGATCTGGAAATATATATAAATGATAGTTTTGTAACGCAGCTTTCTGGAGATGGTTTAATTGTTGCTACTCCTACCGGTTCGACTGCTTATTCCCTGTCTTCGGGTGGGCCTATTTTGAAGCCTGATACTGAGGCTTTTGTAATAACCCCTATATCTCCTCATACTTTGAATTTCAGACCATTGGTCGTTAGTTTTGATTCGCGGATACTTATAAGAACGAAAGAAAAATGCCGTCTAATCTTTGATGGTCAGAAGTTGGTTAATCTTGATTCAGGTGAAGAAGTTTCTGTTGAAAAAAATGAGAGTATATTAAAAGTGGTGAAATTTGAGAATTGGGATTACTTTGATATTCTAAGAAAAAAATTGAATTGGGGTAATGGATGATAAAAGAAATAAGAGTTAGCAATTACGCTCTTATTGAAAGGATCGAGGTCACTTTAAATCCAGGATTCAATGTTCTTACAGGTTCAACCGGTACGGGTAAGTCCATAATAATAAATGCTCTTTCTCTTCTTCTCGGAGATAAAGGAGATATAGCTTCGATAAGAAAGGAAGCCGACAAGGCAATTGTTGAAGGAGTGTTCTCTAATTCACCGGGAATTGTTGAAATCTTAAATAATTACGAAGTGCCTTTAGAAGAGGAACTTATCGTAAGAAGAATAATTAACAGAAAAGGTGGAGGCAGGGTTTACATTAACGGTTCTATAGCCAATACCGATATTTTAAAAAAACTTGGAGATATTCTTTTTGATATACACGGACAGCACGAACACCAGTTGCTTATTAACGAAGAAACGCATATAGATTTTCTTGACTATTATGGTAAGTTAATGAAAGAGAGAGAGGCAATGGAAGAAAAATTCAAGTTATTGGGAAATCTAGAGGCTGAGCTTTCGAAAATCGAATTACAGAAAAACGAATTGGCTAATCGCAGGGATTTGTACGATTTTCAGAGAAAAGAACTTGAGTGTGTAAAATTCAGCGCGTCAGAGTATCAAGAATTAAAAGAAGAAAAGAAAAAACTCGATAATTTCGAAGAGATTAAGGAACTGGTTGAATATGCAGCTTCATTTATAAGTGATAGCGACGAGTCAATTCAAGCGAGACTTTCTGAGATTGTTTCAAATATTAAAAAAGCAGGTGGTTTCGATAAATCTTTAGCAAAGATTGGTGGAAGACTTGAAGAATCCAATTTGATTCTTCAGGACGCATCTTTGGAGTTAGATAGATATAAAGATAGCCTTGATTATGATCGGATGCGACTTTCCGAGCTAGAAAGTATAGTAGATAAAGTTGAAACTCTTAAGAGAAAGTACAGTAAAGATTATGAAGAACTTTTAAATATGAAAGAAGATTTATCCACAAAGATTTTTGATATGGAGTCTTTAAAAGAGAAAGAAAAAGAGTTAAAAGATGAAATAGCTAAAGTTAAAAGTGAATTTGAAAAAAAAGCTCATACTATTTCAGATAAGAGAAAAAATATTTCTAAGGATTTTGAGAAAAAAGTAGAAGAAGAGATAAAAGATTTAGGTTTCGAGAAAGCACATTTTAAAGTAGATATAAAAGAAAAAAAGGAAATTGACGGCCAGGGTATGGATGAAGTAAGGTTTCTCTTTGAGCCGAATGTGGGAGAGGGATGGAATAAACTTTCCAGTATTGCTTCCGGAGGAGAGTTATCAAGGGTTATGTTAGCTTTAAAGTCTATTCTCTCTGAGGTGGACCGGGTTGAGGGACTTGTTTTTGACGAAATCGATGTAGGTATAGGCGGTAGCCTTGCAAAAAAAGTTGGAGAGAAAATGAAGGAAATCGGAAAAAGAAGACAGGTTTTATGTGTTACACATCTTCCTTCTATTGCTGCGGAAGCAGATTTTCATATAAAAGTCGATAAAAAGGAAAAAGACGGCAGGACGATTACTGAAGTTAAAGAAGTTATAGGGAATGATAGGGTAGAGGAAATCGCTAGGATGATTTCCGGCGAAAGTTCAATTGAAACCGCAAGAAAACACGCTGCCGAGCTTTTGAGCGGTACTGAAAATTGAAACTCGAAGAATACAAAGACCACAAAAAAAAGAACAAATTGTATTATTTTTGTTTAAAACCCCACCCCTCCAAGACAAAGGGAAACAACAAATAGCACAAATTGCACAAATAAAAGGTAAAAATAAATTGGTAAAATTTATTAAGATTATAATTTGTTTTTATATTACTTGTTCTATTAATATCTTTGCTTAGAGAATTGACTCGCTTACAAATTGGACAATTAATCCAACGCCAGTTGTTTCTCCCCAAAATTCACCTGAGTGGATAAGATGGAAAACCGACCCATGTGCCATGATCGATGGTAGTGAGTGGTTTATGTTTTTTGGCGCCAATGATAGCGGTGTTCGTACTCAAATTGGAAGAGCAACATCTTCCGATTACCAAAATTGGATACTGGACACAATTCAAATAATGGTGCCGCTTGGACCTGCAGGCGCGTGGGATGATACAGAAGTGGAAACCCCTTTTGTCTTGATTGACGATTCGGCACCGCCGTTAGAACGCTACAAAATATGGTATGCGGGAAAAGGAAACGCAGGTAGCAATAGACCAGATTTTGTTTATCAGATAGGGTATGCGTATTCGTCTGACGGTATAAACTGGATAAAATACAATGATCCCTCAAATGATAGCGATCCCCGTTTTGCTGAAAGTGACCCTGTTTTACCAATCCCTGAATTCATTATAGCAGGAGACGATACAATTCCGGAAACAATAAGTTATGACTCATGGGCAACAGCAGAGCCATCGGTCGTTTTCGAAGATGGTATCTTTAAGCTTTATTATCTTGGGTTGGGATTAGTTGATGATATTTTTGCGCATTGGGTTGCTCTGGCAACTTCTACTAATGGTTATGAATGGCAAAGAGATTCTATTGTTTTTTCGCCTTCTTTTGCCGGTAAAGAAGCGACCGGGATTGCCTGTCCGGCTGTGATTAAACAAAACAATGAATATTTATTATTTTACAGCATGGTTGAATTACCTTATGATTCCTTTGCAAATATAGAAAGAGGTAATATTGGTCTGGCAAAATCTTCGGACGGAATTAATTTTATAAGGATTTCTTCCGAACCGATTTTAACTCACGGCCCTTTCGGAAGCCATTACAAATCGGGGTTATTTGCTCCTTCACCTCTTATTAAAGACGATTCATTGTATTTGTATTTTAGCTCCTTAATCTATGAACCTGGCATTAATAGATTCGAACCCTTTATCGGTTACGCAAAGGCTCCGTTATCTCCGGTGTATATCAAACAGACGGAAGATCCAATCACTCTTTCTTTTAAGCTGATGCAGAATTATCCTAATCCTTTTAATTCGGAGACAATAATTATTTATGAATTACCTGAACAGGATTATGTTAATTTTTCGGTATTTAATTTATCAGGTCAGAAAATAAAAACATTGGTTTCAGGACAACAGTTTGCCGGTTCTCATTTGGTTATTTGGGATGGTAAGAATAAAAAAGGGCAGGAAGTCCCTTCAGGTATTTACTTTTATCGTATTGAAACATCACATTTCAGATATGCTAGAAAAATGACATTGGTTCGGTGAGTTAATAAAAATGGAAATGTATTTACTCCTTATATTAGTACATAAGCTTTGTAATGGCGACATCAATTTACTTTAAAGGATTGTTAAATGTATAAAGACTGTGTTCCTTATAAAAGAAAATTATTGTATTTGTCATTAACAATCCCAATTATCATTCTATACCTTTTAATTATAGTACATTTATGGGGAGTTAATAAGCTTGTTTTTACAATCTACTGTTCCTTTTTTGTTTTAGCAATAATATTTCAGAGTTATTGTTGTGCATATCAGAGCTGTCCTTATATCGGAAAATTTTGTCCGGGTATTGGTGGTTTTATAATACCGGCAAGTGTTGTTGCGTTATTATTAAAGAAAGTTAAAAAAGTGAAGGCTCTGTTTGATTTGTTTGCATCGCTTGGTTTTATTTGTTTGTTGGCAATTATTTTGTTGCCAGTATACTTTATTTATAAGCTGGGAGTGAACCTTTTGGTATTTTATGCAATTATTGTAATAGCCTACAGCATATTATTCTTAATCTTGATATGCCCTGTTTGTGCTATTAGAGATACCTGTCCTGCGGGTAAAGTGTCGAGTAATATATACAAGTTTAGGAAAAGAAATGGCACTTGCGAATAACAGAGTTTGAACTTCAGATGAGAAAAATCGAAAATTTCGAGTGTTAATAACGTATTGACATAGTAAATAAATTATGTAACTTATAAAAAAAAATGAGAAAGCTAAATCCTTTGTTACTAATTGGTTTACCGATAATTTCAAATATTACATCTTTTATGATTTTTGCCCCGTTATTTACGTCGGGTAAAGAAGTCGCTATTGCCAATTTCAAGCAGGCAAGTATTTTGGTTGGGTTTGCCATTTTGTTTATTGAGATTATAGCTTTCCTTTTGATTTTAATCTCGCTTAAAAAAGGAAATAGTTCTCTAAAACAACTAATAAATTTTGATAGACTTAAAGTTAGATTATATATCAAGTACTTCTTATTGGCTCTTTTGCCGACTTTACTTGCAGGTTGGTTATATTGTAAAGCACAGGTTGGTATGGGCATCGAAACTGATATATCAAAGTATACAGGTAACGAGTTGTTTGTATGGTTGATTCTTACTCCAATCCTGGTTCCTTTCTTAGAAGAATCTATCTGGAGAGGTTACTGTTTACCGAGATTTTCCAGTCCAGTTAGGGGTATTATATTGACCAGTATTTCTTTTGCTTTTTTCCATGGAATTTTTAATCCTTTAATTTTATTAGCTACATTACTTCAGGGTATTATTTGGGGATTTTTGTATTTAAAGACACGAAGTGTCATTCCTGGGTTCTTATTACATGTTATAAGCAGATATCTTCTTTTTATTCCAGGATTTGTTTATTTGCTTAAATAAAAAAGGAGCATTTATATGATAGGGAAAGTTATTTTATATTTAGGAAATGGATTAATATTAGCAGTGGTTCTTAAAGTGATTATTAGCTCCTTAGTGGATTTACTGAAATTTCAATCTATTGATTTCTGGTCAATCCTTTTGATTACTGGTTGCATACTTACAAGTATCGGTTTGGGTTTAACGAAAACAAAAGTGTGGAATACAAATTATAGTGAGAAAGATAAGCCCTAAATACAAATTGAGTAAAGCTCTTACGAATTTCGTAGTTGTAAAAAAAGTGTCTACTAATAGGCTAATTTTTTATAAAGGAGGCTTTTAAGATGGATTTCTTTAGTCGTATGATTCGATATTTGCGTCTGAGACAGCTAATTAGTTGTGCGCTCTTGATTCTTTTACTTCTTTCGTGTGGCTCGGAGGAGACTACTGGTCCGGGATTACCCCCCGATGTCGGTATAGCTGGAGATGGCAACCTTGACGTTTCGCTTGAATATCTTCGCGATAAACATAATCTTCCGGCATTAGGCGCGATGTTGATTCATGGCGATGAAATAGTTGAAATGGAAGCAGTAGGTCTACGCGCGATAGGTTTTACTGAAGAAGTGACGGTTGGTGACCGCTGGCATCTTGGTTCGCTAACAAAAGCGATGACAGCCACACTTGCAGCTCGACTTGTCGAGAACGGAGAAGTTTCCTGGGATACCACTATTGCCGAAGTTTTTCCGGACTTAGTCGGAAGTATACGTCCTGAATATGAAGACGTGAGATTGGATGAACTTCTATCTCACACGGCTGGTCTGACGGGCGATATATCTAAAGCGCCGTCCTGGTCAACATTGTGGACGGATACGGATCCTCTGCCGGTTCAACGTCGTAAGTTGGCTGCAGAGGTTCTCTCTTTGGAGCCGGAGGCGTCTCGGGGAACTTACCTTTATTCAAACACCGGCTATGTTGTAGCGGGCTCGATGCTTGAGGAAATAACAGGCGAATCCTGGGAAGAATTGATGGATCGTGAGGTGTTTACTCCTCTGGGTATGGAATCCACTGGATTCGGCGCGCCCGGTTCAGCAGGAACTCGAGATGAGCCGTGGGGGCACCTACATCTTACCGATTTTCTGGCTGTCAACCCTGGCAGTCCATACGCAGACAACCCGGCAGCCCTTGGACCGGCTGGTACCGTCCATAGTACCTTTGAAGACTATGCGGCATACATGATGGCTCATTTAGCTGGCGCATGTGGAGAGGGGGGATTCCTATCAGCCGAGACGTTCGTTAAGCTGCATACCCCTGTACCTGGTACTGATTATGCGCTTGGATGGGCTGTTTTACAAAAGAATTGGGCTGAAGGGAGAGTTTTGTGCCATGATGGTAGCAATACCATGTGGTACGCTATTGTTGTGCTCGCTCCTAATCGGAATTTAGCCTTGTTGGCAGTCAGCAACGCATACGGGGATACGATTTATGCCGCCGACGAAGCATTAGGAGTGTTGGTTGAACGTTTTGACGCAGCGAATTAACAAGAAATAACGTGATCTAACCTTTCAATATGGGAAATTGAAATTTTGTCTTAGAATATTATTATTTTTATCTGAATATTTATTCATTTTTTCAAAAAGACCCCCTTGACAGCATAAGGAAAACTTATATATTCGAGACGGGTAAATTGGTGAACGAGAAAAAAGTATTAAAAAGAAACGAAAGAAATTTTGCGATGCCTGGTTCCAGGCATATTTTTTGGAATTCAACTGGAGTGTTTTTTCTTAAAAAAAGTAAATTTACAGGAGAGGTTAATATATGCCAAATAGCAGAAAATTAGCAAAACTCATTCTGGAAGATGGTTCTGTTTTTAAAGGTTTTTCTTTTGGTTCAGAAAAAGCTGTAAATGGGGAGGTCGTTTTTAACACCGGTATGGTTGGTTACCCGGAGACTTTGACCGATCCTTCATACAAAGGACAGATTCTTGTTTTGACGTATCCATTGATAGGGAATTATGGTGTTCCCGGTGATAAAAGGGAGAATGGATTATTAAGGAATTTTGAATCGGAAAAGATTCAAGTTCAAGGTTTAATTATATCCGATCTTTCGGAGAATTATTCACACTGGAGTGCCGAAAAATCTTTAGCGAAGTGGTTAAAAGAAAATGATATTCCCGCCTTATATAATATAGATACAAGAATGTTGACAAAAAAATTGAGAGAGAAGGGAACTCAGCTGGGGAAAATCATTTTTAATAATCAAAAGATTAAGTTCGAGGATCCAAACAAACATAATTTAGTTGCTGAAGTTAGTATAGATGAAGTTGTTGAATATAAGAAGAGTAAGAGAAAGGTAGCTGTGGTAGATTGCGGGGTTAAAAATAATGTAATAAGAGCTTTCTTGAACAGGGATATAACTGTAATAAGATATCCCTGGGATCACGATTTTACTAAGGATAAAGTCAATGGCGTTTTAATCTCTAACGGACCAGGGGATCCTAAGAGATGCGAAGCTACAATAGAGAATGTCAGTAAAGCTATTTCGATGAATATACCAATTCTGGGCATCTGTTTAGGATCCCAGATTCTTGGACTTGCTGCAGGCGCGGATACTTATAAGTTAAAATACGGACATAGAGGTCAAAACCAACCATGCGTGGAAGTCGGGACTAAGAGGTGTTATATTACCTCTCAGAATCATGGTTATGTAGTTGATTCCGCGACTTTAAAGG
>Ga0307437_1000355_pt1 | contig 37413 bp, 38 predicted proteins | sample SalMarWE160390MG_FD_202146 | JGI IMG/M metagenome (GOLD analysis project Ga0307437, IMG submission 202146) | Salt marsh sediment microbial communities from the Plum Island Ecosystem LTER, Massachusetts, United States - WE1603-90 | ecosystem: Environmental > Aquatic > Marine > Intertidal zone >...
ACGCCCTCTTTACCCACCTTGTTCATCGCCTCGGCAATGATCTCCCCGATGGTCTCATCGTTGTTGGCCGAGATGGTTCCCACCTGGGCAATCTCTCTCTGCTCTTTGGTGGGACTGCTCATCTTTTGCAATTCACCCACCACGGTCTTGACAGCCGCATCGATCCCTCTCTTGACATCCATGGGATCAGCCCCAGCGGCCACCACCTTTACTCCGTCTCGATAGATAGCCTGGGCAAGGACCGTGGCGGTGGTGGTCCCGTCGCCGGCCACATCGCTGGTCTTGCTGGCCACCTCTTTAACCATCTGGGCCCCCATGTTCTCGAACTTATCCTCCAACTCGATCTCTTTGGCCACGGTAACACCATCTTTAGTTACCGTAGGAGACCCCCAACTTCTTTCCAGGATCACGTTTCTTCCTTTAGGTCCCAACGTAACCTTCACCGCGTTGGCCAGAACATCGACCCCACGCAAGATGGCATCGCGCGCCTGCTGGTCAAACTTTACCTCCTTGGCAGCCATCGTCTACTCCCTCCTTTGCTCGAATTTAGTCCTTGATAATTCCTAAGATGTCATCCTCACGCATGATGAGGTGTTCTTCACCCTCTATCTTTATCTCGGTACCTGCGTACTTGCTAAATAATATTTTATCTCCTGCCTTGACCTCTAAGGGAATGACGGTACCATCTTCCTTAACCCTCCCCTTGCCAGCGGCAACGACCTTGCCTTCCATCGGTTTTTCCTTGGCAGTGTCAGGAATAATGATCCCCCCTTTGGTCTTTTCCTCTTCCTCAAGGCGCTTGACCAACACCCTGTCCTGCAAAGGTACGATATTCATGGTATGGCCCCCTCCTTCCTTTTTTTCGATCTCCTTGAGTACAGGAGATATACGTTATGTGTTATAAATAATTAACAAAAATATAATTACGCCCTTCTTCTTTGTCAAGGTCGCTCCCAGAAATTTTCATGAGAGCTCAACATCCTCACCCCTCTTCATCTGCTTGAGCTTGCTCCCCTGCCCCACCTGCTCCCGCTTCTCCTGACACCGGACACAGCACGTGGTAAAGGGAAGGGCCTTCAACCGTTCCAGCTTGATAGTCGCACCACAGTCTTCACAGATGCCATAGGTCCCCTCCTCCAAGCGGTCCAGGGCATCCTCTACCTCTCTGAGTCGCGCTATATGCATATTCAGGAGTGTGTAATCGATATCCTCATCCAGATCGAGCTGGGATAAATCCCCGATATCCATGGTAGAAAGCGTGGACATCCGTGGGTCCTCATCCAATTTGGTCCCCATTTCCTGGGCGATCTTGTCCAAGACCTCATCCCGGAGCCCGACAAGTATCTTTTGCAACCCCGTGTGCCGAGTCTCATCCGCTTTCGACATCCCTATGAGGCCTCCTGACCCTGTGTCTGCTCACCAAGCTTTTTCCGGGTCTCTTCTATACCCCCTCTGTCACCGATCTTCTCAAAACACTTCAGTGCAAAGAGATGTTTCCCCTTCTTCAGCGCCTTCTTGCCCAACTTCCTCCAATCATCAGGGGGCACCTCCTCCTGCAAAAACTCAGTAGCGCGGGAGAAGAGAAAGAGGTCTCCCTCCTCCATGGCCATCTGGCGTATGCGCTGAAGTCCTTCCCTATAGCGCGCCTGACCGAAAAATTCTACGGCATCATTCGGCTTGCCCTCGCGGAGGTAGAGATCGCCGTGTTCTCTCAGGACCTCCGCCGACGTGTTCTGCCCATAGAGTATATCTCTCCTTTTCAGGGAATCAGGTAGCTTGGTCATGGAACTAGGGGTGTTCAAAGAGATACGTTTTCATAGTATGATGACATTCACCGTCAATGATAAGCAATCCGTGCCTTCCACCCTTTTTTAGCCCAACGGTGACGTCCCTCAAGCCAGGTACAGTGCCATAGTACGTGGTCAAGCCTTTTCGTGCTATCATCAGTTCATCTCCGAAACAAAAAAACTTCTTTTACCTAAGATCCTGCTCAATCCCTTACCCCTTCCCAGCCCCTCCAGAAATTGTATGCTCTGTTCAATATCCGTTTTGCGGCGCATGTTCAAAATTAAGGGGTGACGCTTTTTCATCCGCTGGATCTCTTCCCCCACACCCCTGAGATCGATATTCCCCTTCCCCAGGGGGAGGTGATCATCTCCCTGCCCCCGGTTGTCATGAAGGTGGAAAAGGACGATATAGTCGGCCAGAGATCGGATATACTCCCGGAGGTCTACCCCCCAGGTATGGGCATGGCCGATATCAAGGAGGGCACCCAGGTGAGGTGACCCCAAGCGCTGGAGGATGTGCAGGTGCTCCTGGGGAGTAGCGACCAGTCGGTGAGCTCTGCCCCGCGGGCTGTTCTCTATGGCGAGCATCACGCCCATGCGCCCTGCCATTCTCGCCATCACATTGAGGCTGGTCAGCAGATTGATCCGGGAGTTCTTCAGATAGACCGATGGGTAATCCTTGGGGAGCCTCCCGGGATGGATGATCACGATCTTTGCCCCGATCTTCGCGGCGAACCGGATAGTCTCGACTGTTTGCTGGATGGATGCCTTCCTGATCAAGGGGTTAAGGCTGGCTACGTTGATATCGTAAACGGCACTATGAATGATGGGCCTCAGCGAAAGGGAGGCAAGTTTTTCCTGTATATTCTCCAATTCTCCCCTTTCCACATCTTGAGGGAGGGCATAGGGCCTTTCGCCCCTTATCTCCACATATTTCACACCGAGAGAGGCGGCGAAATCCATAAACCCCACCAATCCCTCCTCCAGCAGGGGGAAGGTAGCGATGCCAAAATCCTCCCTGGTCCACAACCGCTCCATAAATGTTCTTTCAAGATATTGATTATGCAAAAAGGTGGGGGAAGTTTTCTCCCCCACCAGAGGGTCCACGTCCATTCTCTCCCTCGTTTGTCGATTTAGCCCTCAGGCACGTATGTATTGGTTGTTCTCACCCTATCCCGGACCGGAATACAGCCAGACCATCCGCCTTATTACCATATCTTCCTTCTCCCAGTACATGAGCCCCAAGCGGTTGGTATCCCCGCCCTCTCGATACTATTCAATACCGAGAATGAGCGAGTGGGCGCTTTCCCTTGGCCTCGCCACTGTAATCTTCCCCCCCTGGTGACAACTTCTTCTCGCCGAAGGGATACGTGATGAAAACTAAAGATAATGCAAGAATATCCCTTCATAGGGGCATAAAAAGAATAATCCCCCACCTCCCCTTTTGTCAAGCCCAAATTTAGCAGGGGGTTATCGAAACCTCCCTTTGGCCTTGTGCTATCCTTGAAGATATTCCCTTTGTTTTAATCCTCACCGTTTTGAATGCCCAGACACGATAGCCTATGATCACTGGCAAAACATGGTGAATAAAATCTGTTGTTGACATGTCTTTTTTATTATGCTAGCGCTTTTTATCACAATGTCAGGTAATGGAGGTGTGAGGAGATGAAAGATGATTTTTCTCAAAAAATAATGATCAGGAAGCTTAAATTAGACGATCGGGATGCCATCGTGGAGATAGACTATAGGGTATTTGGCACCAAACGACCTTCCTATTGGCATCAGAAGATTGAAGAAATGGGGGAAGAACACCCGTCTAAATCCCTGGTGGCTGAACTAGACGGTAAGGTACAAGGATTCATTATGGGGACGGTAAGCGGCTGGGAATTCGGAGTCCCCAACACCATCGGCTGGATAGACACCATCGGAGTAAATCCCGATTTTCAAAAGAAGGGAATAGCCACCTCCTTGTTTACAGCCATCATGGGAGAGTTCAAAAAAGATGGGGTAGAAAATATTTATACGTTGATTAAGTGGGAGGACTGGGATCTGATGTGCTTTTTCAAGGCCATGGAGTTTACCAGAGGCCAGATGATCAATCTGGAATATAAGATCAAATAAACCTCTAAGCCTTCCTTTTTAAATATTCCCTATATTCAGCCATGCTTTTGAAGTGATGGGGTTTTTTCTCTTCTTCATCCACTTGAGACGTCGGCAAAGATGCTTTATCTTTCACTCCCTTCCTATCGCGCACGCCCAGTTTCCCCGCCTCTTTGGGGATCTGTTTGGCGATCTTTCTCTGTCTTCCCATTGCCTCTGCCCGGATGTTCTCCTTGCAGGCCTCGCAGATATCGCCCCGCCCTTCCATCAGCTTGCCACACGTTCGGCAATGTGTCGACATCTCCACCTCCTGCCCGTAATGTCTATCTATTATAGCCAAAAGATAACCGTTTGCCTAGACAAATCTCTTGCTCATCTCCCTCATATCGTCACGCATCAACCAGAAGGGGCAATCGAATGATTACCATAATCCCTTTGTCTTCCCCTTCGCTCTGGATAGAGATGGTGCCGTTATGGGCAGTAATAATATTATGGCAAATAGCAAGCCCTAAGCCGGTCCCTGCTTTTTTTGTAGTAAAGAAAGGATTGAATACCTTATCCAGTGCTTCTTGAGCAATGCCGTTCCCTGTATCGTTTATTTCGATCAGGGCCTCTCCATTTTTGCGCGTACTAATGGTGAGATGACCCCCCTTGGGCATCGCTTCCATAGCGTTTTTGACGATATTGAGCAATACCTGTTTGAGTTGGTCGGGATCAGCCAACGTATACAGGGGATACAACGATACATTGAGATGCACGGCGATCTTGCGGTCAGCCAATTCAGCCTCAACGAAGGTGATGACTTCTTCAATTGACTCGTTGATATCAAGCCTCTCCCGCTGTGGCGTTATATCCTTGGCAAAGTGACCGATGTCCTGCAAGAAACCCTCGAGACGTTTCACCTCGTTGGTAATGGTGAGAAGCTTCTTTTTTGCTTTGTCATCTTTCTCGACGGTACGAAGGACTTGCTGCGCAAACCCCCCTATGACCATGAGAGGATTCTTGATCTCATGGGCAACATGGGCTGCCGCCGTACCCATCGCTGCCAAACGCTCCGATTGAAGGAGCGCCTGATGCGTTCGTTCTAACTCCTCTGTCTTGTGATTGACTTCCTCTGCCAAAACGGAGGCCCACCGCCACTTTGTATACAAGGCATGGCCGGCGGCAACTCCTAACATGAGGAAGGCGATACCCATCAGCAACCATTGGTACATAACTGCGTGACGAACCAGTCCCTTGATTTCATCAACCGGTGCTGATACCGCTACGGCCCAAAATATGTTTGTATCATCTGGGCCAGCATAGAAGGCAGGGGTGTAGGCAATCAGTTTCTTAATGGGATCTTTGCGTTCCCCACGATGCCAACCAGAAATATACCAACTTGTCCCTTCTTTGCCGGTCAACAGATACTCTTTCTGCAACATATTGATACGCGTAAAAGAGAGGGCTGGAAATCTCTGCGAACGGGCGAGAAAGGCATTTTCTCCCAAAAAACCTTTATCAATATGAGCCAAGAGGTACCCCTGTCTATTGATTATCCACGCATAACCGCTCTTACCTGAGCGTACATTCGCCGTAGCTTCTTGACAGATCTTGATCACATCTATCGTCCAAGCCACTGCAACCGTTTTGTAGAACGTTACTATGTCCACCGCCCATGCACGTGGGGCACGAGGCCCTGCCTGATAGGTGTCGCTGATGTATGGTTGGTTCTTGTTTCTGAGCAAAAGATACTTTTTTTCTCTTTCGGTAAGCCCCTTGTGGCTTCGAATATCATCGGCCCCAATGATCGTCTTCGTCCCGGATGGAAAAATCAGCGTTATCCTATATACGTGAAACTTATCTATGCCCATGAATACTTCCGAGGGGTTTTGGATGATATCGTTATAATGCAACTCTGTATAGAGCTGCAGATTTTCGGCTGCACCAGCGAAGTAATTTTCCAATCGGCCAGCGATACTCCGGGCGATGGCCAATTGTTGTTGGTTAAGCGTTTCAATAACGACTTTCTCCCATTGGGCCTTCGATCGCACCCCCAAGAAACCCAATATGATAACGGCGGCCGCAATAGCGATTAAAAGCCAGAAGGTCCTTTGAAAAAATATGAGTTTGAGCTTCATGACGTTGGCTCTGTAATGCAGATTCGACCCGCCTGCCCCTCGTAACCCTACAGGAAGCAGGTTATACGGAATAAAACGTTCGCCTTTGTGTCCATGCGTTTGTTTCTTTTGAACAATATTGCTTTATCATAGCATAGTATCTTTGGCAAACAAATCCATCTCTTGAGGACACGTTTGTTACGTGCACTATACATCCCGTGGTCTGGGCATACCGCTACCGGAAAAGCAATATCGTGTAAAGGGTAACCAATATGAGGCGCAAGGGGAAGGCGGGCTCCGCACCCCTGCATCACCCGCCTGTAATGAGTTAAAAAAAAGAAAGGACAGGCACTTATCTTGAGTGCCTGTCCTTTCCCTTGGTGTGTTTTTGCATTAACGAGAGATTATCAACACCATCATTATTTCTCTTTCCTGCCTCCAGCCGTTACACCGTCAGTTTTCACCGGTGGTGATCACTTCTTCTTTCGGCCACCACTGGCCTTGGCCGCCCCTTCGATAAGGACGGTCAACTGCCTGGCAATGTAGGTGGTTGCCATGACGGCAATCACCACAGCAATGACAAACGCGATCAGCATGATGATGACCGCCGACCGGGTCCGCGTCGCAGCCTCCTCCATATCCTTTAAAGCCTTTGCACGTAACGATCTCACCAGCTCGATGAGGGGATCAGCGCCCGTTCGTCCCTTGCCGCGCATGATCGCATCCACGGCCTTTCGGCCCTTAGATCGATAGATCGGCTGAGCTTGTTCCCAGGCATTGACAAAGGCAACATATTCACTCTTGAAATCGGCATACAACGTTCTCTGTTCGTCAGTTACATCTGGCCCTGCTAAGACCTCCTCGAGCATAGGCTGCCATATTGTCTCCAGCCGGTTCCGTTTATAGTTGAACACCTCAATTTCCTTTTGGAAGATCTCTCGATCCGTGCCGCGCAAGAGTATATTTTTTGTGGCCCACACCATTTCATCAAAGTTGGCCCGGATACCAAAGGCGGCAAGCGCTGCGGTCATCTCGTGCTCTGACATGTCCCTGAGGCCAGCGCTAGACTTATTCAACTGATACAGGGCAAATCCCCCAGCCAAGACCATCACTACTACAACCACACCGAAACCCAAACCAAGTTTCTTCCCGATGTTTAGTTTCATTATGCTCTCCTCCTTATTTTTATCTCGCTATACAGTACGGATTATATAGTATTACTTCATCCGATGCCACTTTTTACAGTTCCTAAAAATTACGAAGAAGAACCACTGTTACTATACCCCCTTTCCACAAGAGAATTATACCTTTTATTGCTCAGATGTCTACCTATCATGCGGCCCTCCTTCATGGAATAGCCCTGGTGACCTTTTCCTTTTTCTGCAGCACTCATTCCTCAGTTGCCCATTCAGGCGGCTTTCGAAGAATCGGCATGCGGTTTACAATCCACCTGAATACCCATATCTCCGCAAAGACAACGGCAAGGGTCGTCACAATCTCCATCCAGTGGGGAATGTAGTGTGCAGGTAATGGTATATACCATTTAAACGCAATGACGGAATAGTTGAGCCTGTTGATGATGATCCCAGCCATGGTCAGAATAGCAGCAACACGGATGACCGTAAGGTTTTTATACAGTGCGCCTCGGAGGAAGAGATAGCAGGGAATAAGTACCAGGCCGATTATCTCCACTAGATACCACAAACCCCAACCGGTATGGAGATATTCCCAGTGCTGACCATGCATGAATATAAGGATTTTTAAAAAGAAATAGGCAAACATCGCGCCCGCACATCCCTTTGCAAGCCCTATGAGGATGTCGTTATGAGATCTCCGATGCTCATCATCGAGTTGATCGTTGAAGACCTTATGGCTTATCGTCCCTTCAAATATTACCAAGGAGAGCCCGGCAAAGATACTGGAAACAAAGAAGAGTATCGGGATAAACTGCGTATACCAGAGGGGATGGATTTTTCCCTTTGCCATCATAAAGAGCGCCCCGAGGCCTGATTGGTGCAATGTTGAAAGCGTGATACCAAAGACCACTGCCCCAAGGGTCAGGGAAGTGAGGATCTTCCTGATCCTCTTCCACCCCAGCCATTCTGCAAATGCCGGGGAGATCTCAATAAATTCTGCTATCATATAGAGCAGAAAGTGCCAGGCAACAAGAAATAGCACGGAGCTCAGCCCGAATTTGTTCCCAATGACCGGGTTAAAGATGTGCCATGGGCGACCGAGGTCAATGAGCAGTGCACCGGCGTAAAAGACATAGGCGAGAAAGCCATTGAGGACGGTTGCGCGTATGATGGGATGATATTTTTCAACGCGGAGTATGTAGACGACAAAGGTGAGGACATAGGCCCCCCCTGCAAAGGCAACACCTGTCATGACATCGAATCCGATCCACACGCCCCACGGAAAATCCTGAGAGAGGTTGGTAATGGATCCCAGGCCTTTTACCATGCGGTATGCAATAAGCATGGCACCGAGAAAGATCACCGGTACGGATATGACATTGAAGGGAGTGAAGATCTTACCTTTCGGCTTCAACTCACTGAGTATGAAGGGTACAACGTCTCTCAAGCTCGTTATTGCGCGCGGTGCCGGTTTCGCATTCATTGCACTCCCTCCTTTCTTCCCTTCTCCTCTTCCCGCCTCGTGAGATAGCTCAACCCCATGAGGAATGCAGGCCAGAGGATCAGCACGATGGGGACGGCATAGAGAAAGCCCGTGCTGTACTCCGGATAGGCGACAGTTCCCAGATCTGTTTTAAAGCCGATCTGCTCAAACGGCACCGCTGAAAGATAGATGTATGAGGTACCACCCACTTCATTCTCTCCATAGATATGGTTGACATATTTTTCGGGTTCCCGATATATCCGTCTTCTTGCCTCTTCAACAAGCTCCCTCCTTGTCCCAAAGAGCAATGCCTCTGTCGGACAGGCCTCAACGCAGGCAGGGATCTCTCCCTCTTGAAGCCGCTCCCAGCAGAGATTGCATTTTTCGATCCTGGGATTCCAGCTATTGTATTCAAACTTTGGGATGTCAAAGGGACACGATATCATGCAGTATCGGCACCCCATACAATTGGTGTCCCACGTAACAGGACCGTCAGCACGTTTTTTCATTGCCTTCACGAGACATGCCGCAACGCAGCCTGGCTGTGCGCAGTGCATACATTGCCTCTTGACAAAAATCTCTCCCTTCTCGGTTTCATAGCGATTGACAACCGTCCATTGGGTTGTCGAGGTATCCCGTTTCTTTTGAAATACGGACTCATCACCTATATCAGGGACTGGCAGATCATGTGCTTCTGCACATGCCTCCTCACAGCTCCGGCAACCAATGCAACGGGTAGTATCGACAAGAACTCCTTTAAACTCTTTTCCACTCCCACTAATAATCTCTTCTGCATGGGGTCTACCTGCTGTGAGAACAGTCCCAGCTACACCTGCTATACCGGCTCCTAAAGACTTTAAAAACCTTCTCCTATCCATTATCAATCCTCTCTCTCCCCCCAATGTGTTGTTTTTACTAAAACCGACAACGTGTTTTTACACTTCAGAAGATAACTTTTTGACATCGGCCTTACCATCCATAACCACGTTTGCGCTTTTGACATCAACGTTCCGGCACAGACCTCATGACCACGTAGATTCCTCATATCCACCCAAAAAACGTAACAAAAGTGCAATGAAACAACTCTGCTTTAATGTTGTCATAGTATCGGGTACCTGGCTCTGAGCTCCAGTCCAACCGGACCTTTCATCACTGTGGTTCATAAGCTGCTTATTCCTGAACCGCTGTTTTCTAGGCAGCGTGCCTTTTACGTTTCTTGGGTCGCTGCGGCAGCTTTTCTAACTTTTCTACAGGTGTTGTCAATGCCTTCCAGAAGAGAATGAATATGAGAAGAAAATCAATGACAAGTAAATATTCAATTCCCTTTGTAAGGAAGATATCTACATACGAAAAAGCTCCCATTGTTACATCTCCTTATTTTTCGGGTTTATGCCCTCTTTTCTGAGCTCCCTTATGGTCTCCCTTACGGGCCAAACGTGCGCGGTCAGAGGGGGATGGGGCAACCTTCTTCTCCTCCTCGGCATGCTCCTTCATGGCATCAATACCACCTTTAACGGTCTTAGTAAGGGGGTAAAAGGTGATGTAGATACCATAACCCAAGACAAAAATGATTAACACAGCCCCTACTATAACCAGTATTAATGTAGCCATTGCCTCTAGCATCGCTTATCCCTCCGCTCTATTTTTGTCTTCCTCTCAGATTAACGCTCCGTTATATGTTCTATTATATCTGTCTTTTCATTTTTTGGTAGCATAACTTTCAAGGCATTTTCCCAATACGGCAAGGATATCCGTAAAATCACTATCGGTGTAGCTCAGAAAACGGGGGCGCAATGTATGTCCCTTTGCAATCGTATTTTCGTCTCTGTCAGGCAGAATGAGTATAATACGGACATCTCGAAGCAAATCGCGAATGGAGAGAAGGGCTACAAGATCTTCCCTGCGAGCGGCGAGAAGAACAGCAGCAATAGGTAAATCCTCCGCAGGCTGGCGAAGCCGGTGGGAAAGGCTTTCTATGCTTCGATAAACCTCCACTTTATTCTTGGAAACGAACTCTTCAATCATCTTTTGAAGCCGTTCACCAACCCCTTCGCTCACCGGAGCATATAAGAGTAAACGCATTGGACCTTTATCCCTCGTTATTACTACAAGGATACATCCTTCCCGTAACTACATCGTACAGCAGGGCATACGATACGTTGGGAGTGCTTATTTCCTTCGAAGGTGTATGCAAAGCACTCCGGAAAGGAATCAAAATCGAAAGAAATATAATCATGAGCAAGTATTCAATCCCATGCCATATGCCTTACAGCAGTCTCCATAATTGAAATGAAAGATAGTTACGCCTCATTTTTGCTTTTTCAAGGATTATTATCCTCTTTCCCACTAGCACTACAAAGATCATGCCAAATTTGAGAAAAACTATATTTATCTATAATTTCATCATGTTATATTCTTTTAGTGAATAAAGAAAGCGGCATACACCAAAACTCTGTCTTGCGACACAAGAAACATTCTCGCAAGATAAGATCTTGTCTTGTTCCATGATATACTTGAGATTTATCGCCTGATAGCTCGACCCGTGGCGCAGTTGCAGATAAGGATAGATTATTTCCAACACGTTCTCCTCCACTACGAAGGGGGATTTTATGCAACCGTGACCGACAATAGTGATCAAGCAGTGGTGAAGAATTCACAGTCCATCGTACCCGTGGGATTGCAGGAGATAGACTAAGTTATCCTGCTCTGTCGCAAAACAGACATTCTTTATTATAAAACCACGGGGTACCCTCACATAGATGGGGGACAGATTGACGATTCCTCGGATACCCCCCCTAACTACCTGGTCGACCACATCCTGCACCTCAGATGGCAGGGTATTGACAATGGCTATATCGATCTTTTTATTCTGTGCAACATCCGTAAGACAACTGATAGGCATAATATCTACGGGCGTTGTTATGTCGCTCGTTACACTACGGTCGGTAACGGCGGTTTTTGTGTCAAAGACAGCCACAATGACATAATTGCCATTTAAAAATTCCTTGAAACTAATGCCACATAATCCAAGATCGCTCCGTCCGACTATCGCGATATGTAGTCTGTGCTCCAGCCCAAGTATAGTTTTGATACCTTGACAAAGGTCGGGTAGGTGGTAACCAATACCCTTTACGCCAAGCCTGCCAAAACGAGCCAGGTCTTTTCTCACCAGACCAGCCGTTACACCACATACCTGTGCAATATCGTATGAGGAAACTAGCTCCTTCCCGCGCTCCTCCTGCTCCGCCAAATAGTGCATGTACATGGAGAGCCTGCTGATAACTGTTTCTGAGATCTTTGTGTGCTTTAACATTCCCCTTAAAATCAGACGGGGTGACGAAGGGCCTTACTTATTCCCCATCAGAGCGCTTCCCCTTTCGTTGTAAGGCAACCAGAGGTATGTCTCCTCTTGTCTCCACGCAAGAAAGGTCTCGATGCTCGCTGGCTCGCCACCCCTTAAATACCAGACGCCCTTCAATCCGCTGTCACTGTTTCTTTTACATAGGCCCTATCGGAGCAATTACTTTCCCATATACTTCGTTGAGTACTTGAGCAAGGCCTGTATAAATCGCCGAAAGCCCGCAGAAAATTCCTTCGTAGCCTGCGATTGTCTTAATCATGGCATTGCCGGTGACGTCACCGATAGCAAGGAGGAAAAACAGTATGGCCAGCGAACCAAATACGAACTGAAGTGCCTTGTTGAGCCTTAAGGTACCGATAAACATAACGGTGGTAAAAATGCCCCACATAACAAGATATGCCGCCATCGCAGGGATTTCCGGCCCCTCCCACCATCCTAACTTTGACATCAGGAGCAAACCAACCAAGGTAAGCCAAAAGAGACCGTATGAGGTAAACGCCGTTGTTCCAAAGGTGTTGTTCTTCTTCCATTCCATAACCCCAGCGATGATCTGCGCAATACCCCCATAAAATATCCCCATGGCAAGAATCATAGTGTCCAGGGAATAAAAACCGGCATTATGGATGTTCAGCAGAACTGTCGTCATACCAAATCCCAACAAACCAAGCGGGGCGGGATTAGCCGTGTTATCTTTGATAGCCATCGTGGCCTCACCTGCACGCTGTCTCACCGTCTTTTTCATCTATCATCCCCCTGTTTGATTTTGAGTCACATCCATCCGTATGCGAAAATTAAGTATATATACTTCAGTCTGCTCACACTCCCTTATCGAACCCCCCTCCTTAAAAAACTGAAAAGATATTTTCACCGTAGCGACAAATATCATACAGCATTCCACGCCTTGTGCTTCTATGAAGCCGGGGATGAATCAACCGGGTGTATGTAGCACCGATCTCTCCATCCCCGACTTCATAGAAGGAGGGGAGGAAAACTGAAAAGCTACCTACTGCCTTCCCTTGACCAAGTCATCCACTACGGAGGGATCGGCTAGGGTAGAGGTATCGCCCAACTCATTAATGGCGCCCTCAGCGATCTTACGCAGGATACGCCGCATGATCTTACCACTCCGGGTCTTGGGGAGGCCATCGGCAAACTGCAATTTGTCGGGTGTGGCTATCGGACCGATGACGGTCCGAACATGGGTGCGAAGTTCCTTGAGGAGATCATCGCTCTTCTCAATACCGGCCTTCAATGTCACAAAGGCATAGATCCCCTGACCCTTGATCTCATGCGGATAGCCGATGACGGCTGCCTCAGCAACCTTTGTATGGGAAACAAGGGCACTCTCGACCTCAGCGGTACCGATCCTATGTCCCGAGACATTGATGACGTCGTCGATCCGGCCTAGGAGCCAGTGATAACCGTCGGCATCCCTTCGGCACCCATCGCCTGAGAAGTAGTACCCCTTGTACATGGTGAAGTAGGTATCCCTAAAGCGCTGCTTATCAGGGTCGTTCCAGAACCCCCGCAGCATCCCCGGCCACGGCCTTGCGATACAGAGCGAACCACCCTCGTCAGCCTCACACTCGGAGGCATCCTCTCTCAGGATCTTGGGCTCGACGCCGAAGAACGGGAAGGTAGCTGAACCAGGTTTCAGCGGCGTGACCGGAATAGGCGTGATAAGAAATCCGCCTGTCTCGGTCTGCCACCAGGTATCCATGATCGGACATTTTTCCTTTCCGACGTTCGTGTAGTACCACATCCAGGCCTCTGGGTTAATGGGCTCGCCCACAGAGCCGAGGATCCTGAGGCTCGAGGTGTTTCTCGTCTGCGTCCATTTTTCACCCTCTCTCATCAGGGCCCGTATGGCAGTGGGTGCGGTGTAAAACTGTGTGACCTTCCACTGCTCAACGATCTGCCAAAACCTGTCGGGCTCGGGATAGGTCGGAACACTCTCAAATACCAAACTGGTGGTCCCCAGGGCCAGCGGTCCATAGACGATGTAGCTGTGTCCGGTGACCCATCCGATGTCAGCGCTGCAGTACCATATATCATCTTCTTGTATATCAAAGCAGTACTTAAGGGTTGACGCACAATAAAGGAGATATCCCGCTGTGGTGTGGACGACACCCTTCGGCTTGCCCGTGCTTCCGCTGGTATAGAGGATAAAGAGCACATCCTCGGCATCCATCTGCTCTGGTTCACAAACAGGGGTGATGTCGTCTTGTGCCATCTCCTCGTGCCACCAAACATCTCTGCCTTCCTTCATGGGAATGTCGATCCCCATCCTCTTGACCACGATCGCCGTTTCCACGAGGGGACATTCTGCAAGCGCCTTATCGGCACTGGCCTTGCTGTTGACGGTTTTTCCGCCTCGCCAGTATCCATCACAGGTGATAAGGACTCGTCCCTCACAATCCTGCATCCGATCTCTGAGCGCCTCGGCGCTGAATCCGCCAAAGACCACACTGTGGATGGCGCCGATGCGGGCGCAGGCCAGCATGGCGATGGGGAGCTCTGCAATCATGGGCAGGTAGATGGATACACGATCTCCCTTTTTGACCCCTTGCTTCTTGAGGACATTGGCAAACTTGCAGACCTCTTCATAAAGCTCTTTGTACGTAAAGGTCTTGTAGTCGTCGTAAGGTTCACCCTGAAAGATGATGGCGACTTTGTCGCCGCGCTTCTCGAGTTGTCGGTCAAGACAGTTATACGCAATGTTGAGTTTGCCCCCCTCGAACCACTTGATATCGAGGGTGTCGAAACTCCAGTCCCAGACCTTATCCCACTTTTTGTACCAATCGAGCATTTCGGCCTGTTCTGCCCAAAACCCTTCCGGATCGTCAAGAGAACGTTGGTACATCTTTTGGTACTCATCCATGCTCTTTATATACGCCCGTTTAACGATCCCTTGAGGGGGAGGGAATACCCGCGTTTCCTCCATCATCGTGGTCATACCCTTCTTAGATGCCATACGAATTAATCCTCCTTTCAAGCAACAAAATTTTGTCTTTTATACAGGTAGTTCTTTCATCGTCTAACACTACTATAACAAGAAACGTGCCAAAATTCACATTCAAAGGTATTTATCTTTTATTTCAATAAGTTATACGATTTTTGGAGTGCTATATAATGATGTATCAATACCCGAAATCACTGTAATCTGTCTTGCCGGATAAGACAGATTCTTCTAACGCAAGACGCCCTCTTGCACCGTAAGACGCTTAGGTGGTGGTGGATGAATCAACCGTCCAGTAGATAGGCGAAGATGTCTTCATTCACTGGTAGCTTTAACCGGCCTGAGATAGGCGCCCCAATAACTCATCCCCACAAATACTGCACCGCCGATTATGTTGCCGATGGTTACAGGGAACAGGTTTTTCCACAAACACGTAACCCAGCTCAGAGAACTCGGTTCAAAAACCGCCGGAGCCGCAATTCCCGCCCACTGGTGCAAAAATATCCCGGTGGGAATGAAATACATATTGGCTATACAGTGCTCAAATCCGATGGCAACAAAACCCATAATAGGAAAATAAATAGCGAATATCTTGCCGATTGTCTGACGAGCAACAAGGGCCATCCAGACGGCCAAACATACCAACCAGTTACGACCGATCCCGCGAACAAGGGCTTCGATGAAACCAAGGCTGACCTTTTTAAAGGCAATGTCAACAGCAGCGGACCCCAGCGCTCCGGTGCCAGTTTTTCATGATTTGTTTAATCGTCCGATGGCCCTTTGCTCTTCAGTCACCTTGCGCGTTTTTGCCTTCCTGACGGCCTCAACAATCTCCTCAGGAGTGAAAGGCTTGGCTACATAATCCATTGCTCCCCGCTTCAGAGCCTCGGTCGCCCTGTCAACAGTCGGATAGCCGCTGATCATCACCACCGTTGAGTCAGGTGAACGGCGTTCAAGTTCCTCCAAGACATCCATCCCATCAAACCCCGGCATCTTCCAGTCGCATAGAATCACGTCAAATGACGAGTCTGCAACGAGCCTGAGTCCTTCGGGGGGGCTGGTGGTACACGTCACCTGAAAACCCTCGGCGGAAAATATCTTACGGCACGATTCTAAAACCACTTCTTCATCGTCGATGACAAGCATCCTCTCAGCCATATTCCACCCCTCTCTTCTCTACCAAATTTCGGCGCTCAGCCGCTGCTCAAGCCAGCGTCTTTGGGTCGGCGTAAGCTGCCCGACATATCGCTCTATCCATTCAATATCGCCGGTTAGCAGGGCAAGCTTCTCAGGACCTGTCAGATCATATTCTTCAAGGGCCTCCGCCCCTTTATAGAGCAGGTTAGAGATGAATTCACTATCGGATGCGGCTCGTTCGAGAACCGTAATCACCTCCTCCTTGTGAATCAGGGTCTGTTCCTCGAGTGGTTGGACAGCAGCCCTATCAACTGAAGAGGCCACGACCTCGAGAATCTTCTCGGGGGTGAATGGTTTTTCCAGATAATCCATTGCCCCAAGTTTCATGGCCTGAACCGCTGACTGCACTGTGGCGTAACCGGTGATCATAACCACAGGAAGTGACGGCTTGGCTCGTTTAATGTCGCGAAGAACCCGCATACCTCCAATATCCGGCATGCGAATATCAGTGAGGACAACGTCGTATTGTTTTTTAATGGCCAGTCGATTCCTTGACGACCGCCCAGTGACACATCAACCTCGTAGTCTTTCCCCTTCAGTATCTTGCGGACACTGTCTAAAACTATTTGCTCGTCATCGATCACGAGAACTCTTATTGTTTTCATGGTTTTTCTCCTTTGAGGAGGACCTAATGAACTGCTTCGAGCAGTTCATTAGGTGTGAATGGTTTGGCTATAAACATCTCTGCTCCCAATTTGAATCCATCGGCAATCGTCTCTGGTGTAGGATAACCACTCATGACTACGATAGGTACCTGTGGCCATTGTGCTTTGACTTTTCGCATGAGATACATGCCATCTCGTCCAGGCATCTTCACATCTATAAGGAGGAGTGCATAGGTATTATTTTCTAAAGCTTCCAGAGCCTTTTCAGCGCCAGGGACAAGATAGACTTCAAAGCCATCGGCCTCTAAAACACGCCTACAGCTATCGAGCACAATCTGATCGTCATCAACGACGAGCGCTTTCACGTTCCCCACTCTGCCCTTCTATCGGCAGCCAAACGGTAAAAGTACTCCCTCTGGCAACCTCACTGTGAACCCGAATGGTCCCCCCATGGCGTTGAGCGATGCCATAAGAAACAGCCAGTCCAAGCCCCGTACCTTGGCCTACCTCCTTCGTGCTAAAAAAAGGATCAAACAATTTTTCAAGATGTTCAGGTGATATGCCACAACCTGTGTCCCTGACCGTAATCTCCACACCCTTCCGATCTGCGGCGTTGGTAGCAATGCCGATACCCGTAGTTACCATGATACTGTCGCCCTGCTGAGTAGCGTCAAGGGCATTGAGAAGCAAATTGAGTAAAACGCTCTGCATTTGATTCGCGTCAAGGGTAAGCAACGGAACCCCCTCGCCGAGCCTGCATTGTAAGTTTACCCCTTTTACGAGTGCCTGATTTTCCATCATTAAAGCGGCGGATTGGACAAGTTGATTCACGTCGGTGGGCTCGGTGTTGAGCTCTGTCTGACGCGAAAAATCCAACAGGTTCTTCACTATCTTGCGAACGCGCTCCGTCTGTTGGGCAACGGTCTCAAGATCAGAGCGAATGTCTTCCGCAATGTCTTTACGCCGCAACAACATGTGCGTAAATGTCAATACCCCGGTAAGGGGGTTGTTTATCTCATGGGCCACACCTGCCGCCAACCTGCCGATGCTGGCCTGCTTTTCAGACCGCACCAATTTTATCTCGCTCTCAGCCTTTATACGTTTATCGCGCTCCTGAAGCGAGGTGAGCATTTCCGCAAAGGTTTTCTGGAGAACTCCCATCTCACTCTTTGACAGAGGCCCAAAATTGGGCGAGAAGTTGCCGCGTGAAACTTCATTACTCGCATCTATCAATCTATGCACCGGGCGCAAAATCAAGCTTTCCAAAAAGTATCCCAGCCCAATTGCCAAGACTATGCCGGCTATAGTCAAGAAGATAAAAACGGAAAGGGCCTTCCTGCGAATATCAGCATATTTCGCCTCTAATACCCCAACGTAGAGTATTCCCACTCGTTCGCCGAAAATGTCCTCGATGGGCTCATAGGCAGTGATGTACCAATCATTCACAACGAAGGCACGTCCCGTCCATTTTCCCCCCGTTGTGAGAACATGTTCTCTGACCTCTTTCGACACCCGCGTTCCAATGGCTCGCTTTCCGTCGGGGTTGAGGACATTGGTTGAGATACGCAGGTCTTTGAAGAAGATGGTGGCTGTCCCGATGTTTCGATCCTTGTAAATTTCATATTGGAAAACCGTATCGCGCACCTGGTCAACGATCGAAAAATTTCGATTAAGAAGAACCCCTCCATAGATAACGCCCAGCAACTGAGTACCTTCGAGAACCGGAATGGCGGCTGCAAGCGTCATCCCTGATGTTTCCTCCTCCTCATCTCTCGGGGCAGCCCTCGGTGTGGAAAGCAACCGGATTATGGCTTGATCAGCAAGCCCAGGATCCTCAGCAAAAAGAAATTCTTTACTCAAAACCACAGTGCCTGAACGGGAAACTCGCTGTTTTAGCGTTAGGTTTGCTATAGGATTAGGAACCTGAGTTCTTTTCTTGGGGATAGGATGCGGTCCGATGCGGCAGAGCGTTGTGCCTTCCCTCGTAACTACACCGGCGAAATCCAACTCGGCTTGACGGGCTAAACGCGTGAGCAGATTGACAAGCGCTGGAGCATCCTGCTCCTTAAGCGAGGAGCGGAATCCAGATCCCAGCGTGATAGTATTGAGGGCAACTTCTACACTTCTTACCCGATTAAGGTAAATCTCCCGAGCGGTGTTCAGGTCCAATCTGATACGGTTTGTTGCCTCATTGAGGACTGCCTTGTAAAGGAGTCGACCGCCGACTATCAGCGAGACAGCGCCCACCAAAAAGGACACGCCGAGAAAACCGGCAATGAGTTTTGATCGAGTTCCGTAAAACAATGTATGATCCTCAGGTGACCACCTTTTTTCTAAGAAGCATCATCGACGAAGAATCCACCGCCTGGCTGCGCAACAATTTTTTATCGATCTCTCCAGAAAAGTGTAACAAAAAGCGTGCCAAAAATTCTGATAAACCTATTTTGCTTTTGATTTCAACTAATTATGAGATTCAGGAAAAATGGAGAGGAAGCGTGCAAGCAAACGATTGATCAAATCTGTCTCGTGAGACAAGACTGATTCTTACAACGCAAGAAATCATCTTACGCCACTCGATGCGCGGCTGGCGATGAGAAAGGAATTAACCTGATCTGGATATATGGTATTTCTTGAGAAGGGCATAGAGGCGGGGACGGGACAGGCCGGATACCTTGCAGGCCTCTGTGATGTTACCTCCGGTGAGTGCCATGAGATCATGTAAATAGTGCTGCTCCGCCTCGAAAATGGCGTTTTCCCGAAAATCCCGCAAGTTGGGAAGCGCTCTCAGAGATTCGTCACCTCCCTTTTGGCTGACTCCGGCTGAAGTTACTTTATTAATCGAAGCCCTCACTACATCAATGCGAATGTGGGTTGGCAGATGTTTCGGAAAGAGGATGGGGTCCTGGCGTGCTGCGGCGATGGCTCGCTCCATGGTGTTGACCAACTCCCGTACATTTCCGGGCCACTCATAGGCAGCGAGGGCCTCGAAGAACTCGGGAGAAAACCCTTTTGTTTCAGTCCCGTACCGCTCACAGATCTTGGCGATATAGTACTGGGCCAACTCCTTAATATCTTCGGGGTGTTCTCTCAGGGGAGGTAACTCGATAGTGAAGGAACGGAGACGAAAGAGGAGCTCTTTCCGAAACTGACCCTGTTTGACCATCCGATCGAGATCCCGATTGGTCGCCACTACCAAGCGGAAATCACTCTCTATCTCTTGTTTTCCACCGATGGGACGAAAACGACGTTCTTGGAGGACGCGAAGGAAAGAACTCTGCACAGAGAGGGGAAGTTCTCCCACCTCATCGAGAAAGAGCGTTCCTCTATCAGCCTGCTTGATGAGACCATCTTGAGCTCTATCCGCTCCTGTAAAAGCGCCCTTTTCATGTCCAAAGAGCATACTCTCCACGAGGGTTTCAGGAAGTGCGGCACAATCGACGACCACGAAATTTTTGTCGGCACGCGGACTGTTGTTATGGATGGCATATGCAATGATTTCTTTCCCGGTGCCGGTCTCACCGGTAATGAGAACGTTGGCGTCGCTGTTGGACGCCTGGGCCACCATGTCAATGCAAACCCTCATTGGGGGGCTATTGCCCACAATGCCCTCCCTGTTCAAGGCAACGGGTGGCTTCCGGGCCTTCTTTTCCTCCCGGTATTGGAGGGCGCGAACGAGGGGCAGGGTCATTGTCTTAATTGAAGACGGCTTTTCAAGGTAGTCCCAGGCACCATTTTTGATGGCAAGCTCAGCTCCGTCTGGATCACCAAAACCGGTAATGATAATGACCTCCGGAGAGGACGGAGCCCCACGAATACGGGGCAATACATCCAAACCGCTTCCGTCGGGCATCAGTACATCGAGAAATACAACATCAAAATCTTCAGAAGATGATACCTTGAGCCCTTCCTGAAGGGTGCTGGCACTGGTGGCATCATGTCCCATTTGCCGCACCATAGTAGACAGCATGTCACACATCATTTCGTCGTCATCAATAATCAGAACATGAGCCACGGCATTCCCTCAATAAAGCGGTTACTTATTTACTCTCCAGCACCCGTCGCATAGTTTCGGTTATCTCACTCGTCGTAAAAGGCTTCATGACAAACTCCCGAATACCTAAGGCCTTGGCCTCATCAGCAGTGATTATCTCGCTGAACCCCGTACAGAGAATAATCGGAATATCGGGCCGGATGCACATGAGTTCCTGAGCCAAATCCGCACCGGTCATATGCGGCATGGTCTGGTCGGTGATAACGAGAGCAAAGTGGTCCGGCTGTGCTTTAAACACCTCCAGGGCCTCGAGGCTGTTTGTCTTGGTCACGACGCCATAACCGAGAGGCTCCAACATCTGTTGCACCATAGCAACCAAATCTTCTTCATCATCGACGAAGAGGATACGTTCTTTTCCCTTGGGCAACGGTGCAACAGAATCAATTTCTGGGAGAAAATCACCCTCAACCCGTGGGAAAAACACATTGAAGGTAGACCCCTTCCCCAACTCACTGTCGACAACGAGCACCCCACCATAGCTCTTGACAATGCCATGGACTACAGCCAGTCCCATACCGGTTCCCTCACCTGGCCTTTTGGTGGTGAAAAACGGGTCAAAGATTCGTTCAATGATCGCGCGGTCCATACCGTGACCTGTATCGCTCACGGTCAGCTTCAGGTATGCTCCCGGATTCAAACCCGAATAGGGGGCCGCGCCATCGGAATCGACATCGACGTCGGCCAAGCTCACCTCCAATACCCCACCCTTTTCGCGCATGGCATAGGAGGCATTGCTGCAGAGATTCATCAATACCTGATGGATTTGGGTCGGATCAGCCAACACCATACCTGACTGAGTCTTGATGCTTTGGCGAATATCAATGGTCGTGGGCAATGACGCCCTCAGTAATTTAAGGGCCTCTTTCACAATGGGGCTCACGCGCATCGGTCTTCGCTCCTGTTCGCTCCTTCGACTAAAGGTGATAATCTGCTTCACCAACTCCTTTCCACGATATCCAGCCTTGATGACCTGCTCCAAATTGCGTCTGCCCGCATTCCCCTCTGGCACATCATACAATGCCATCTCCGTGTATCCCATAATGGCCGCGAGGATATTATTGAAGTCATGGGCAATTCCACCGGCAAGCGTACCAATGGCCTCCATCTTTTGTACCTGGCGGAGCTGTGTTTCCAATTCCGCCTCATGGGTCACGTCCCGCTCGATGGTCACATAATTAATAATAGTGCCCGCCTTATCCCGGATGGGTGAGATCGATGCCTCAACCTTGTAAGGCATGCCATCCTTCTTTTCATTGATCATGTAGCCGGTCCACACCTCGCCACGGGACAGGGCATCCCACACCACCTTGTAGAGGGCGTCATCATATTTGCTGCTTTTGAGGATGTGGTGATTCTGACCGATGATTTCCTCGCGAGCATATCCACTGATGCGCTCGAAAGACGGATTGACGTATTGAATTGTTCCATTCTTGCCGGTTATGGTAATACCTTCCGCAGCCTGTTCGATCGCTGTCGCCAGCAGCACCATCTGCTCCTCAACACGTTTGCTCTCTCGTTCTGCCTTTGTAAGGTGCTCGCGTAACTGAGCAACAACAAAGGCAATAACGATAAACATCGAGGCTCGAAGATAATCATTGACTGTCACCACACCTGCTCTAAAGAAAAAACCGCTGAAGATGAGAAACGTAGCCAAAAAGAGGGCCACGACTATACCCTTCCTCTTCCACCACAGAGATCCCAAGATAATGGGAATATAAAAGAAATGAGTAAAAACACTCCCACTGTGCAAGACCGCATGAAAATAATAGGTAAGCATGCAGGAGCCGGCCAAGAGGATGGTCATGAATGCGATTCTGTAGTGCTCTCTTTTTCCTGCAAACTTCATACGCATCATTTCAATCTCACTGGCTCGTTAGTCCATTCTCTATTTTGTCTGCGGGGCCAATTCCCCAGGATGCTCTTCACAATTTCCGAGACCTGGGTATTGAGAATACTATTTCGGCTTCAGGAGGATCTTATGCCCTAAGAGGTTGATCTCCTGAATGGAGGCCTCCACCTCCTTTTCCTCGCCAAAAAGGCTGATCAGGCGCAACCGCTTTCCCGCAGGAACGATGATTGCGATGTCATCCATGATCTCTTCTTCTTTGCCATCCTTGAGCATATACGCCGTAGATTGACACATAACCGACCTCTCCCTTTTTAGAGTAGATTATTAATCGAGCACCACATATAAATGTAGCCCTCTCAGGAATAAAAAGCAAATCGGCCCTCATAGCCATCTTTTACGTACTTATAAAATAATTTTAGCGCCTCTGAGGCCCCTGCTCCATCTTTCTACGCTCACCACCAGGGCTGAGGCACGGCACAACATCCTCCCCCAAAAGGGAGAACTCGTCTTGCGGGCATCAGGGTGAATGAAACAAAAGCGGCGGCACTTTATCTCCTGCAACCTCCGTTGAAATTCCCCTCCCGCATCCGCGCCCAGATCAGGGAAGTAGCCCGGTATGTGGTAGCCGAAGGCACTAAACCCCTCCACTTCCTCTTTATGATAGCGATAAAAATCAGCAAAGGTCTTGAGCGTTGTCTCTACCCCGAACCGCTCTGGTTGCAGGTGCCAGGGAGCCCCCGGCTCCATCTCAATGGTAAAGGTCCTGATCCCCTGGACATTGGGAAATTTCCTCCTGATACGGGCGATGAGCCGGGCGGTCTCCTCCAGGTCCCCTTCGTGCTCAAAGGGAAGGCCGATGGCAAAAAAGAGATCCACCTTCACCCCCTTCTCCCCCGTGTACGCGAGACAATCCCATAGTTCTTGGTTGGAATAGGAATATCCCTTGTTGCGTCGGCGCACTTCCTCCGAGCCGCTCTCCGGAGATAGGGCGAGAAGGGACCGGGGCCCAAAGGTCTGCGCAAAGCCATCGATGAACGCCCTGGTGGGGAGCCCGTAGGATTCAAAAAAGAACTCCACTTTGAGCTTCTCATCCCTGATCCGTGAGAAGAGCTTGAGATAGTAGTCCGGTCGGCGGGGATAGGGGTCAAAACAGACGTGCATGGTCTCATACCCCCAGTGCAGGGCCTCTCTGATAGAATCCATCACCCGCCCTATATCCCTGAAGATCACCTCCCGGCGTCCAACAATAAGCCTCTGGGCATCCCTTCCGCCGCCGCACCAGGTGCAGTTGACCGGACAGCCCCTGCCTATCATCAGATCGAGCATGGGGCTCTTGAGAGAAAAGAAGAGACGATTCCTTTCTTTGGAGAACCCCTTTACAAAGAAGGGCATGAGGACCCAATCGATGTAGGTCCGGTGATTCTTTAATAGGGCAAAATTGCTGAAGCGAAGTCCGTCCAAGATTGCCTGAGAAGCCACATAGTCCAACGGATTCTCTACGATCCGTCCCTCGCTCCTCCACGTGAGGTTGGGTATGGTGTCAAAGGCGCCCCCCCTGATGACGGTCTCGGTCAACTGGAGGAGGGGGACTTCCCCTTCCCCCCTGATGATGGCGTCCACCCAGGGGAATTGCTCCATGATCTCTCGGTGGTAGAAGCTGGCGGTCAGCCCCCCGAGGACGAGAAAGACCCCCGGAAGGGCCTCTGTGATCCTCCGTGCCCATTCCAACACCTCATAGGATTGGGGGTGCCAGAAGAGGGAAAGGGCCACGATCCGTGGTCCCTTTTCGGTGATATAATCGATGAGGGAAAATCCCTTATCCCCTATCCACTCCACCCCGAGGTGGACGACCTCGGTCTCATACCCCTCGCGGGCGAGGAGATCGGCCAGGGCCAAGACCCCCATAGGCATGTAATTAATAAAGGTGTACTCGCCGATGGGGCGGTAGTAGTTCTTAAATTTGGGGCAATGGACAAAGAGGACGTCCACCTGTTATCTCCTATATTCCTTGCTGATCATGTCGGCGACAAACCTCCCTGAGAGGGCCGCCCCGACGATCCCATGCGAAGGGCGGGTGTAGTGACCCGCCAGATAGAGCCCCTTAAGAGGGGTCCTGTTGGCCGGCCTCCCCCTGCCGAACTGACGGGGCGTCGGGGCGAGGCCATAGCTTGCACCCTTTTCATTGGCGGTATACCGCTCCAAGGTGCAGGGGGTGGCGGTCTCGATGACTTTTATACGGTCGGAAAGGCCGGGGATGTACCTGGCCTCCACCAGACGGATGAGCCGCTGTGCTACCTCATCTTTAATGGCAAGATAATGGGACCGATCATGCCACCCCCACCCATCGCGGAATGCATAGGGAGCCGGGGTCATGATGCGCACGATGTGATGCCCGCGAGGGGCGAGGGAGGAATCGAGGAGGGTGGGTATGGTGATGATCATCGTGGGATCGTCGGGCATCTCCCCCCTGCTCAACTGTTCATATTCCACCTGCGCATCCTCCGGACTTATATAGGTAAAGTAGGGGTAGACACGGCGATCAAAATCAATTTTCACACCCAGATAGACCAAGAAGGAGGAGAGGGAGTATTCTAGCGCATGAACCCAGCTGAAAAATTTCTCTCTATATTCCTCAGGCAACAATTCACAGAGGGCACGGCGGATGTTGATGGCGGCCACCACCCTCTGGGCTGGGAAGAAATCCCCCCCTCGGGTGATGACCCCCTTCACGCTGCCACCCTCCACCGTAATCCGTTCTACCTCCGTCTTGTGCCTCACCTCACCCCCTGCCTCCACAAAGGCCTGCTCCAATGCCTGGGGAATAACTCCCATGCCTCCCTGCGGATACCACACCCCCTGGGCCAGGACCTTGGTGATGATGGTTGCGGTAAAGAGAAAGGAGAGACGAGAGGGGGGGAGATGGGCGGGGAGCGTAGCGAGGACCTGTTTGATCCCTTCACCCTGACAGTATCGATCCAGGATCTGCCCCAGGGAGGCCCCCTCGTACCTGATGAGGTGTCCAAAAAAGAACGGAAAGAGGATCATTCGCCACCACGTGAGCCCCGCAAAGCGATCGATCTCTTCCCCTATCTTTCTAATCAAAGCAAAGTAATGCCCCAGGCCCCTTTGCTCTTCAGGAAAGAGCTCCCTCACCTCGCTGATATATTCCTCAAAGCCCCCCCTGAGGTGGAGATCTAAGCTGAAATCGGGGTAGATGTTTCGGGCGGTCTCAATACCGAGAAAGCGGAGATATGGCAGGGCACCTGTTTGCTCCAAGATTTGGTAAAATTCTCCTCCATCCTCACAACCACCGAGAAAGGCCCCGGTGGCATCAAACGTGAAGGGACCCCTCTTAAATGAGGTCACATACCCCCCGGTCATCCCCCCTTGCTCCAGGAGTAACACCCGCAGCCCCCGCCTGACCAACAGGGCACCGGCCGTTAATCCCCCGATCCCCCCTCCGATGACGATCACATCGTACTTCATCCGCATATACCCACCGCAAAGAGGAAAAAGAGCAACAGAGCACTCCCCCATACCACACCGACGGGTCCATAGAGGATGCGATAGACGCTCTTCAATTCCGCCTTAAAATAGTCCTTGGTGAGGACCAGGCACAGATGCAGGGGAGAAAGCAGCACACCACAATAGCCGCTGGCATAGGCAAGCATCAGATACAAGGAGAGGTTATCCCCTCCCTTGATGATGGGCAAGAGGATGGGAAAGGCAACCCCCACAAAGGCGATGGTCACCCCTGTCATGAAACCGATGGAAAAAGGGAGAACCATTAATAAGACAAGAGGGGGGACACCCAGTTGACACAGGCTGCTGTGGAAGCCATCTACCGCATGGGTTACCTCCAGCATCTGCTGAAAGTAAAGGACCATAACCACACTGATCAAGACCTGTGCGGACGTTACCGTGCGCACGATGATCCCCTTGATCTCCCTCCATACCCCCCTCGAACGCAGGAGTTCTATGCCGATGGCCACCAACAGAGAGTACGCCAATTCCACCCGCAGGAGGATAACCATAAACAAGACCACCAGCAGGGGAAAGAGGGAGGAAATTACCCCTTTTATGCCCGCCCACCGCCCCGTGCCCGCCCTGCCCTCTTTCCCCTTTCCCACGCCGCGCAACCCGAAGTAAATACCCCCTCCAATGGCCGCAAGGGTCAGGGGAAAATGATAGGCGGCGATTTCCCTGAGAGACACTCCCAACAGGGCCGAGGCGAGGATTATCCCAGGATAGGTGGGGAGAAAGTATTCCCAAATATGGCGAAACCAATAGTTGATAAAGGTCCGCCGTTCGGGGGAGAGTCTCAAGGCGTCAGATGCCTCAACCACCAAGGGGGCCGAGACCAAGGCGCCCCCCATGATGGGCATCAACCCTATCATCGCAGGCAACAAGGCTACGACTGCCCGCAGGTCTCCGGTGACGGCGCCGAAGGAAGCGATCATCGTGCGCATCCCCCCAGTCTCCTTCATGATCTCACTGAGCACGAGGATAAAAAAGAGGGCGAGGACGAGGTATATGGCCTTGGGCTCTATGAGCCCACGGAAGAACTGCTCACCTATCATGACCAACGGGAGGCGGTACACTAACCCGAGGGCGATCCCGCCGATGCACAGGGTAATCCACAGCTCCACCCTTCGCACCAAGAACAAGACAATGAGGGCGAAGACAAGACCTATCCTCAACAGCTCCATCGTTTTTCCTTATGTGCACATATCGTTGACTTCATCAGGCCTTTGCCATAATATAGGTGGGTTGCAGCGTTTTCAAGATTAATTTTGAGCTGAACATCAGAAAGGCAACGCCATGACGGAAAAACAATATCTCATCGACGACATCACAATTAAGGATTCCTGGAGGCTCTTTAGGATCCTCTCCGAGTTTGTTGAGGGATTTGAGACCCTGGCGGAGGTTCAACCCGCGGTGAGCATCTTCGGCTCAAAGAGCATGAGCCCCGGCAAACCCCCTTATGAAAAGGCGGTGCAGCTGGCGAAGCTCTTGGTGGAAAATGGTTTTACCGTCATCACCGGCGGTGGATCAGGGATCATGGAGGCCGCCAATAAAGGGGCCCTGGAGGGGGGTGGAAAGTCCGTAGGGCTCAATATAGACCTACCCACCGAAGAGCCACCCAACGCCTACACAAATATCCGCCTGAGCTTCCGTTACTTCTTCGTGCGAAAAATGATGTTCGTCAAATATGCCGTGGCCTACATCATCTTTCCCGGTGGGTTCGGGACCCTCGACGAACTCTTTGAGGCAATTACCCTCATCCAGACAACAAAGATCAAGCCCTTTCCCGTCATCCTCGTGGAACGAGACTATTGGCAGGGATTGTTGGATTGGATAAAGGGCACCCTGTTGAAGGCACAGCACATCTCACCAGAAGATCTGGAGATCATTCAGGTTATCGACGACCCCAATGAAATCATCAAATACATTAAACGGACGGTTATCGTCTGAGCCCTCCCTCAGAAATGAGCTCGAGGAACTGCCGCAAGATTCGAGCCGTTGCCCCCCAGATGACGTGCCGACCACAGTGATACGTGGATACCCGCTCGGTCCGCTCTTGGTACGTCATGTACTCCTCTGCCAAAACCCCCTCTGTTAAAAAATCCGCCAGGGGGAGGATAATGATCTCTTCGGTCTCCTCGGGAGAGGGGATAAAGGTATAGGGATAGGGAATAAAGCCCACAAAGGGTGAGACGACGAAGTCGGACAGGGTCCTTACCTCATCCAAAGCCCCTACGAGCGCCACATCCTGCGGCCTCAGGCCGATCTCCTCATGGGCCTCCCTGAGGGCGGTGGCCACAATATCTTCATCGGTGGCGTCGTAATTCCCTCCAGGGAATGAGATCTCACCCTTATGATGTTTTACCCTATCGGTCCTCTTGGTAAAGAGGATGTGGTATGAACGATCCTTCATGAACAAAGGGAGCAAAACCGCGGCCCGGGCAAGGCCAGACTCCACCACTACCCGCTTGACCTCACGATGCGCCAGGATCTCTTTGATCCTCTGGGCCAGATCATCTGCAGTGGAATCAGGGCGTGACATATGACAAGTACATCCCCCTCACAATGAATCAACTATCTTCCGATAGTCGTAGCGTTACAGCATATAATTCTACCGGCAAAAAGTAAAGCTCCCGTTGACATCCTTTGGACGGATGATGCAGAATGAAAGATGATCGAGAACATTGAAACAAGAGGAAATAATTGTTATATTAGGGTAGAACCTAATCGGGAGGCATAAAAAAAAGAACATGAAGGATCCACACGAAACGGTCCCAGATCAAAAGCAGCTGGAGCAGGAGCTCAATAAATATCTCGAGAGAAAGTACGGCGACAGGGTAAAACTGGTGGTCTCCACCCTCATCCCCAAGGCCGCTCCTGCGCAAGAGGGCGACAAAGAAAAAACAGCGGGCAAGGCATCACCTCAGATTAAGTTCGACATGAAGCCTGAGGAGCTTATCTCCTATCTCAATTCCTTCATAGTCAAACAGGATGAGGCCAAGGAGATCCTGGCCACCAAGATCTGCACGCACTATAACAAGATAAAATTCATGGCCGAAAAAGTGGGGAGCGCTGACCCGGGAGTGGGAAACATTAAGAATAATATCATCATGACCGGCCCCACAGGCGTGGGAAAAACCTATATGATAAAGCTCATTGCCAATAAGATCGGCGTCCCCTTCGTAAAAGGAGACGCCACCAAGTTCAGCGAGACCGGCTATGTGGGAGGTGATGTTGAGGATCTGCTGCGTGATCTTGTCTACGAAGCAAACAGCGATATAGAGCGCGCCCAATATGGGATCATATACATCGATGAGATCGACAAGATCGCCAGCAGCGGTAATATCATCGGGCCTGATGTCTCAAGAACCGGCGTTCAGCGGGCCCTGTTGAAGCCCATGGAAGAAACAGAGGTGGACCTCCGGGTACCCCATGATCCCATTTCCCAGATGGAGGCCATAGAGAAATATCGCCGGACAGGCAAACGGGAAAAGAAGACCATCAACACCAGAAACATCCTCTTTATCGTAAGCGGGGCCTTTAATGGTTTGGAGGATATCATCAAGAAGCGAATGCACAAAGAGGGAATCGGTTTTGGGGCGGAGATCAAGTCCAAGGATGAGAAGCATGAATACCTGAAACATGTCTCTGCCGAAGACCTCATCGAATATGGATTTGAATCGGAGTTTATCGGGCGTCTCCCAGTAGCTGCCGTCTTTCAACAATTGGAGGCGCAGGATCTCTATGACATCCTGAAGAACCCCCACAGCCCTATTATTACCAGCAAAAAGAAGGACTTCCGCGCGTACGGCATCGATCTCCAATTAGAGGATAAGGCCCTACGGAAGATGGCCCACATGGCTTACCAAGAACGTACCGGTGCCAGGGGCCTCATCAGCGCTATCGAAAAGGTCCTCCTCAAGTTTGAGAGGAAACTTCCATCCACCGACATTACCGAACTCGTGGTAACCGAGGAGATGGCCAAGGACCCCGAGGGAGAGCTCAAAAAACTGCTCGAAGATCCCCATAACGAAAAACGGCTCGGGAGATATCGAGAGTTGATAGCCCATGAAAGAGAGGAGATGAAGTCCTATATCAAGGCTCGCAAGACGGACTTCCTGAGCCGCTACGGCGCTATCTTTAGTGATCGCCGCCTTGATCTCGTCGTGGAGATGGTTATTAAAAAGGAAATGGACGTAAACTCCGCCTTTGAGGAAGTCCTCTCCACTTATTATCAGATCAGGGGGTTTGAAAAATCCTTCTTGGAACGACATGATATCGAAATCACGCTTGATGACGAGGCCATGGATCTCCTGCTGACCTGGATAGTGAGGGAGGAAAAAGATGTCAAGGAGATCCTCACGACGCTAGACGGCCTCTTTGAGCCGGCCTTGCAATTGATCAAGGATAAGGCAGGGGTGAACTCTTTCTCCATCTCCAAAGAGGGAGTAGAAAATCCCGAGGACTACTTGAATAAATTGATAACAGAAGTATACAGGTAAGATCGACAACGAGGTAGGTGCAAACAGGTTATGAAAGACTACTACAAGGTTTTGGGAGTAGACAAAAACGCAACACCAGAGGATATCAAAAAGGCCTATCGCCAGTTGGCCTTGAAGTACCATCCGGATAGAAATAAAGGGGATAAAGAGGCCGAGGAACGATTTAAGGAGATCAATGAGGCCTATGCCGTGCTCAGTGACGCGGAGAAGAAACGCCAATACGACATGTTTGGGGCCGAGGGATTCCGCCAACGATACTCCCAGGAGGACATCTTTCGGGGGTTCGATATCGGCGATATCTTGAAGGATTTCGGCGTTGGCACCTCGGATATCTTCAGCGTCCTTTTTGGCGGGGGCGGCGGTAAAAGGAGAGGGGTTCGGTATACCACCTTTACCGGTCCCTTCGGCCAGCATGCCACGGGGGAGGGGGGCCCTGACTTTGCTGATTATTTTGCCCGAGGGGGTGCGCGGCCCGCCAAGGGAAGGGATATGATCTCTGACCTGAACATAACCCTTGAAGAAGCGGCCACGGGAACGGAAAAACTCATCTCCCTACAGCGAGATGACAAGGCCGAAAAAATCGCGGTAAAGATTCCACCCGGCATTGACACGGGGAAAAAACTGAGGGTAGCAGGTAAGGGGGAACAGGGGACAGGCGGAGGACCACCTGGAGACCTCTATGTGCGCATACAGGTCCAGAGGCATCCCCTCTTCCGCAGAGAAGGGGATGATATCGCTATAGATCGTGAGATAAACTTCAGTGAGGCCGTCTTGGGGACGAGCATCGAGGTACCCACCCTCAACGGGATCAAAAAAGTGAAGGTCCCTGCCGGCACCTCAGGGAACACACGATTGCGGTTAAAAGGAGAGGGGATCCCCCATTTGAAGGGGAAGGGTAAGGGCGACGCCTATGTCCGTATTGTTATCAAGATCCCCAAAAAGTTGAAATCCAAGCAGAGGGAATTAGTCGAAGGCCTGGCCAAAGAAGGCCTTTAGCTATCGCTCTTATGCGATAGCTAAAGGAGTCGCGTCCCGCCGTAGGCGAGATTAAACCCGCCAATTCTTAAACACTTGAATCCTAGAACCCTTGACCCCTGGAACCCTTTCTTCTTAAAGTCTTCGGCTACTGGAAAACTCTTAACCTCACGAAGAAATCATAAAGGGGGTGTCTTTTTTCCCCCAAATATGGGACAATAAGGATAAGGCTTGAGGTAGAACAATGTCTAAAGGGGGAAAGGCAATAGTCACCATGAGGATATTGGGGCTGATCTTCGACCCCAATCTCAACACCACGGTGATAGTCCTCCTCGACCCCAAACAGGAACGGGTGCTCCCCATTTGGATTGGGCCGATGGAGGGAAATGCCATTGCCATAGGGATGGAGAAGGTGAATACCCCCCGGCCCATGACCCATGATCTGATGAAGAACCTCCTTAATGAGTTCAAGGTCGAGGTACTCAAGGTCATTGTCACTGATTTGAAAGACGATACCTTCTACGCCGTGATCCATTTGAGCGTCGATGGCAAAGAACTCAAGATCGATTCACGCCCCAGCGATGCCATTGCCCTCGCCGTCAGGGTGGAGGCCCCTATCTATTGCGCCGAACGGGTCATGGAGGCAGCAGCCGACCTGGGGCTGCTCAAACAGCGCAGCGACTTCGATGAATCCGAAGACTTGCAAAAGTGGTTGGAAGGCCTCAAACCCGATGATTTCGGTAAATATAAGATGTAACCCTGCCTTTTGAGGATTTCCTCCACTTTTAATTTTTCCTGATTTTCGAAAAAAACCTTGGCAAGATTCAAGGAGAAATTCCTGCTGGGCGGTGTCCTGTGGCCAGCCAGGGGTGTGTATAGGCGATTGCCAGGGACAGTATTATATGATATAAACTGAAGACAGTTGTGTGTTTTCCTCGCCTTTTGGGGTGGACAGGCTGAGGGGAGATGGGGATTAAGGAGCGGTAGAAGATTTTACTAACTCCGTACCTTTGGGGGCATGTCCCACACCGAAAAATATGATTGCCCCGCACCTAAATATGATTTTTTCAGACAACGGGGTCCCTGCCGCCCTGGGGCATCCCCTCATCAAAAATCCAAAGGTGGGGGAGGGAAACGGGAGTTTTCACAGAGCGATAGAAAAGAGGATGGCAGGGAAAGGGAAACATTGCAAGGGTCTCCAAAGGCCCTTTTTTGTTTGGATTTCTGGGCGTGCAAAGAGTCTAGGATAAAAAATGGTCCCCAATCCTTGGCCACGGGAAAAATAAAATTCAAATTTTCATTAAAATAATCAGCCTGGGATAGAACCTGAAAAAAGAGGAGTGCGATGAACAAGGAAGCCAAGGAAAAAATCGTTCAATATATCAAGCTCAAAGACCCTAGAGGTGACTTGGTCTCCGAAATAAAACCTAACGCCGACTACACCAAAGGGAAGATCACATACAACAAGGGCAACATCATCCTCCACCGCAACATATCCCAGCTCAAAGACGAGGAATACGTAAGAGCCTACCTCGTTGTCAAACTCGCAAAAGAACTGAACTACCCCTCTAGCTGCATTGAACTCGAAAAAGAATATGAAGCCGGAAGGCCGAAAACCATAAAGCCACGCATCGACATCCTCATAAAAGACAAACGCAAGAAACAAGAACGAACCTTCCTATTCATAGAGGTAAAACCGTCTGGAAAATATGAAAGTGACAAGGATTACATCGAAGGGCAGCTTTTCAAGCTGGCTGCGATAGAAGATAGCGAAAGTCCGGTACAATATCTCGTATACTATACGGCAGAGCCTGAAGACACCACAATAGAGGATCAGGCCATAATCATAGACTACACAGCTCATGCTACGTTTACTGCGTGGACAGATGCAGGCCGCATAAGCCTCGACAGGCTTCCCAAAGAATATGGGATAGCCAGAAAGCTCATTTACGTTAACAAAAAAGACGAAGACCTGAAGGACGAGGAAAAGAACCTTGACAGAAAGGTTACAGTAGACAGATTCAATTTTTTACGGAAAGACCTGCACAACGTCCTATGGGGCGGCGGAGGAATGAACTATAATGACGTATTCAGTAACCTCGTAAAACTTTTTCTCGCCAAAATATTCGACGAAGACACAACAGCAGTCGGCATGCCATATACCTTCCAAATAGAGTTCAAAGATGAAAAACCAGAAAGCCCCGAAGAGGTCTATAACAAAATAAACAAGCTGTTCAAGCAATCCCAAAAAGAATACCTTGGATACACGGATGCAGTAATAAATAACTCTGTCGGGATCGACAGAGAAAAAATATCAGAAAACAAGGTCGCATACGTTGTTGAACAGCTGCAAGACATCTCATTATTAGAGAACGAAAACAAAAATAACGGCGACTTACTGGGAGATTTTTTTGAAGGCATAGTCTCTGAAGGTTTCAAACAAGACAAGGGACAATTCTTTACGCATATAAACATCGTAACGTTCATCCTGAACGTCCTCGACTTAGACAAACTAGCAATAGACGGCAAAGAGAACCCTGTAAAACCAAGATTGCCTTTCATCTGTGATCCTGCATGTGGCTCGGGTACTTTCCTTATCGAAGCCATGAAACTCATCACAAAAGCTATCAAGACCAGCGGAAAGATACAGAGCTCAAGAAAGATAGAGGAATTCTTGGCTGCAAACTTTCCAGATTTACGAGAGAACATTTGGGCAAAGGAATACATTTATGGTATGGAAATCAACCCAGACCTTGCACTTGCCACAAAAGTCAACATGGTCTTACATGGCGACGGAAACATAAATATATTTCCACGCGACGGCCTGCTGCCATTCGCTAAATATGAAATACCAAACAAGATAAGTGCGCTAATGAAAGGTGAAACAAAAACAAACTACGCATATTCCTACGAGGTTAATGAAGCTTTCGATGTTGTAATTTCAAATCCGCCCTTTAGCGTAAATCTTGATACAGAAACCAAAAGGACATTGCCGAACCGGTTCATGTACCACGATAAAAGAAACTCAGAAAACCTTTTCGTGGAAAGGTGGTACCAGATACTCAAAGAGGGCGGAAGGCTCGGAGTCGTCCTACCGGAAAGCGTATTCGATACATCAGAAAACATGTATATAAGACTGTTCCTCTACAAATATTTTAAGATCAAAGCAATCATATCACTGCCATACCTCGCATTCCAGCCATTCACATCAACGAAAACCAGCCTGCTCTTCGCCCAGAAAAGGACACGAGATGAAGTCGAACAATACGAACAGAAATGGCGTGAATATGGCAACGAATATCAAAGATTAAAACGCAACGTAACAAAATACCAAAAAGGAGAAATCGGGATCGAAGTCGAAGCCAAACAAGTTCTTGAAAAATACCTAAAACACTACCTAGAAGACGCAGATCGAAACCTAAAACCAAAAGAGATACTCGGAAAATACTACGACGAGATTACAGAAATAAACAAGAACCATGACTGGTGGATATTCGGAGAAGTCTCAAAATATTTCGACTACCAAATCCTCATGGCAGAGGCTGAAGAGATAGGATACAAGAGAACCAAACGAGGCGAAAGAAAACGATTAAACGAATTGTTCCAACAAGATGAACATAACAACATAATAATAGACACGAAAGACCTGAAAACAATACTCGACCATATCAAACAGAAAGTCAGGTGGGAATAAGAAATGCTCGTAAAGCCATTTACTGCAAAATTAAGCAATGTCGGAGCACAAGTATTTCTAAGATGCGACCCAAAATATAGGCACTTCTGGGATAACAAAAAAGGCGTATCACTCAACCAGAAAAAGCACAGTAACGTAAAAATAAAAAATGTACTGCTGCCATACACCAAAAAGACCATACAAAAAGGCCCACTCGACGACGAAAGACTAATACTTGAACTCAATGATGTAGAATCAAGAACAAGCATTATACTGCAAGAAAGAACTGTTTCAGAAGCAGGATCAACCAAACTTGCCTTTGGAGACTGTGACCTTGTTTTTAATAAACTCGAACCATACCTGGGAAAAATCGTTATCAACGACATCACAAAAGACTATATCGGAACAACAGAATGGATGCCGCTTAAACTTGACAAAAACAAAATCCAAGAAGTGTATTTTAAATACATCCTTTTACTAAAAGAATTTTTGAGAGCTTTCTGGTTGCTGAGGTCAGGGAAAAGACATGCAAGAATTGCACAAATAGATTTCCAGAATATGCTAATCCCACTGCTTCCAGAAAAGCAGGTCAGAATAGTTAATCAGATAAAGCCTATAGAGACAAGGATGGTCGAAACATTTAAGCAGCTCTTCAAACCATTAGACCTTGTCAACAACGTACTTGCCCAAGAATTTAAATACGGGCTGGTCGAGTATGAAGAGCGACGCAAAATTCACGTCTATACAGCAAAATTCCAGGACTTAGACAAGTCCTTACTAGCAAGATGCAGCGTAAGATACCAGCACCCAAAATATGAATACCTAGATGACATTTTAAGATACAGAAAATGGGTAAAACTAAAAATCCTGCTAAACGCACCGATACAAAGAGGCGTACAACCGAAATACAAGAAAAACAGCGACTTCTATGTTATTAAGACAGCTAACTTAAAAAACGATTACATAGAACTTGATGACACCCAAATGGCAACCAAGGAGTTTTATGAGGAAAAGAGGCTTGTCGCAGGGATTGAAAAGAACGATGTCCTAATAGCCTCGACGGGAGTAGGCTCGATAGGCAAGGTTGACTTGTATGAATTTAACGAGCCCGCCATAGCAGACGGACACATAAGCATAGTAAAATTCGACGAGAAAAGGGCCAATCCTAAATACATGACCTACTACCTCCGTTCAATACTGGGCTATCTGAACGTCGAAAGAAACTACGTCGGCGCCACAAACCAAATAGAAATATATCCCAACCAGTTGGAACAGATCCGGATAATAGAGCTAACAAGAAAGGAACAGGACGAAATCGTAAAAAAAATTCACTACGAACTCGAAAACCTAAGAAAGAAGAAACAGAAAGTCATAGATTTACGGAACGAAATCGATAAAATGATATTGCAAGTGTTAAAATAAAAAGGCGGTATAATAACCGCAGCCAAGGAAGATCAGTATAAGTCAGGGGGTCGAATCTTCATTCGTGACATTTTTGATGATTGCACAGCAAGAGGTAAGTTTTGAAGGCGTTTGTTGGTGTTACTGATAATGACTGGTTTGCGTTCCTCGCAGGACTGCCGGGGATTGATGATAAGGCATTGATTGAGGTACTTGCCAAGAAGGGGATTGTAAGCAAGGAGGAGTTGTTGGAAGAGATTGAGAGAATAAAGATAAGGAGGTAAAATTAATGGCCATGGCAGTCACAACAAGAACAAAGAAGAAATTTAATTGGAATTATGGAAGTAATTATTTGATATGTTGTGTCATTGTTGGTTTGTGTTTTCTTTTTAAAGTACCGCTATTGACTATGATGATAGTAGCTGCCGCACTTTTAGGCTTACTTGGACTTTGGTTTTTTGGTGGAGGGGATGGAAATGGGAATAATGAGTGGTGGCGGTCTTTCTGTTTGGCCTTGTTTTTTGCCAGTCTCAGTATTGGTATCTGTTATAAATTTTTTAATGGATTTGATGCGTTAAAGTTCATTGATAAATTCGCAATCTGGTCAGCAGTATATGGTACTTTTCTTGGAACCTTTGCGTTTGTTATCCATAGACGAAAATAGCAACTGGTAAAAAAATTAGTATGTAAAAGAATTGTTTTAAATAAAA
>Ga0307437_1000357_pt1 | contig 37398 bp, 38 predicted proteins | sample SalMarWE160390MG_FD_202146 | JGI IMG/M metagenome (GOLD analysis project Ga0307437, IMG submission 202146) | Salt marsh sediment microbial communities from the Plum Island Ecosystem LTER, Massachusetts, United States - WE1603-90 | ecosystem: Environmental > Aquatic > Marine > Intertidal zone >...
CGTAGGTGCCGATTTTCTCCAGGTTGGGGAACTTCTCCTTGAGGTATTTCAGTACCGGTACCAGCCGTCGCTGGGGGGCGATAAGGGCATCGCCGTTCTCCAGGAATATCCGCCGCAGGCTCCAGCTATAATTCTTGGCCACCTCGTCGATGTCGCGCTTGATGTCCTCCAGCGGCCTGACGCGGAACTTGACGTCGGAATAGGTGCCGCAGAAGGTGCACGTGTTATGAGAGCAGCCGAAGGTCACCGGCAGCAGGAAGCTGTTGGCTTCGCTGGGGGGTCTTACTAAAATTCGTTCGTCTTCCATCCGATGACTTACCTTCGGCTCTTCTTGAAAATGGCCAGGAACCTGTCCTCGTATTCCTCGAAAAGCCCCCAGCGGTCGAGCTCGCTCTTCAGCTCGCCGGGGTCGAGGTCGCCCCTGGCGACCATCTTGAAAAGATCTTCAATCCTGACCCTGGCGTCGGCGGGGACGCCGCGGGCGTCCATGTCTAAAAGCCCTCTGGTTTCCATCTGCATCAGGTTGTCGGGCAAAGAGCTTCGGGTCATTTCGTAGATGAACTTCATCAGCGACACGTCCCAGAGCTCGTCCTGTCCTCTAATTATGGAAGCCAGCGGGTCGCCGCGCTTATCAATCTCGCGGTTCAGTTTATCCACCACCGCCAGCAGGTTATCGGAGACGATGTTGAGCCCCTTGGGCTCGTTTTTGTAGGTGTAAAACAGCCCCGGGGCGTTAGAGCCGTAGGCTCTGGTAAGACTGTCGAGGTATCTTTTCGCCTCCAGGCTAAAGCCTTCGAGATGGGAGAGGTAGAGGGGGGTTACAATCTTGGGTCTTTCGGCGATTACCCTGCCTTCTCTAATCACCGTTTCGGCGGTGCCCTTGACCAGTTCGGAGTAGGACGGCTCGGTGACCAGGTAATAATAGACGTTGGTCGTGCCGAAGGTAGCCAGGCTCTGCTTGGGCGGCCTCAGGATTTCGGTGTGTTTAACGGCTTCTTTAATTCTCTCGTCTTCACTATCCATAGTTATTCCCTAAGCTATCGCCGCTAGCTCCTGCTTGTATTCGTTGAGGAGGTTGATGTATTGCGCATCGAGCTGTATCTTTAGCCGCCGCCACTCCTCTTGGAACTGGGGCTGGTTTTCGATATCTATTTTCATGTTTGCCGCCGTGCCCATTTGCTGCTTGAGCGCCTCCTGGACCTTGGCGCCGAACTCGGTCTTGAGCTGCTCGTAAGCCTGCCGCCGCTGCGGCTCGCCCTGCTCGGTGTAGTGGTTGAAGATGTTCCTTATCTTGCTGAAGACGTTTTCCACGGCTACTTTTTCTTTCTTGAGGGCTTTTATGCCCTCCATCGCCTTCTGGCTGTTCTTAAGGGCGGGGTCGCTGGCGGGCAGGTCGATGCTCCTGAGCAGTATGTCGCTGGCACCCGTCTTGACATAGCCGACTACTTTATCATCGAATTTACCCAGCTCGGCAGCCAGGTTGAGGTCTTTATTCATGTATTTAGCCGCCAGCTTTTCTCCTTCGGGGACATACTTCCACCGCAGGCGCTCCTCTTCGGTCACCTCGCCCATCTCAGCCACCTTTTCCATGGCTATCTCACGGGCGCTCTTGATATGGTTGCCTTCGTTCTCTAAATTCATGATCACCTACCTTGTTATATACATTATACTAGATAGCCCTAAAAGGCTCAAAGGGTTTATGTTTATCGCCCCAGATTGTTGTGATATAATTTACTTCTCAAATGACTAAAGAATTCGAAATCATGGACCATACCGCCGACGCTGGCATTATCGCCTACGGCACTGACTTGAAGCAGGCGTTCGCCAACGCGGCTAAGGGCTTATTCAGCCTGATAACTAATCTCGGCGACGTGGATGAAGCGCTGCACCGCGACATAGAGCTGACCGCCAGCGACCAGGAAAGCCTGCTGGTGGACTGGCTCAACGAGCTGGTATACCACTTCGACACCGAGTGCATCCTCTTTAAACGCTTTGACATTATCGAGCTGAATAACCGCCACCTCAGAGCCAGGGGCTATGGGGAAAAGGCGGACAACGCCAAACACGAGCTGAAGACGGGGGTCAAGGGCACCACCTACCACATGCTCAAAATCGAAAAGAATAAAGGCTACCGGGTTCAGGTGCTGTTCGATATTTAGCGGAGAGTGCAAATGGCTTCACGCTGGAAAGAAATAGTCAAAAAGATAGACGACTACCGCTGGGAGATACCGACCAGCTATAAAGACGGCATGTCGGTGCCCGGCCGCATCTTTGCCAGCGAAGCCATGCTCGACCATATCTGGGAGGAGCACGCCTTTGACCAGGTGGCCAACGTGGCTTTTCTCCCCGGCATCGTCAACTACTCGCTGGCGATGCCCGATATTCACTGGGGCTACGGCTTCCCCATCGGCGGGGTGGCGGCGACCCGGGTGGAGGACGGGGTGGTATCACCGGGTGGCGTCGGCTTCGATATTAACTGCGGCGTCAGGCTGGTGCGGACTAATCTTACCGAGACGGAGGTAAGAGCCAGGATAGAGCCGCTGGTTATCGAGCTTTTCAACAACATCCCTTCCGGGTTGGGCTCGGAGGGCAAGATAAAGGCCAGCCGGAAGGAGCTGGACGAGGTCATGATGGCGGGCAGCCGCTGGGCGGTGGAGAAAGGCTATGGTCTTCCCGAGGACGTTGTCGCCACCGAGGAGTCGGGCTGCATGAAGGGGGCCAGAACCGACAAGGTCAGCGATAAGGCTAAGAAGCGGGGTTTGCCGCAACTGGGGACGTTGGGTTCGGGCAACCATTTTTTGGAGGTGGCGGTGGTGGACGAAATCTACGATAGCGACGCCGCCAGAGTAATGGGTATCGAAGACCTGGGCCAGGTGCTCGTCCTGATACACACTGGCTCCAGGGGCTTCGGGCACCAGATTTGCTCCGACTATGTGGATATATTGGGGCAGGCGGTCAAAAAATACGGCATCAACCTGCCCGACCGCCAGCTTGCCTGCGCCCCCATAGAATCACCTGAGGGCAGGGACTACCTGGCGGCGATGGCTTGCGCGGCTAACTACGCTTGGACCAACCGCCAGTTCATCCTGCACTGGGCCCGGGAGTCGTTCGCCCGCGTCTTCAATAAAAGCCAGGCGGAATTGGGCATGAGGCAGATATACGATGTCTGCCATAATATCGCCAAGATAGAGAAATATGATATAAATAGTAAGATGGAGAAACTCTGCGTCCACCGCAAGGGGGCGACCCGCGCTTTTCCTGCGGGACACCCCGATGTCCCCGAAGCCTATCGGGCTGTAGGCCAGCCGGTACTCATTCCCGGGGATATGGGGCGTTACTCCTTTATCGCCCTGGGCACCGAGGTGGCTATGGCTGAGACCTTCGGTTCCACCTGCCACGGGGCGGGGCGGATGATGTCGCGGGGCGCCGCCAAGCGCAGTCTGAAGGGTGTCGACGTCGCCCGCTCGCTGGCCGCCCAGGGCATAACAGTCAAGGCGGAGAGTATGGCTTCGCTGGCTGAGGAAGCACCGCAGGCTTATAAAGACGTAAGCGAGGTGGTTGAAATAACTCATCAGGCGGGCATCTCGCGCAAGGTAGTGAGAACTAAACCTGTAGGAGTAATTAAAGGATAGAAGGGTAGAAAGATGTATTTTAAAAATATCGTCGACGCCGTGGGACACACCCCACTCATTGAACTGCAACGAATGAGCCCCACCAAGAAGGTAAAAATCATGGTCAAGCTGGAGGGGCAGAACCCGGGGGGCAGCGCCAGCATCAAGGACCGTGTGGCCAAGTACATGATAGAGGAGGCGGAAGCTGCCGGCGAGCTGACCAAAGACAAGACTATTATCGAAGCCACCAGCGGCAACACCGGCATCGCCCTGGCCTGGCTGGGGCGACAGAAGGGCTATAAGGTCACCATCGTCATGCCCGAAAGTATGAGTATGGAGAGGCGGCAGCTGCTCAAGATTAACGGCGCCGAGCTTATCCTGACCAAGGGGGAATTGGGGATGGGGGCGGCTATTGCCAGGGCGAGTGAGATGGCGGCTAAAGACAAGAAGTATTTTATGCCTGACCAGTTCTCCAACCCGGCTAACCCGCTGGCCCACTACGAGACTACCGCCGTCGAGATACTAGACGACTTTCCCTACGACAGGGTCGATGTCCTTATTGCCGGCATCGGCACGGGGGGCACTGTTATCGGCGTTGCCCAGCGCTTGAAGGAGAAATACCCCGATATCAAGGTCATCGGCCTCGAGCCGCCACCGGGCGATGAAATCCAGGGATTGAAATGTTTGGGGGAGGCATTGCCGCCTTTCTGGGACCAGTCAATTGTCACCGAGAAGACGATGGTGAGCAGCCAGCAGGCGGCGGAGGCGACCAGCCGTCTGTTAAAAGAGGAAGGTATCTTTACCGGCCTGTCTTCAGGGGCGACGACCTATCAGGCCATAAAGACGGCTGAGGAGATAGGGGAGGGCAATATCGTAGCCGTGCTGGCGGATGCGGGCTGGAAATACCTGAGCCTGGATATCTGGAATAAGTAACTGGATATGGGCGCTTAATACTCTGCGGCCTCTTTAGCCTCCGGGGGCAGCTCAATGGAAACCGGCTGGTTGTAGTTATAAGCCAGCAGGTTCAGGGCGGTATCTACGGTCATTTCACCCTCGGTAACCTGCATCGCCTCGGCGGTCAGCTCTATGGTTATATCTATCTCTACCTTCATCAGGAAGTAGGTGTCCTTGGCCACCCATTGCTCCACGGAGAGGCTGTAGGAGGCTTCGTTGAAGATTTCTTCGGTAAATTCGGGCAGTCCCAACCCCCCGCCAAAACCCATTGTGGCCTGTTGCATAATTGTGTCCCAGAGCTGCTTTATATTCGGGGTAAGCCTGAGCACGTAACAGTCTACGCCTTTTACCGTCTCACTGCCGATGACCTCGGCCTCGGCGGCTTCGAGAAGTTCCAGCTGAGGCGCAGCCAGGCTTAGCACTTCGACTATTCCCTCCCAGGTTTCCTCCCACTCCTCCTCGGAAAATTCGTCCGCCTCCCACTCGGGTTCTGTTCCCGGGGCGATTGTCTTTGAGTATCCGGTACCGTCAACGATATATGCCTCCAGTGCCGTCTCGGCTTCCTCTTCCCCGGTGGCTACGGCGCTGGCCGTCACCGTCATCCTCATCTCTTTGTTGTCAGTGTCCAGAGCGCCGCTGTAGTCCATCCCTATAGTCGCTTCAAAGGCTTCGCCCTCAGCCTCGCCGGCCATATCCATGGTCATACCCATTTCGAATTCGTAGGTTCGTATGTCGTCCTGCGCTTGGATGGCGCCGTCGATTATCTGCTCTGCCGTGGGCAGCGTTTCTCCGCCGCAGGCGCTGAAGGCGAGAACCATAACCAGCACCATAGACATTGCCAGAATTTTTCGCCCCATTTTCCCCCATTTGTTTTAATGCTCAGTATTCTTGACTATCGGCAGATCACCAGGGCATAAAGGCGGTGCCCAGCGAAAAGGCGACGATAATCATAATCAGCCAGACCAGGAACCATACCCCCAGGCTGATGAGCATAAACCGCCACCATATAGCCCAGACCAGCCTCCAGGTTACTTTGACCTCGTTCATTTTCGGTCCCCCTTCTGCTTGAGTAACCAGTATTCCAGGCTATCGGCCAGAGCCAGCCAGCTGGCTTCGATGATGTTGGTTGAGCCGCCGACCGTCCGCCACACCTCTTCCCCGTCGGTGGACTCGATGAGCACTCTGACCTGGGCGCTGGTGCCGATGGTTTCTTCCAGAATGCGGACCTTGTAGTCGACCAGCCTGACGGTGGCGATACTGGGGTAGAACTGGAGCAGCGACTTGCGCAACGCTTGGTCGAGGGCGTTGACGGGGCCGTTGCCCTCGGCGACGGTGTGCATTATCTTTTTGTTTACCCTGACCTTGACCATAGCCTCGGAGAGCAGTTCCTCGGGGTTGCCCTGGCTGGGGGGGCGCCGCCTCTTTTCCACTACCACCATGAAGTCGACCAGCTCGAAGGGGGGCTGGTAATCGGGCTTGGCCCGCTGGATTAAAAGCTCGAAAGAGGCTTCGGCGTTCTCGTACTGGAAGCCGCGGCTCTCCAGCAGCTTGACCTTCTCCAGCAGCTCTTGCGTATCCTTTGACTGCGACGAGAGCTTCAGCCCCAGCTCTTTGGCTTTATAGGCAATGTTGCGTTTGCCCGAAAGCTCGGAGACTACCGTCCTCTGGCGGTTGCCCACCTTTTCCGGGTCGATATGCTGGTAGGCTTGGTCCCACTTGGTCATTCCCGCCATGTGATAGCCAGCCTTGTGGCTGAAGGCGCTGGCGCCGACGTAGGGCAGGAACGGGTTGGGGCTCAGGTTGGCGGCTTCGCTGACGTAACTGGCGACATCGGTTAGCTGTGCCAGCTGCTTGTCGGTGACGCAGTCAATGTCCATCTTGAGTTTCAATGCCGGTATAATAGAGCAGAGGTTGGCGTTGCCGCAGCGCTCGCCGTAGCCGTTGATGGTGCCTTGGATCTGGGTAACGCCGGCCCTGACCGCCGCCAGGCTGTTGGCTACCGCCAGCTCGCCGTCGTTGTGGGCGTGGATGCCCAGCGGCACATTGGTCTGCTTCCTGACGGCAAAGACCGCTGCCACTATATCGGTGGGTACGCTGCCGCCGTTGGTATCGCAGAGTACCACGTTATCGGCGCCGGCTTGAGCGGCGGCCTCAACTACTTTCAGGCTGTAGGCGGGGTTGGCCTTAAAGCCGTCGAAGAAGTGCTCGGCATCGAAAAAGACGGTCATTCCCTGGTTCTTGAGGTATTTTATCGAGTCGGCGACCATCTTCAGGTTTTCTTCGGGGCTGGTTTCCAGCACCTGGGCAACCTGCAGCTCCGAGCTCTTGCCGACGATGGTGGCTACCTGCGCTCCCGCCTCGGCCAGCATGGTCAGGTTTTTGTCCTCTTCCGCCTTCATGTTCTGGCGGCGGGTGCTGCCGAAGACGACAATCTTAGCCTTTTTCAGCTTGAGCCCGCGCGCTTTTTCGAAGAACTCGGCGTCCTTGGGGTTGGAGCCGGGCCAGCCGCCCTCAATAAAGTGGATGCCCAGCCCGTCGAGCTTGCGGGCGATATTCAGCTTATCGACTACGGAGAAGGATATGCCCTCGCTCTGAGCGCCGTCACGCAGCGTGGTGTCGTAGAGTTCAACCTTAGTCAATTTTTATCCCTTCACCTTCTGAGTAATTGTGTCTCCCATTTGCTTCGTCCCCACCTTGGTCTTGCCTTCCGCCATTATATCATAGGTGCGGTAGCCCTCATTGAGCACATCGTCCACCGCCTTCTCGATGACGCCGGCTTCTTTGTCCAGCCCGAATGAATGACGCAGCATCATGGCCACGCTGAGGATGATGGCGATGGGGTTAGCCATGTCCAGTCCGGCGCGGCGGGGGGCACTGCCGTGAATGGGCTCGTACATGCCGAAAATCCGGGTGCCTTCTTTGGGCACACCAGCCAGGCTGGCCGAGGGCAGCATCCCCATCGAGCCGGCCAGCATCGAGGCTTCGTCGGTAAGGATATCGCCGAACATATTCTCTGTGACCAGTGTGTCGAAATAGGTCGGGTTCTGAATCAAACGCATGGAGCAGGCATCAACCAGCATGTGGTCGAGCTCCACGTCGGGGTAGTCTTTAGCCACCTCCGCCGCCACCTGCCGCCATAGCCTTGACGACTCCAGCACGTTGGCTTTGTCCACCGAGGTCAGCTTCTGGCGGCGCAGCCGTGCCAGCTCGAAGCCGACGCGGACGATACGCTCAATCTCCTGCTCGGAGTAGGTCATAGAATCTGTCGCCATTCTTCCTTTATCTGTCTCCCAGCGTTTCTTGGGCTGGGCGAAATAAAGCCCACCGGTTAGCTCCCTGACGAAGATGAAGTCCGCCCCCCGAATGACCTCCGGCTTAAGATTGGTCTGGTCCACCAGCACCGGCGAGACCTTGACCGGGCGCAGGTTGGCGAAGAGCCCCAGCTCCCCGCGCAGCTTGAGCAGCCCGTCTTCGGGGTGGACCTTGGCCAGGGGGTCGTCCCACTTGGGTCCCCCCACCGCCCCCAGCAATACCGCATCGGCTTTACGGCATATCTTCAGCGTGGCCTCGGATAGCGCCGTTCCCTCTTTATCAATAGCGACACCGCCCACCAGCCCTTCTTGGAGGTTAAAGCTGTGGTCGAAGCGTTTGCCTATTGCCTCTAAAACCTTTATTGCTTCGGTAATGACATCGGGCCCGATGCCGTCTCCGGGTAGACTTGCTATTTCGAATTGCACCTAAGCTCTCCTTCTAGATATTCTCTTTTTGGTATGCTCGATAAGCCCGCCGTCGGCGATAAGCTCGGCCATAAAGTCGGGATAGGGCTTGGCCTTGAACTCCTCGCCCTTGGTCAGGTTCTTTATCTTACCCTTGGCTAGGTCGACTTCCAGAGTGTCGCCGTTTTCGGTCCTGGTCACCGCTTCGTCTGACTCCAGCAGGGGCAGGCCGATGTTGATGGCGTTGCGGAAGAAGATGCGGGCGAAGCTCTGGGCGATGACGCAGGAAACGCCCGCCGCCTTGAGAGCCAGCGGGGCGTGCTCACGCGATGAGCCGCAGCCGAAGTTGGTGGTGGCCATGATGATGTCACCGGGCTTGACTTTTTTAACGAAGTCTTTGTCTATATCTTCCATGCAGTGTTTGGCCAGCTCGTCGGGGTCGGAAACGTTGAGATAGCGCGCCGGTATTATGGCGTCGGTATCGACGTTAGCACCGTATTTATGGACTTTGCCTTTTAGCATCAAGCAGGAACCTCCTTAGTCTAAAGCCATGTTTGCAGGGCCGGCACGAAATAAGCCGCGCTTCCGAGCAGAAACAAAAACGTCATAGCAACCGATAACTTCTTCTTGAAGCCGAAAAAGGCTATCTGCTCAATCATGCGCAAAAACCAGAACAGCGAGAAGGCAACCAGGATTGCCTTGCCCAGGTCAGTCTCAACCAGCTCGGACCGGTGAAAAAAGGAGACATAGGCCATCGCCAGCAGCCCGAAGGTCAGGCAAAGATTCAGGATTTGCACAACCCCGCGGTTCAGGCGCGTAAGCGAAGCCAGGTCTTCTTTCCAGTGGAAAAGCCGCCAGAACAAAAGATGAAAGACGGCGAACCCCAGGTTGAAAACACCGCCGAATATTATCATGGCTTCGGTGAAGCTATTCATCGTTATCCTTAAACCAATGCCCCCTCGTAATCCTTGACCCGCTTGGGCTTGCCTTTCTTATCCATCTCTATGGTATGCCCCTCGGCTTTGAGCTTGGCGGCCTGGGCTTCGACGCCGCCGGGGAATTTGTCGCTGAGCACCCCGCCGACCTTGACCGTCCGCCAGTAGGGGGTAATATCCTTCTTGCCCTCGGCGGCGTCTTCCTCGGCGGCGTGGGCGGCGACCCAGGCAAAGATGCCGGTGGTGATGGGGCAGCCGATGCTGGCGCCGTGTTTCTTGGCCAGCTTTGCCCTTATCTGGTTGATGGTGGTGAGTTTGCCCCGGGGCACGCTCCTCATAATCTCGTCCACCTCCCTGGGCGCGGGGATGACCACCGTGCCCGTTCCCCAGCGCGTGCTCATCTTGCCCTTGATTTCGACCACCTTGGGGTTTCCCTTGTCATCGGCCAGCTTTTCCCGCCACGACTTCTTTAGTTTAACCATTTTGCCTCATCCCCCCTATGAGAGTTCATCCGGGCTGGCGATTCTGCCCGTGATAGCGCTGGCGGCGGCAATAGCGGGGTTAGCCAGATAGACCTCGGACTTGGGACTGCCCATCCTGCCGACAAAGTTGCGGTTGGTGGTGGATACGCACCTTTCGCCGTCGGCCAGTACTCCCATATGCCCGCCGAGGCAGGGACCGCAGGTCGGGGTGCTGACGGCGGCGCCCGCCCTGACAAATGTCTCTATCAGCCCTTCAATCAGGGCGTCGAGGTATATCTGCTGCGAGCCGGGAATGACGATGCAGCGCACATCGGGGTGCACCTTATGGCCCTTGAGTATCTGAACCGCTAGCCGCAGGTCTTCGAGACGGCCGTTGGTGCAGCTGCCGATTACCACCTGGTTGATTTTTATTTTCTTCAGCTTGCTGATGGGCTGGCTGTTGGCCGGGGAGTGAGGCAGGGCGACCTGGGGCTCGATAGCGTTAACATCGTACTCAATGATGCGGGAGTATTCAGAATCGCCATCGGGCTCATAGACCAGGTAGGGGCGTTGGGCACGTGATTTTACATAAAGTTGTGTCTTGTTGTCCACGCCGAAGAGCCCGGCTTTGCCCCCGGCTTCGATAGCCATGTTAGCCATGGTGAAGCGCCCGTCTATGGATAAGGACTCTATCGTCTCGCCGCTGAACTCCATCGCCGAATATAAGGCGCCGTCAACGCCGATGTCGCCGATGGTGTGGAGGATAAGGTCTTTGCCGCCGACCCACTTCTCCAGCTTGCCGTTATAGACCAGCTTGATAGTCGGGGGCACCTTCATCCAGATGTCGCCCGTAGCCATAGCGGCGGCGATATCGGTGGAGCCCATGCCGGTGGCGAAAGCGCCCAGAGCGCCGTAGGTGCAGGTATGGGAATCAGCCCCGATAACCACCTCACCGGGTAGCACCAGCCCCTGCTCGGGTAGGAGCACATGCTCGATGCCCGCCTCGCCCACCTCGAAGTATATTATGCCCTGCCTGCGGGCGAACTCCCGCATCAGCTTGGCTTGCTCGGCGGAGGCGATGTCCTTATTGGGCACGAAGTGGTCGGGCACCATCACCACCTTTTCCGGGTCGAAGACCCGTTTTACCCCCAGCTTGTGGAATTCCCGGATGGCGATGGGGGCGGTGATGTCGTTGGACATGACCAGGTCAACCCGCACGTTGATAAAATCGCCGGGGCTTACCCGCTTCTTATTGGCGTGAGCCGCCAGTATCTTTTCGGCTAGAGTCAATATAATTTCCTTTCTCAGGAGGTGAGTTATTTCCTGGTGGCTAGCAGCCGATTGAGGGCGTTCATATAGGCTTTGGCGCTGGCGACAATGATATCGGTGTCGGCGCCCCGCCCGGTATAGGTTATGCCCTCGCTCTCTATTCTTATTAAGACCTCGCCGATAGCGTCGATGCCCTCGGTTACCGACTTAACGGTGAACTCGGTAAGCTCGTTGGGCACTTTGACTATTCTATTTATTGCCTCATAGACGGCGTCAACGGGGCCCGTGCCCAGGGCGGCGTCGGCTAAGACCTCGCCCTTGGGGCCGATGAGGGAAACGGCGGCGGTGGGTATGCCCCGGTCGCCGCAGGAAATCTGCACCCGGTCGAGATGGTATTGCTCGGAGACAGTGCGCTGCTCCTCGGCGATAACCGACTCGATGTCCCTGTCGGTGACGCCCTTCTTCTTATCGGCCAGCTCCTTAAAAGCGTTGAAGGCACGGTTGAAGTCTTCCTCTTTCAGGCTGTAGCCCAACTCGGCCAGATGCTCCTTAAAAGCGTGACGCCCGCTGAGCTTGCCCAGCACCAGACTTGAAGATGGTATGCCCACCGTCTTGGGGTCCATTATTTCGTAGGTTATGGGCATCTTGATAACGCCGTCCTGGTGGATGCCCGATTCGTGGCGGAAGGCGTTAGCCCCCACTATAGCCTTGTTGGGCTGGACGACGAAGCCGGTCAGGTCGCTGACCAGTCGGCTGGCTTTGTATATCTGGTTGGTATTAACCTGGGTCGTCAGGTGGAAAAAGTCCTGGCGGGTGTTAAAGGCCATGACGATTTCCTCCATAGAGGCGTTGCCCGCCCTCTCCCCGATGCCATTGACGGTGCACTCCACCTGCCTGGCCCCCCGCCGCACCGCCTCCAGGCTATTAGCCACGGCCAGCCCTAAATCGTTGTGACAGTGGACGCTGACGACAGCCTTACCAATATTGGGCACATTCTTCATGATGCCCTCGATGAGGTTGCCGAATTCGTCGGGGATGGCATAGCCCACGGTATCGGGTATATTGACCGTGGTAGCGCCGGCCTCGATAACTGCCTTCAGTATCTGGTGGAGATACTCGGGCTCGGTGCGGCTGGCGTCCATCGGTGAAAACTCAATATCATCGGTGTATTTCTTAGCCCGCTTCACCATCTCGGTGGCGGTGTGCAGTACCTCATCGCGGCTTTTCTTCAACTGATAGCCGAGGTGTATATCCGATGACGACAGGAATACATGTATGCGGGGGTACGCCGCTTCTTTGATGGCTTCCCAGGCGCGGTCAACGTCCTTGGGATGAGCGCGCGCCAGCCCGCAGATTACGGGTTTGCGCACCTCTCTGGCGATGAGCCTGACCGCCTCGAAGTCACCGGGAGAGCTGATGGGAAAGCCCGCCTCGATAACATCGACGTTGAGCCTTTCCAGCTGCTTGGCTATTTCCAGCTTCTCCTGGGCGTTAAGCGTCCCCCCCGCCGCCTGTTCCCCATCGCGTAGCGTGGTATCGAATATGATAACTTTTTCTTTTGACTTAGCCATTGTTTCCTCCTCGGGAGAAATATTTGGTCACAGCGCCGTATCCCCTCCCCGGTGACGGAGAGGGGTCGGTAAGGATGAGTTTCTTTCCCCCGTAAAAGGAATGCTTGTTATAAAACATTTTATAACCAGAGACTTTTTATTTCTTCTTGAGCCAGGGCATCATCTCCCTGAGCTCTCTGCCCACCAGTTCCAGCGGGTGCTCTTCGTCCATACGCTTCAGGGCATTATAGACGGGGCGCCCGGCCTGGTTTTCCAGTATCCACTCCCTGGCGAAGGTGCCGTCCTGAATCTCGGCCAGGATGGCCATCATCTCCTCTTTGACCGTTTCATCAATGACCCTGGGTCCGCGGGTATAGTCGCCGTACTCGGCGGTGTCGCTTATCGAGTAGCGCATATAGCTCAAGCCACCCTGATAAATGAGGTCGATGATGAGCTTGAGCTCGTTGCAGACCTCGAAGTAGGCAATCTCGGGCTGGTAGCCCGCTTCCACCAGTGTCTCGAACCCTGCCTTTATTAATGACGTAACCCCGCCGCAGAGTACGGTCTGCTCACCGAAGAGGTCGGTTTCGGTCTCCTCAGCGAAGGTGGTCTCGATAACCCCCGCCCGTCCGCAGCCGATACCCTGGGCGTAGGCGAGGGCGATAGCTAGCGCTTTGCCGGTGGCGTCCTGATGGACAGCCACTATTGCCGGCGAGCCCGCGCCCTCGGTGTAAAGCTGCCTTAACATATGTCCGGGGCACTTGGGGGCAATCATGGCCACATCGATATCGGCGGGGGGCACAATCTGCCCGTAGTGGATGTTAAAGCCATGGGCGAACATGAGCATCTTGCCCTTGCCCAGTCCCTTTCCCACAGCTCCGTAATAGATATCTTTTTGCAGGTTGTCCGGAGCCAGCATGACGATAATATCGGCTTCTTTAGCCATATTATCGGCCGCCATCACCTTAAAGCCCGCCTCGTGAGCGCTCTTCCAGCCCGGGCTGCCCTTGGCTTCGGCCACTATTACCTGGCCGCCGCTTTCCCTCAGGTTCTGGGCGTGGGCATGCCCCTGGCTTCCGTAGCCGACGATGCCGACCACCTTGCCCTCAAGCAGTTTCAGGTTGCAATCTTTGTCATAGTATATCTTAGCCATAATTAGACTCCTTTTATTTAGTTGCCTTTTTCTGTCCTTTAGCCTGAGTTTTGGGCGGCTTTTTCATAACCGGCAGGGGGCCCGCGCCGCCTCGAGTCATGGCGATACGACCCGTACGGGAGATTTCCTTGATGCCGAAGCCACGAACCAGGTTGAACAGGGAGTTGATTTTATCCTCGTCACCGGTGGCTTCGATAATCACCGAATCGGGGGCGACATCGACTATATTGGCCCGGAAGATATCTACGATCTGGATAAGCTCGCTGCGGTTAGCCGAGTTGGCTTTTACCTTGATAAAAGCCAGTTCCCGGGTAATAACATTGTCCCCGGTGATATCGGAGACCTTGACCGTTTCCACCACCTTATCCAGCTGCTTTCTGACCTGTTCCACCACCGTGGCTGGCCCGTTGATGACAAAGGTCATACGCGACATGTTGGGCATTTCGCTGTGCCCCACGGCGATGCTTTCGATGTTGAAGCCCCGCCGACGGAAAAGGCTCGCCATGCGGTTGAGCACCCCGGGCTTATCCTCCACCAGAGCTACCAGGATATGCTTGGTCGTGGCCATGCTGCACCTCTTTTTCTCGGCCTATATATTACTCACCGGGAGTTTGGCCGAATCCTTGACGGCTTTAGCCTCTTTTCTCGGTTCTTCGAGGACCTCGGCTAGAGCTGCCCCCGGCGGTACCATCGGATAGACGTTCTCCTCTGGTTCGACGATAAAATCAATCAAAAAGGCGCCCGGTTCCGCCATCGCCTTCTGGATGGCCGGCGATACCTCTTCTCGGCGTTCTACCCTTAAAGCGGGGATGCCGTAAGCCTCGCTAATCTTGACGAAGTCGGGGCTGGATAGCGGCGTGGCCACATAGCGCTTGCCGTAGAAAAGCTCCTGCCACTGCCTGACCATACCCAGGTAGGTGTTGCGGAGAACAGCTATCTTGACGCCTATCTTCTCCTGGGCTATAGTGGCCAGCTCTTGTATCGTCATCTGCAGGCTGCCGTCGCCGTCGATGCACCAGACGGTTTTGTCGGGGCAGCCCACCTTAGCCCCCATAGCCGCGGGCAGGCCGAAGCCCATGGTTCCCAGTCCGCCCGACGAAATAAAGGTGTTGGGCTTATCGTACCAGTAGTACTGGGCGGCCCACATCTGGTGCTGCCCCACCCCGGTAACGATAATCGCCTCGCCTTTGGTCACCTCGTAAATCTGGCGGACGACGTACTGGGGCAGCAGGCTTTCGCCATCTCTGATAATCAGCGACGGGTGCTCCTTGCGCCACTCGTCGAGCTTTCTGACCCAGTTAATATGTTCGCTTTTATCAGCCAGCTTATTCAACTCCCCGAGGACGGCTTTAACATCGCCGACGATGGGCACATCGACGCGGACGTTTTTGCCGATCTCGGCGGGGTCGATATCGATATGGATGATGTTGGCGTGGGGGGCGAAGGCGCTTACCTTAGCCGTCGCCCTATCGTCGAACCTCATACCGATAGCGATAATAAGATCGGCGGCATCAACCGCCATGTTGGCGTAAGCCATGCCGTGCATGCCCAGCATCCCGTAGCTCAGGGCGTGGGACTCGGGGAAACAGCTGGTGCCCAGCAGCGTAGTCACCACCGGTATTTGCGCCTTCTCCACCAGCTCCTTGAGCTCGGTGTAGGCTTTGGAGATAATTACCCCCCGCCCGGCGATAATCAACGGTCGCTGGGATTCGCCTATCAGCTTGGCCGCCTTCTTAATCTGCGCCGGGTGTCCCTGCAGGGTCGGCTTGTACTGGGGCAGGTCGACCTTATTCGGGTAGTTGAATTCCGCCGACTCCTGTTGAACATCCCGGGGCAGGTCGATAAGCACCGGGCCAGGCCGGCCCGTGCCCGCCAGGTAAAAGGCCTCCTTCATTATTCCGGGCAGCGAGTCGGCATCCATTGCCAGGTAGTTGTGCTTGGTGATAGGCAGGGTGATGCCGGTAATATCCACTTCTTGGAAGGCGTCCTTGCCGATGAAGGGCCGCGCCACCTGCCCGGTTATCGCCACCATCGGCGCCGAGTCGAGGTGCGCGTTGGCGATGCCGGTTACTAGGTTGGTGGCACCGGGTCCGGAGGTAGCGAAGCATACGCCCACCTTCCCTGTCGCCCGGGCGTAGCCGTCGGCGGCGTGGGCGGCACCCTGCTCATGACGCACCAGTATGTGGCGAAGCTGCGGGTAATGGGGTAGGGCGTCATATAACGGCAGAAGGGCTCCGCCCAGGATGCCGAAAATAACTTCGACACCTTCCTTTACTAGGCTTTCGCATATTATCTGAGCTCCGGTCATTTTCATAAGTTACGCTCCTTTATTAGCTAAACACTGCCCCGGTGCTGGCGGAGCTTACCTTCTCGGCATAGCGCCGCAGGTAGCCGCTTTTTACCCTGGGCTCGAACTCAGCCAGCTTGGATAAACGCTCGGCCAGCTCTTTCTCGGAAAGCTCGACGTCGAGCTGCTGATGGGCAATATCAATCTTTATGATGTCTCCGTCCTTTAGGGCGGCGATGGGACCTCGGCTGGCGGCTTCGGGGGAGACATGGCCGATAGCCGCCCCCCGCGTCGCCCCGGAAAAGCGCCCGTCGGTAATGAGGGCGACCTCCTTATCCATGCCCATGCCGCTGAGCAGGGCGGTGGGGGTAAGCATTTCCCTCATCCCCGGCCCTCCCTTTGGTCCTTCGTAGCGGATGACGACGACGTCACCCGATTTTATTTTCTTTTGCATAATGGCTTTGGTGGCTTCTTCCTCGGAGTCGAAGACCCGGGCTGGTCCCTGGTGGAACATCATCTCCTCGGCCACGGCGGCTCTCTTGACCACGCCGCCTTCCGGCGCCAGGTTGCCGAAGAGGATAGCGATGCCGCCGATAGAGGAGTGCGCCTGGGCCACAGGTCGGATAACCTCTTTATCATTGTTCCTGCTGTCGGCGATAACCCCTGCCACCGATTTTCCTGAGACCGTTTTTGCCTTTAAGTACAGAAGCTTTTCCAGCTCTTTCATTACGGCGGGTATGCCGCCAGCGCGGTCTAAGTCCTCAATATGGTATTCCCCGCTGGGCCTTAGTTTGGCCAGGTGGGGGGTGCGCTGGCTTATCTCGTTTACCTTTGCCAGCGGGAATTCGACCCCGGCTTCGTGGGCTATGGCCATGATGTGCAGGACGGAGTTGGTGCTGCCGCCCAGCGCCATATCGACGCTAAAGGCATTATGGATAGCCTCTCTGGTGACGATATCCCGGGGACGGACGTTCCCATCCAGCAGATTCATCATCTGCTGCCCCGCCTTTTGGGCCAGCTGTGTCCTTCGGGCGTCGACGGCGGGTATGGTGCCGTTGCCCGCCAGTCCCATGCCCAGGGCTTCGGTCAGGCAGTTCATGGTGTTGGCGGTGAACATGCCCGAACAACTGCCGCAGCCGGGGCAGGCAATTTCTTCCAACTCTTCTAGCTCCTCCGGCTTCATCTTGCCGGCGGCTACCATGCCCACGGCTTCAAAGATAGTGTTGACGTCGACCCTTTCTTCCTTGCCGTCGACCTCACGCCTACCGGCCAGCATGGGGCCGCCGCTGACAAATATAGCCGGCAGGTTCAATCTTACCGCCGCCATGAGCATGCCGGGGACTATCTTGTCGCAGTTGGGGATGAAGACCAGGGCGTCAAAGGCGTGAGCCTCGGCGGCTATCTCCACGGAATCGGCGATTAGCTCGCGGCTGGGCAGGCTGTATTTCATGCCCGGGTGGTTCATGGCGATGCCGTCGCAGACGGCAATAGTATTCACTTCGAAGGGGATGCCGCCCCCGCTCAAAACCCCGGCCTTAGCCGCCTGGGCGATCTGGGGCAGATGAATATGCCCGGGAACAATCTCGGTGAAGCTGTTGACGATACCGATGATGGGTTTGTCGATGTCGGCGTGCTTCCAGCCTACAGCGTGCAGCAGGGCGCGGTGGGGGGCACGCTCTATACCTCGTTTGACGGTATCGCTTTTCATTTTTTCCCCTTCGCAAGCCGATTTTTTCGTCTATAAAAAAGACCGTCCCGTGGGGACGGCCCCTAATTCCTGGGAGACACGACCCACTGGTCGGATTACGTATGTATAACCAGAATAACAAGGTCAATATTCATCGTGCAGATAAAGTAGCACAATTGCTATACAAATGTCAAGGCTGGCCTAGCTGGCTGGCTTCTATAGCCCTTATCTTGTCCAGCCGTCGCTGGTGCCGACCGCCCTCGAACTGGCTGGTGAGGAAGGCGTTGACGATGTCGGACACCTCCTCCCGCACCTGTTCCTTACCCGCCCCCAGGCATAGGATATTAGCGTTCTGGTGCTGGCGGGTTCGCTGGGCGTTAAAGGCGGTGTTACAGAGGGAGGCTATAGCCCCCCTGACCTTGTTGGCGGCGATGCTCATACCGATGCCGTTGTTGCAGATTAAAATGCCGAAATCAAAATCACCCCTGACCACCGCTTCAGCCACTTTCTGGGCATAATCGGGGTAATCCACCGAATCGGTGGTGTGACAGCCGAAGTCCTCATAGCTGTGGTCGCTTTCGGCGAGTATCTGGATGATAGCTTTCTTGAGCTCCAGTCCCCAGTGGTCGTTGCCGATGGCAATACGCATCGCTTTAGCCTCCCTTAACGGTAATGTCGGGGCATATCTGCCTCAGTGTTTCTATGGATAAGGCGCCTAGCCGTAGAATAACAGGGGTCTCTCCGCTCAAATCGACGATGGTGGACTCTTTACCCCCGGGGCAGTCGCTGTCGATAATCAAATCTACCTTATCTCCCAGTTGGGCGCGGGCTTCCTCTGCGGTCAGGGCGCTGGGTTGTCCACTCAGGTTGGCGCTGGTGCCGATAATGGCGGTGCCCAACCCCCGCGCCAGGGTTGTGGGGATGGGGTGGGCGGGAATGCGGACGGCAATTGTCCTGTTACCGCCGCTAACGATGTCGGGCACGGAATCGGACTTAAGCAGCACCAGTGTCAGTGGGCCGGGCCAGAATTTCTCGGCTAAGAGGCGGGCAGACGTTGGTATCAAAACAGCGATTTTGTCTAACTGGGAGAGGTCAGCCAAAAGCAGGGGCAGCGCCATATTACGCGGGCGTTTCTTTATACGGTAGACCCTCTCCACGGCGGTGCTTATAGCGATGCCGGCGCCCAGCCCGTAGACGGTGTCAGTGGGAAAGGCGATTACCCCTCCCTGTTTAAGGATGGCAACGCCCTTTTCAACCTGTTCCCGGACGGATGAAGAAAGTTTGGTGCCCATGCCCTCTTCCTGACTGACAGTATAGCATAGTGGCAGTGCACAGCTAAAGAAGGGGGAGTAAAGTACTTGAAGAAAAGCGGTCACAGTGGTAATCTGTATTCAATATAATGGCCAAGCAAAAGGGGAAGAAGAGCCACCGCGTAACCACCAGCGGCGATATTGAGGTCTCCACCTACCTGGAGATTGCCAAAGAGATGGGCGGCGAGCAGCCCGCGGAGGCCAGAGCCGCTATCCCCAGCGCCGAGCGCGAAGCCATCATCGTCGTCGATTTCGGCTCGCAGTACAGCCTGCTCATCGCCCGCCGCATACGCGAATGCCAGGTCTATTGCGAGCTGGTTAACCCCGATACTCCCTGGGAAGAGATTGCCCACCTCAATCCCAAGGGGTTTATTCTTTCCGGGGGGCCCGCCAGCGTCTATGCCCCCAAGGCCCCGCTGGCGCCGGCCTACATCTACGAGAGCCACCTGCCCGTAATGGGCATATGCTACGGTATGCAGGTCCTGGCCCACCAGCTCGGCGGGCAGGTGACGCCAGGCGCCAAGCACGAGTATGGTCACGCCGTCCTTCACCTGAGCGCCGCCGATTCGCCCCTGTTCGCCGATTTACCCAGCTCATCTCCGGTCTGGATGAGCCACGGCGACAAAATCGAAAAGCTGCCGCCCGGTTTTACCGACCTGGCCTATACCGAGAATTCGCCCTTGGCCGTCTTTGGCAAGGACAACAAGATGTTCGGGCTGCAGTTCCACCCCGAGGTCGCCCACACGCCCGAGGGCAAAAAGATACTGAAGAACTTCGTATACAAGGTCTGCGGCTGCAAGGGAAACTGGACGATGAGCAACTTCATCCAGGACAGTCTGGCCAGTGTCCAGCAGCAGGTGGGCAAGGGCAAGGTCATCAATGCCCTCTCCGGGGGCGTCGATTCGGCGGTGGTGGCTACCCTCATCCACCGCGCCATCGGCGACCAGCTTACCTGTATCTTCGTCAACCACGGCATGCTGCGCCGCGAGGAGGTGGAGAGGACCTTTAACGTCTTCCGTCTCAATCTGGGGATGAACATCGTCTATGTCGACGCCAGCGCCCGCTTCCTCAAGAAGTTGAAAGGGGTGACCGACCCCGAGACCAAGCGCAAGGTCATAGGCGAGGAGTTTATCCATGTCTTCGAAGAAGAGGCCAAGAAGATAGGCAAGGTTGATTTCTTAGCCCAGGGGACGCTCTACCCCGACGTTATCGAGAGTGCCTCCACCGCCAGCGCCGCCGCCAAGATAAAGACCCACCATAACGTCGGCGGCTTACCGGCCCGGATGACGCTGAAACTGCTCGAACCGCTGCGCTACCTTTTCAAAGACGAGGTGCGCAAGGTGGGGCTGGCTCTGGAGCTTCCCGAGGAGATGGTCTGGCGGCAACCCTTCCCCGGACCGGGGCTGGCCATCCGCATTATCGGCGAGGTCACTAAGGAAAAGGTTGAAATCCTCCAGGCCGCTGACTGGGTGGTGATGAACGAGATTAAGAAAGCCAACCTCTACCGCCAGCTCTGGCAGAGCTTTGCCATACTCACCGATGTCAGGAGCGTGGGGGTGATGGGTGACTATCGCACCTACGGCTATCTGGTCGCCATCCGCGCCGTCACCAGCGATGACGCTATGACCGCCGACTGGGCGCGCCTGCCCTACGACGTTTTAGCACGCATCTCCAGCCGCATTGTCAACGAAGTGCCCGGCGTGAACCGGGTGGTATATGACATAACCTCCAAACCCCCCTCCACAATTGAGTGGGAATGAATAAAAGGGGAGGTCGGCTTTGCCGAACCGAAGGGAAAGAGAGAAGGGTTGGTGGAAAGGTCTTGATGTCTATCCTCCCAAATCTTGCTTCATCGCTACTGCGGCCTACGGGACGGATACGGCCCGGGAGATAGATATCTTAAGAGATTTCAGGGACGAGGTTCTGCTGCTCAATAGCCTGGGTGCTAAATTTGTATCTTTTTACTATAAAAATAGCCCACCAGTGGCGGACTTTATCTCCAGACATGAGATTTTAAGAGCCGTAGTGAGGGAGGGTTTTATTCACCCGATTGTAGCTATATTGAGTCTGTCTAAAAAGCTGAGGAGGTGAGGTAGATAAAAGTCTTAGTCGTCGGCGGCGGAGCCAGGGAGCACACGCTGGTCTGGAAGCTGGCTCAAAGCCCCAAAGTTAAGGAAATCTTTGTCGCCCCGGGCAACGCGGGCACGGCCCAGATTGCCCAAAACCTCGACATCAAGCCCACCGATATAGACGCCCTGCTTAAAACAACCGAGGAAAAGAGAATTGACCTCACCGTGGTCGGACCCGAAGCGCCTTTAGCCGAGGGCATCGCCAACAAGTTCTTAATCCGGGGGATGCATATTTTCGGCGCCACCAAGCAGGCCACCGAGATAGAATCGAGCAAGGTCTTCGCCAAGGAGCTGATGCAAAAATACGATATACCCTGTGCCCAGAGCGCCAGCTTCTCCGACTATAAGAAGGCTAAGGAATACCTCCAGAATCAAAAAACGCCCATCGTAGTCAAGGCCGACGGGCTGGCGGCGGGGAAGGGGGTCATCGTCGCCGAATCTATCCCCCAAGCCCTCGATGCCCTCTCAAAGATAATGTGGGATAAAGCCTTCGGCGCCGCCGGCGACCGCGTTATCATTGAGGAGTATTTATCGGGTCGGGAGATGAGCGTCTTCGCCTTCAGCGATGGCTACAGCGTAGTCCCCATGATGGCAGCCTGCGACTATAAACCCGCCTTCGACGGCAACAAGGGCCCCAATACCGGGGGCATGGGCAGCTACAGCCCGCCGCCGTTTTTGACTCCCGCCCTGGCCAAAACGGTGCAGGAGAAGGTCATGGTGCCGGCGGTAAAGGCGATGCACAAAGAGGGCAGACCCTATAGGGGTATCCTATACGGCGGGTTGATGATTGGCGATGGTGAGCCCAAAGTGCTGGAATTCAACGCCCGCTTCGGCGACCCCGAGGCCCAGGTTACGCTGCCCCTGATTGAAACCGACCTGGTGGATATTATGCTGGCGGTTAGCGATAACCGCCTCGACCAGATTAAAGTGGAGTGGAGCCATGACGCTTGCGTGGGGGTGGTCATGGCTTCGGGCGGCTACCCCGGCAGCTATAAGACGGGCTTTCCCATCAGCGGGCTGGATGACCTGGATAAAGACATCACCGTCTTTCATGCCGGGACTAAGGTTGGTGTCGACAGGGAGATATTGACCAGCGGGGGACGAGTGCTCACCGTGATGGCCAGGGGTAAGAGCCTCGCCGAAGCCAGAGAGAAGGTCTACGCCAATGTTCCCCGTATTAATTTCGAAGGCTGCCACTACCGCCGGGATATCGCTTTATTAAAATAGGGCCGATTTGGGGGCGTAACCCCATATACATTTATGATAATCTACACTATTATATACAGTGTTTCCCACTCCTTGAGGGAGGTATAAAATGCCGCTGGTCGCCGTCGTTATGGGTTCCAAGTCGGATGCCGAAGCCATCAAGCCGACACTGGATATTCTGGATGCCCTGAGCATCGAGCACGAGGTTAACGTTATCTCTGCCCACCGTACCCCCGAAAAAGCGCGGGAGTATGCCCTGTCGGCGCGTGAGCGGGGTATCGAGGTCATAATCGCGGCGGCGGGTGGAGCGGCGCACCTGCCCGGAGTACTGGCTAGCTGGACGACCCTGCCCGTCATCGGTATGCCCATCGCCAGCGGCGAGCTGAAGGGGGTCGATGCCCTCTACTCTATAGTCCAGATGCCCGCGGGCATACCCGTAGCCGCCGTGGCCATCGGCAGCGCCGGCGCCAAGAACGCCGCTTATTTAGCCGCCGAAATCCTGGGCATAAAGCATGATAAAATAAGAAAAGCCTACGAAAACTATCGTAGCCAACTCAAGGGGGAAAAGCCATGATTGAGCGCTATTCCAGGCCCCGAATGAAGAGAGTTTGGTCGGACGAGAACAAGTTCGCCAAGTGGCTCCATGTGGAGATTGCCGTCTGTGAGGCGTGGGCGGAAATGGGCGTTATTCCCCGAAAAGAGCTTTCCAAGATAAAGCTGGCGCGGGTTAACCTAAAGCGCATGGAGGAAATCTTAAAGGAGACCCACCATGACGTAACCGCCTTTTTAGGCTCGGTATCCGAGAGCCTGGGGGAGGAATCGCGCTTCGTCCACCTCGGTCTTACCTCCTCCGATGTCATCGACACCGCCCTCAGCCTGCAACTGCTCGAAGCGGCGGAAATACTGAGCGAGGACATAAAGGAGCTTATCACGGTGCTGGCGCAACAGGCCATTAAGCATAAATATACCACCATGATAGGTCGCAGTCACGGCATTCACGCTGAGCCCATTTCCTTCGGCTTTAAGCTGGCGTTATGGACCGACGAGATGAGGCGCAACCTGCAAAGGCTAGCTGAAGCGGAAAAGGTTATCGCCGTGGGCAAGATTTCGGGGGCGGTGGGTACCTATGCCACCCTGAACCCCGAGGTCGAAGAAAAGGCTTGCGCTAAGCTGGGGCTGGCGCCGTCGCCTATTTCCAGCCAGGTCTTACAGCGCGACCGCCATGCCCAGTTCGTGACCACTCTAGCCATAATCGCCAGCTCACTGGAGAAATTCGCCACTGAGATTCGGGGGCTGCAAAAAACCGAGACCAGGGAGGTGGAAGAGCCTTTTGCCGCCGGCCAGACCGGCTCTTCAGCCATGCCCCACAAGCGCAACCCCGAGCTTTGCGAGCGTGTCTGCGGCATTGCCCGGCTGGTGCGGGGTTACGCCCTGACCTCTATGGAGAATATCGCCCTCTGGCATGAGCGCGATATCAGCCATTCCTCCACCGAGCGCATTATATTGCCCGACTCCTGCTTGGTGCTGGACTACGCACTGGATATTTTCACCTCGGTGATGAAGGGGCTGGTGGTCTACCCGAAAAAGATGAAGCGGGACATGGAGCTGACCAAGGGCTTAATCTTCTCCCAGCGGGTGATGCTGGCCCTTATCGATAAAGGCTTGAGCCGACAGGAGGCTTACAAGATGGTGCAGCGCAACGCCATGAAGGCTTGGAAGGGGAGTAAGAACTTCCTGACCCTGCTCAAGGCTGACGCCGAGGTTGGTGCCGTACTGCCCGCCGATGAGCTGGAGGCTTTGTTCGACGAGCAGTACTACCTGCGCTATATTGACGTTATCTTCGGGCGCCTGGGTTTGACCGAATCTCAGTGGCAAGGGGATATAGCGGGGCCCTCCGAGTTTGCCCCCCGCTCGATATGATGGCTGATAATCCTTCCGTTCTGCTGAAGACCGGGCTACCCCTGCCCATGTTCGTCAAGGGTAAGGTGCGTGATAGCTACGACCTGGGCGAGCGACTGCTCATCGTCGCCACCGACCGTATCTCCGCCTTTGACGTCGTCCTGCCCTGCGGCATTCCCAATAAGGGCAAGGTGCTCAATAAGCTCTCCGCCTTCTGGTTCAACCAAACAAAAGAGTTTATGCCCAACCACATGATAGAGCCCATCGAAGACGTTGGTTCCCTCAAAACTTATCTGCCCTCTGGCGTTAGCTCTCCATCTTACCTGGCGGGGCGGTCTATGGTGGTCAAAAAGGTCAAGCGCATCATGGTGGAGTGTGTGGTTCGGGGCTATCTGGCCGGCTCAGCCTGGGAGGAATACCGTGAAAAGGGCACTATCTCAGGCTTAAAGGTAGCCAGTGGTTTGAAAGAGAGCCAGGAGTTGCCCCAGCCGTTATTCACCCCCACCACCAAGGCGGAAACGGGCCACGACCTGCCCATGTCCCGCAAAGAGATGAAAAAGATGGTCGGCGAGTCTCTGGCGGGCGAGCTGGAGGAGAAGAGCCTGGCGATATATAACTACGCCCGTGGCTATGCCATCGCCCGGGGCATTATCATCGCCGACACCAAGTTTGAGTTCGGCCTGGACGGCGGTAAACTGATCATCATCGACGAGCTGTTGACCCCCGACTCATCCCGTATCTGGGAGGTCGACCTCTATAAAGTGGGCCAGTCGCAGCCCAGCTTCGATAAGCAACCGGTTAGAGACTGGCTCGCCCGCTCGGGGTGGGATAAAAAGCCCCCCGCCCCCACGCTCCCCCCGGACGTTATCGAGGCTACCGCCCGGAGATACGAGCGGGCTTACGAGAGGCTGACCGGTAATAAACTGAGCGATTAAGCCCTCAATTTTGTAATAGGAGAAATAATATGCCTGAAGAGAAAGAAGTCCCTGAATACTATTCAGACCACTTCATGATGGCCGGCGGCCCCTACGGCGTGGCGGTTAACTTTGCCAAGAGTCCCCCTGAGCCCGGTCCCGGCAAGACACCGGAGACGGTAGCCCGAATTCGGATGAGCTACGAGCACGTAAAGACGCTGACCTTCGTTATGGCCCGCCATGTTAAGAAGCTGGAGAGGGAAAACGACGTCTCCTACCCGATACCGGCCAAGGTGCTTTCCGGGATGGGTATAGCTAAAGAGGACTGGGACGGCTTTTGGGAAAGCTCCAACTTTCCGATGTGAAATCGGGGAGCTAGCGGGAGTAGACCCGCCCTTCAATCCCCGAATCCATGAGCTTATCCTCGACGAGGTAGAGCCGCCCGTCCTCGGTGCTCTTGATGATTCCCGCCTTTAGCAGCCCGTCTAGGGCGTGGGGTTTGAAATCGCGCGCGCGGAACATACCTTCGGCAAAACCGCGCGGCCTGAGCCCCAGCTCGTCAATTGTCTTGGCCGTCTTCTTGTCGAGGGCGCTGTTCCGGCGAAAGATGTTTATCACCTGGCTAAGGGCGCGTTTTAAGCGCCAGCGGGGGATGACGTAGAGTCCCAGTATGAGCAGGATAAGGATCAGGACTATGGCGGCCAGGGTGTATAAATTCAGCGCTATTCCTCCAGCATTCCCTTGGTGGTGGGCAGCCCGCCCGCCAGCCTGTTATCGACTCTGGTAGCAATGTCCAGCGCTCGCCCCAGGGCTTTGAATAGGGCTTCCGCTTTGTGGTGGTCGTCGGCACCGTTCAGAACCTTGGCGTGCAGGTTAATCCTAGCTTCATTGGCAAAGGTTGTCAAGAAATGACGTATAAGGTCGGGAGGAAATCCTAGCAACTGCCATTTTTGGCTATTTCGACTAAATGGCAGGTCTAAATCAGTAAATGCCCGCCCGCTGATGTCCACCGCCACCATGGCAAGGGCATCGTCCATGGTTACATTAGCATCAGCCATTCTAGTAATACCACGCTTCTCACCCAATGCTTTATTGAAAGCTTGTCCTAAACAAATTGCAACGTCCTCTATCAGGTGATGTTGGTTACCATCTATGGCGGAAGCGAGGACCTTTAAGTCAAACCTGCCATGCTGCGCAAGCTGGGACAGCAGATGGTCAAACATGCTGATACCGGTATTTACCTCGGAATTTCCACTGCCGTCAATATCTAGTTCTAAGTTAATATCCGTCTCTTTGGTCTTACGATTGATGTGACGATATCTCCCCCGGTTATTATTTCCCTCATCTCTTAAATCAAACAATCCGTTTCCATTATTTGCGAACCACGTAAGTATGCCTCTATAAAAATCAGCACCGGCGGACTTCTTTCCATTTTTAATCAGGTTATATGTTTCTCTTCTAGTGTACCCGGTTAAACTCGCCATCTCCGAGTCGGAGTATCCCTTGCTCTCTTGTATTTGTTTTGCCTTGTCTACTATTAGTTGGTCAATGCTTGTTTTTTCAACAGGGTTCATTTTTTGCCTCCTGTTGGGCGTTTGCTTTGATAGTGCTAGCTTTAAATAACATATTGTTAGCTTTTGTTAACACACTGTTAGCTATTATACACACCTCCTTACTGTTTGTCAAGAGGGTGGTGGTTGTAGTCATAGCAGTTAAAGGGGTGTTGTTGTTTATTATTAATATGTTGTTAGCTTTTGTTAACACACTGTTAGCTATTATACACACTGCCTTACTGTTTGTCAAGGGGGTGGTGGTTGTAGTAGCCATAGTAGTAGTTAATGACGATGACGACGACGACGATGATGATAAAGGACTCTATCGCCATCCACCACTAACGTCGTCGTCACCACCACACTATCACCATCAGAAAAAAAGAAAGAGGGGCGTTAGCCCCTCTTAAGACGTTTCCCGAATAGGGAATTTTTGTATTAATCCCCCGCGACTTCTTTCAGGGCTTTAATCACGGCGTCGGTATGCTTGGGCTGCCCCACGCTGATGCGGAGTGAGTTCTGCAGCAGGGGTATGTCGAAATAGCGAATCAATACCCCCCTCTCCTCCAGCTTCTTCTGAATCTCGGCGGCCTGGCCATTGAGCACGTGACAGAAGATGAAGTTAGCCTGGGAGGGGAAGGGTTTGAGCCAGTCCAGCTTGCTCAGCTCGTCGAAGAGCCGTTGCCTTTCGGCGACGATGGCTTTTACGTTTTTCATCAGGTAGTCGGTGTCTTTGAGCGACTCGCGCACCGCCACCCGGGCGGCGATATTCACGTTGTAGGGCTGTTTGATTGTCTGCAGGTATCCCACAATCTCGGGGTGCATAAGTCCGTAGCCGACCCTTAAGCCGGCCAGCCCCGCCCACTTGGAGAAGGTACGCAAGACCATCAGGTTATCGTACTTGGTAACGAGAGGGGTAACGGTTTCGCCGCTGAACTCGACATAGGCTTCGTCAGCTACTATGGGCACACCGGTCTCTATTAGCTCAATTACGTCCTTCAGAGGTGTGGGGGTGCCGGTGGGGTTGTTGGGGTTAGCCAGCAATATCAGCTTGGTCTTCTTCGTAATGGCTTTCTTGACCGCTTCGATATCGACGCGGTATTCCTCGTCTCGCGGTACCTCGACCAGCTTGCCCCTACAGAGTATGACGCCGAAGCGGAACATGTCGAAGGTGGGCACGAGGTTGATTACCTCGTCACCGGGTTCGATGAAGAGGCGCAAGATGAGGCCGATGAGCTCGTCGCTGCCGTTGGTGGCCACGATGCGCTCGGCGTCAATGCCGGTATAGCCCGCTAGCAGTTGGCGTATCTCGGTCTGGCCAGCGTCGGGGTAGATGTTCAGGTAGGGGTATTCGCTTAAGACTTCGTTTACCTTGGGCGAGCAGCCGTAGAGGTTCTCGTTGGCATCCAGCTTGGTGATACCGTTTATGGGCATCTTAACCCTTTCGGACATTAGCTCCAGCGCCTTGCTGGGGACATAGCCGCCAAAGCCAGCCAGGTCCGACCTTATAAACTTGGTTATTCCTTCTCCAGACATTCCTTTTTCTCCCTTTCTATATCCCCATATAAACAAAATTCCCTCCGCTTGGAGGGTTCTGTTCGAGTTTTGGGGTTTTTTATTTTTTAGTTTTTATTCTCGTATACTACCCTCCAAGCGCCCGGCTGCGCCCGGTAAATATGAAGGCGTAATAATAATAGTTGTGAAGAGTAGTATTTAACATTTCGCTTGGACTCTAGCACAAGCAGGTATAACTTGTCAATATTTTACTTTAAACGCTTCTCGGCCGCTCTGGCGTGTGCCTCCAGTCCTTCGGCTCTGGCGATGACGGCGGCGGCTTTAGCCAGCTTCTTAAGGGCGCCTTTATCCACATCGACCACGTTGATGAGCTTGACGAAGTCGAGTATATTGAGCGGCGAGCTGAAACGGGCGGTAGCGCTGGTGGGCAGCACGTGGCTCGGCCCGGCCGTATAGTCGCCCAGCACCACCGTCGAGTCATTCCCGATGAAGATACAGCCGGCGTTGGCTATGCGCTCGACATAGGTGTCGGCGTCCTTTACCATCAAAGCCAGGTGCTCGGGGGCGTACAAATTAGCCAGCTCTATAGCCTCGCCGATGTCGTCGACGACGGCAATCAAGCCCTGGTTCTGTATAGCTTCGGCGGCGATATCACGGCGCTCCAGCCCCTTTAGCTGCTTTTCCACTGCTTTATTAACCTCGGCGGCCAGCCCGATGGAGTCGGTTACCATTATCGCCGCCGCCAGCGGGTCGTGCTCCGCTTGAGCTACAATGTCGGCGGCGCAGTAAGCCGGGTCAGCGCTCTTGTCGGCTATAATCAGCACCTCGCTGGGGCCCGGCAGGCTGTCGATGCCCACGGCTCCGTAGACCAGCTTTTTAGCCAGGACGACGAAGATATTGCCCGGCCCGCAGATTTTATCCACCCTGGGGACGGACTCCGTACCGAAGGCGAGGGCGGCAATCGCCTGGGCACCGCCCACCGAGAAGATGCGGTCGACGCCAGCGATATCGGCGGCGACCAGTGTCGGCGCGGGCACCGTGCCGTCGGCGCGGGGTGGGGTAGCCAGGATGACCTCTTTAACGCCAGCGATGCGGGCGGGTATGGCCGTCATCAGCACCGTCGACGGGTAGCTGGCGGTGCCGCCGGGGGCGTAAGCGCCGATGCGCTCGATGGGCCTTATTAGTTGCCCGAAGCCTTTCTTGGCGGCCAGGCTCCAGATAGCGTCTTTCTGCTTTTTATGGAAAGAGGCGATACGCTCAGCGGCGAATTTAAGCGCAGCCAGCAGTTCTTTATCCACCTCCATGTAGGCGCTCTTTATCTGCGTTTTGTTGACCTCAAGCGAGCTCAGCTTGGCCCGGTCGATTTTAAGGGTGTAGCTGAAGAGGGCGGCGTCGCCCATGTCGCGCACGTCTTCGATTATCTGCGTCACCGCCTGCTCCGGGCTCATCTCCGACCCGAACACTTGTTTCATCCGTTGCCTCGTCGTGGGGGAGTCGGGGGCGAAATCGGTGCCCGGCTGCCGTTCCAGCAGCGCCTTTGCTTTCTCAAAGCCTTCGATAATTCTCATCATATCTCCTCGGTGGCCATACGCAGGGTTTGGATAATAGACTCCATCCTCTCCTTCTTGAGCGGGCTGGTCACCCGCCTGGCGCTGCCGATGAGGCAGGCTGTAGATTCGAAGAGGGTATCGATAATCTTCAGGTTGTGCTGGGCCAGGGTGCGTCCGGTCTCGGTGTTCTCAATGAGGAGGTCAGCGTCCTCGGGGAGGAAGGCTTCGGTAGCCCCCCAGGTCGGAATCAGCCGATAGCGGTTGAGGCGGTTATCGCGGGCGTACCTGTCGGCGATGTTGATATACTCCGAGGCCACCCTGATAGGCAGCGCCCGCTCGGACTCACTCAGGTCACGGATATCGGCTATGTCCATATTCTGGCTGACCACTGCCACCACCTTGACCCGTCCCAGCTTTAGATTGGCTAACTCTTTCACCGGGCTGGAGGGGAACTGGCAGAGGTGCTCGGTGAGCCAGTCCCGGCCGGTAATGGCCAGGTCGAAGTTATCGTTGGCCACCTGCAGCGGCATATCCTGGGGCCTGATTACCTTAACGCTGACCCCGTCCCGATCGATGCTGGGACGGCGGGTGCCCTTCTCTGAAGGATAATCGTCGAGGCGAATGCCCGCTCTATCCAGAAGCTTCCGGGTGTGCGTTTGCTGGTGCCCGTCGGGCAGGGCCAGGCGCACCACGTCTTTATCCACTTCTGGCGCAGGATGCTGAACTGCCTTTGTCGGCTGGCGCTTTTCTGCCTTTGGCACCGCCTTTTCTGGTATAAGCACCTTCTCGATGGGGGCGACCATTTTATCCAGCCCCTTGGCTTTCCAGCTATCGCGGTTGGCGATTAGGAAGGCGCTGACGCCGAGGACGCGGCTTATCGGCACCAGTGAGAAGGGGAAATCATCGTCGGCGCCGCCGACCAGCGCCAAATCGGCGCTCTCTGGCGGATAGACCTCGGCGCCACCCCAGAGGGGAAAGACGCTGAAGTGTTTCAGCTGTGCATTGATGGCGAAGGACTCAGCCAGATTGGGGTATTCGCTGGCGATGCGTATCGTGCCCGGTCTGGCTCTTAGCGATTCCACGGTGGCTTTGCCCGCCGCGCTGGCGGCGTAGAGAGTGCCCTCGCCGTATCTCAGGTTCTTCACCTTCATCAGAGCGCTGCTGGGGTATTTGGCCAGCAGCTCTTCGATCCAGTCCGAGCCGCAGATGCCCAGGTCGTAGTTGCCGATGGCGACCTGGATGGGTATATCTTTCTCATGGAAGACCCGACCGGAGAGGTGGGGAAGGGTTTTCGATTCGATGTGGTAGAGGCGTGTCTGCTCATGGTAACCGTCGAGTCCCCACCCCACCCTCTGGAGAAGGGCAGAAGTCTCGCCCAGAAGGCGGCCCTTGGGCAAGGCTATTTTTATATTGTTTGTCTTCATTTTCTTAACAAGGATAGAAGTTCATCGACAGTCTGTGCCGTTACCTTTTGCTTTTTGGCCCGGTCGGTCAGCGTGAGTTTCGGCTTGTCCTTAATATCCACCGTCCAGTCGAAATCGGCGTCTCTTTGCGCGCCGAGATAGCATTCCGCCCGGTAGCCGGCTTTGTGCAGTCGGTTGGCGATATCAAAGCCCTCCCTGATTTTCCCCCCATCCGCTCGGACTAAGATTCTCGGCGGCTGTGGCTCGGCCAGCGCCTTCGGCTTTATCAAGGCCATCAGGCGTTCCAGGTAGAGGGCAAAACCGGAGGCGGGCACATCCCTGCCTCCCATTGAGGGGATAAGAGCGTCGTATCTGCCCCCACCCCCAATCTTCTCCTCGCCCTTGAAAATCTGGAAAATCACCCCGGTATAGTATTCGAAGCCCCGTCCCGAGGCGATATCAATCTGGTAGTCGCAGCCCATAGCCTCTAGAAACTCGGCAATCTTGGTGCAGTTATCGATATAGGGCTTGCATTCGGGAAGCTCCTCGGAGAAGAGCTCTTTAAGCTCCTGGGAAAAGCCCGAGGGCTTCCCCTTCAGCTCGAGTAGGGAGCCGATAGTTTTCTCCAGCTCGGGTCTCTTGAGCTTCAGTTTGTCCAGTGCTTTCATGTCGCCGTCCAGGATCTGGTCGAACATCCGCGTCTGTTCCTCAGCGCTCAAACCCAGACGGGCCAGCAGCGCCTTTATCAGACCGGCGTGCGATACCCTGAGTTCAATGCCCTCGATTTTTAGTTCTCGTAGGACCTCCAGCGCCAGCGTTACCAGCTCGATATCTGCCAGCGGCGGTCTGGCGCCGATAAGCTCCGCCCCGCATTGCCACCTCTCCCGGCTCTTCTTTCCCGTCGTCTCGAACATAAAGATATTGGCCACATAGAAGAGCTTGGCCAGCTTTTCTTTGGCCATACTATCAATATAGAGTCGGCTGATGGGGATGGTGCCGTCGGGCCTTAAGACCACCCTTTCCCCACTCCACCCGTCCCAATCGAGGAAGGAATAGACCTTGGACAGCATACTGGGGGTTAGCGTTCCCGTGGCGGTGAAGAGGTGCAGGTATTCGAGGGTCGGCGTCTTCACCTCCTGGTAGCCCCACTTCTGGCAGCATTCCCTGAAGGCGCTTTCGATGAGACGAAAGCTGACCATATCCTGCGGGGACAGGTCGCGGGTGCCTTTAGACCTCTGGATTTTCATAGTTGGTAAATTTTAGCACTACTACTCTAGCTATTCAACCGTAGGGGGTGTTTACATGTTTACAATAGTAGGGCAACCAAGATATAATCTCAGTTACCCCTGTTAATCAGGATGGGTCTATTCTGTTATTGTTGAGAGGCTAATGAGCAGAGTTATATTCAGAGCCCTCGGTCTCGTCTTCTTCCTGGCTATAATAGTGGGCGCTTTGTTGCCGCTCACTTCCATAGCCGCCAACCAGTCGATACACATTCTCCATGTCGAAGGCACCATCGTTCCCGTGATGGCCGATTACATCGAGCGGGGCATCGAACAGGCGGAGGAGGAGAACGCCCTGGCCTGCATTATCGAATTGGATACGCCCGGAGGCCTGCTGGACTCGACTGAGGAGATAGTGCAGACGATTATGAACGCCGATGTGCCCGTCATCGTCTATGTCCACCCGCGGGGCGCCTGGGCGGCTTCGGCGGGGACATTTATTACTCTATCGGCGCACATTGCCGCCATGACGCCGGGCACCACTATCGGCGCTGCTCACCCGGTGTCGGGGAGTGGGGAGGAAATCCCCGAAGACCAGATGAAGAAGATAGTCGAGTTCTCGGCCAAGTGGATGAGGACCATAGCCCAGGAGCGAGGCCGCAACATCGAAGAAGCCGAGCTGGCGGTGACCGAGAGCAAGTCCTTTACCGATGTCGATGCCCTGGAGGCTAACCTCATCGACCTCAGGGCGAATTCTCTGGACGAGCTTATCGCCCTGATTGATGGATGGGAGCTTACGCTGGCCAACGGGCTGGAAGTCACCCTCGATACCTCGAGCTACGCCACCACTCGCAACGACATGAGCCTTATCGAGGGCTTTTTGCACGCCATCAGCGACCCCAATATCGCCTATATACTGCTCAGCCTGGGTAGCATCGGCATCATCGCCGAGATTTACAGCCCGGGCACCTTTTTCCCCGGTATTGTCGGCGCCATCAGCCTCTTGCTCGCCTTCTACTCCCTGGGCGTTCTCGACGCTAACCTGGGGGGAATACTGCTTATCCTGCTCGCCTTCGGGCTCTTCATCGGGGAGGTGCTTACTTCCACCTTCGGCATATTTACCGCCGGGGGCATAACCGCCCTCGTCCTCGGCTCGCTGATTCTATTCCCCGAGTCCGGCGCGCTGTTTCAGGTAAACCCCTGGCTGATTGCCGCCATCGCCATTATCGTGGCGGCTGTTTTCGCTTTCGTAATCACCCGGATAGTCCGTACCCATCGCCGCCAGGCGTACACGGGCCGGGAGGAACTGGTGGGCAAGACCGCCGTGGCTAAGACCGCCCTGGAACCCGAGGGGATAGTCCTCTTTAAGGGCGAACGCTGGACGGCGGTGGTGGAGAAGGGTAAGGTTAAACCGGGGGAGGAGGTGACTATAACCAAGGTTGACGGTCTAAAACTGTATGTAACTAGGAAAAGGACCAGGGGCAAATAGACTGCCCCCAAAATCTTATTTTTTGAGGAGTCGTAATCGCTAAAATGGACGCTTGGTTGATTGTCGTAATCATTATCTGTGGCGCCGCCTTGTTAGCCTTTGTCGTCCAGCGGGTAGTCCGCGCCCATCAACAGAAGGTGTCAGCCGGCCGCGAGGAACTGGTGGGCATGACGGCTGAGGTGGAGACGGACCTGAACCCCAAGGGACTCGTCCTTATCGAGGGCGAACGCTGGGCGGCAATATCGGAGAAGGGTAGGGTGAAACCTGGAGAGGAGGTGATTGTCACCAAGGTCGATGGTTTGAAATTACGGGTATTAAAGAAAGAAATAGAGGAGGTAAATAAATGAGCCCAATTATTTACGGTGTCATTGCTTTAGCTGTGCTCATACTTATCCCCATGACCATCAAGATTGTCAAGGAGTATGAGCGGGGAGTCGTTTTCCGCCTGGGGCGGCTGGTCGGAGCCAAGGGACCGGGCCTGTTTCTCATCATCCCCTTCATTGACAACATGGTCAGGGTCGACCTCCGCGTGGTTACCATGGACGTCCCCTCACAGGAGGTAATCACCAAGGACAATGTTACGGTGAGGGTGAACGCCGTCGCTTACTTTCGGGTGGTTGACCCCGAGGCTTCCGTGGTCAAGGTCTTAGACCACATCCGCGCCACCTCGCAGATATCCCAGACCACGGTGCGAAACGTGCTGGGGCAATCGGAGCTGGATGAGCTATTGACCCAGCGGGAAAAGCTCAATCAGGCGCTGACCAAGATAATCGACGAGCACACCGACCCCTGGGGGGTCAAGGTCAGCACGGTGGAAATCAAAGAGGTCGAGCTGGCGGAGGAGATGAAGCGCATGATGGCGGCTCAGGCCGAGGCGGAGAGAGAAAGGCGAGCCAAGATTATCCACGCCGACGGCGAGTTCCAGGCTGCCGAGAAGCTGGCCGAGGCCGGGGCTATTATGGCCCGGGAGCCAACCACGCTGCAGCTTCGTTACCTGCAAACGCTGACCGAGATAGCCACCGAGCGCAACAGCACCCTTATATTCCCCCTGCCTATTGACCTTATCACCATGTTCATGAAGAATAAATAGCCGCCCATCCGGTGCTATTTGAAATCCCGAGTCCCCCAAGGGGGACTCGGGAGAGGGTTGGTTTATTGGCGCAGGCTGACGTCACCAGCCACGATTTTGACCAGGTTCCCGTCGGGCTGGCGCAGAAAGAGGCTGCCGTCGCTGGCTACCGATTCGGCTACGCCTTTGTAGCTGGTCTTGCCTGAGCTTACCTCAACCTCTTTGCCCAGCGTCACCAGCCTGTCACGCCACTCCCGAAAAACAATATCACCTTCGGGCAGCGCCAGGTATAAATTTTCCGCTTCCACCAGAAGGCAGCGTATCAACTCCCGCCGCGATAGCTCTTTTCCCAGCTCCCGAGAGAGGCTGGTGGCGGTGGCGGCGATTTCGGGAAAATCGGTGGGTAAAAGGTTGACATTTATGCCGATGCCGATGATGGCGTAGTCCACAGCCTTGCCTTTGACATCGCTTTCAATCAGGATACCGCACACCTTCTTGTCTTTGATAAGGACATCATTGGGCCACTTAATCTGCGTCTCTAATCCGCCGACCTTTTCGATACAGCGGGCGACAGCCAGCGAGGCTACCATAACAAGGAAGGGTAGCTGGGTTGGGGTGGGGTGGAGAATGATAGATAGAGCGATGCTCCCTTTGGGCGACAGCCAGGCACGCTTTATCCGCCCTCTCCCCGCCGTTTGCTCCTCAGCCAGGACAACAGTGCCTTCACGGGCTCCCTTTTTGGCTTCGCGCTTGGCGATATCGTTGGTCGAGGTCAGGCTGGGGTAGGCGATGACCTTTTTCCCGATAAGCTCTGTCCCCAGGTTGCGTTTGATGTCCGCGGCCAGCTGATTACTCTCTGCCATTTAGGATATAGTAAGCCAAACAGGGCGATTAAGCAATCTTGACACGGAATTAGCGGCGGGGCATAATATAGTCTGTTCGGGCGGGTGTAACTCAGCGGTAGAGTGCTTGCTTCCCAAGCAAGACGTCGAGGGTTCGAATCCCTTCACCCGCTCCACTCCCTCATTTCCCTGGGATTCTTGACCTCTACCACCTTTACCCACCGCCTCTCCAGAAGTTCGAATCCCTTCACCCGCTCCACTCCCTTCCTCCGGGATTTACGACTTCTACTGCCTTCACCCCCAACTCCTCCCGAAGTTCGAATCCCTTCACCCGCTCCAATCATGTATTGAAGCTTTTCTTGGCGCCGCTGTATTTCTGCCTCATCTTGGTCTTTTCTATTTTACCCGTCGGGTTTCGGGGCACATTGTCGAATATAATGCGCCTGGGCCTCTTGTAGCGGGGCAGGTTTTGCTCGCAGAACTTGTTTATATCGTCTTCGGTCAGGTTAGCCCCGTCGCGGGGGGTAATCACGGCGCAGGCTATCTCGCCCAGCCTTTCGTCGGGTAAGCCGATAGCGCCGACGTCATGGACCTTGGGGTGGCGGCGTATTACGTTCTCCACCTCCACGGGGAATATGTTCTCCCCGCCGGTGATAATCACGTCTTTCTTTCTATCCACGATATAGATGAAGCCATCGTCATCCATCTTGGCCATGTCGCCCGTGTAGAGCCAGCCGTCCCGGAGAGCTTCCGCCGTTTTCTGAGGATTCTTGTAGTATTCCTTCATCACCCCGTCGCCCTTGACGATGAGTTCCCCCACCTCCCCTTGAGATACATCCTCGCCCTTATCGTCAACGATGCGCACCTTCCAGTTAAAGCCGGGTAGGCCGGTCGCCTCTAATTTATGGTTATTCGCTATGCCGAGGTTAACGCATCCCGGCCCGGTGGATTCGCTCAGGCCGTAGCTGGTGTCGTATTGCATATCGGGGAAGTATTGCTTCCAGCGTCTAATCAGGCTGGGGGGAATGGGTTGCGCTCCCATGTGCATAAGCCTCCAGCTGCTCAGGTCGTAGTCTTGTTGCTTCAGCTCTCCCCGGTCAAGAGCGCCGAGGATATCCTGCGCCCAGGGCACCAGCAGCCAGACTATTGTCCCTTTTTCCTGCTGGACGGCTTCGAAGATAGCCCTGGGGTCTATTTCGGTTAGTATTGTCCCCCTGCCGCCGACAAGCAGGCTGCCGAACCAGTGCATCTTGGAGCCGGTGTGGTAGAAGGGGGGGATGATAATAAAGTTATCTTCTTGCTGCTGGGGGTGGTGGTGGGCTTCGGTGATGGCGGCGCATTCCATGTTCTTGTGGGTGAGCAGTATCGGCTTGGGGTCGCCCGTGGTGCCCGAGGTAAAGTAGAGCCCGCACTCATCCTCGGCGGTCAGCGCTACGTTCAGCGGCTGAGGGGAAGCGCTATCGACGAAGTCTTCAAAGCTCTCCATACCTGGGGGCGTATTTTCACCGACAAAGATGTAGTCCTTTATCGTGGGCAACTGGGGTCGGATAGCCTCTACCCTTTCGGCGAACTCCTGCCCCAGAATCATTGCTTTGGCTTCGGCGATATCGCCGCAGTATTTAATGTCGCCGCTGGTGAACCTGAAGTTAAGCGGCACCGCCCAGGCGCCTGTCTTT
>Ga0307437_1000364_pt1 | contig 37106 bp, 27 predicted proteins | sample SalMarWE160390MG_FD_202146 | JGI IMG/M metagenome (GOLD analysis project Ga0307437, IMG submission 202146) | Salt marsh sediment microbial communities from the Plum Island Ecosystem LTER, Massachusetts, United States - WE1603-90 | ecosystem: Environmental > Aquatic > Marine > Intertidal zone >...
ATTTATTTTTAGTATAACATACGAGGTTTTGGGATTTCGGGGTTGGGATTTAGTTAAAATAAAAAATAAATGGGTCTGTGTGGTGGGCTCTGTGCCCTCTGTGTGTTTTTTTCTCTGTGTCCTCTGTGGTTAATAAAACAAAATAAATGGGGGTGGTATGGCTTTGTGCTCTTTGTGGTCTTTGTGGTTTAATTAGTACTTTCTTTCTATGAAATTAATCTCAAAAATTCCTCTTCACCGATAATCTTTACTCCCAAATCTTTTGCATCCTCAAATTTCGAACCGGGATTTTCACCTGCAACCACATAATCGGTATTTTTAGAAACTGAATTCACCACCCTTCCTCCCAAACTTTCGACCAAACCTTGCGCTTCTCTCCGACTATACTTCTCTAACTCCCCTGTAAAAACAAATTTTTTGCCGCTTAAGGGAAGATTCTCCTCTTTTTTTATTTTACTTTCCATTGTAACTCCTGCTTTTCGGAGCTTTTCTATAACGGCAAGATTCTTTTTGTTAAGAAAAAATGACACAACCGAAGATGCTGTATTCTCCCCTATTCCTTTTATCTCAAGTAATTCTTCGCATTTTGCGTCTTTTAATTTATCTATCGAAGGAAATTTGTTTGCAATTAATTTTGCATTATAAGTTCCGACAAAAGGTATTCCCAGAGAAAATATCAAACGGTCAAATAATCTTTTTTTACTATCTTCGATACCTTTTAATAGATTTTCTGCAGATTTTTCTCCCATACGCTCAAGTTCTTCTATATCCCCCTGTCTTAAATAATATAGATCAGCATAATTGGAAACTAAATTTTTTTCTACTAATTGGTCGACAAGAACTTCTCCCAACCTATCTATATCCATCCCGTCCCTGCATCCATAATGCAAAATACTCTTCTTAACCTGAGAAGGACACCCGACATTTATACATCTATAGTAAACTTCTCCCTCAGGGCGAACGAGAGTTTCGCCGCAAACCGGACATTTATCCGGAAATTTAAACTTCTTTTCGCTTCCGTCTCTTGCTTTTTTATCCACTCCCACAACATGAGGAATTATGTCTCCGCCCTTTTCAATAAAAACCTTATCGCCCACGCGAATATCTTTTCGCTCGATTTCATCCTTGTTGAAAAGAGACGCCCTCGAAACGGTTGTACCAGCCACAAAAACCGGCTCAAGCATAGCAATAGGAGTAGCAATACCGGTTCTTCCTATGGACACTTCTATATCGTTCAAGCGGGTAACTTTTCTTTCTGCCGGAAACTTAAAAGCTACAGCCCACCTGGGAGATTTCGAAGTAGAACCTAAAATTTGTCTTAGCTTGAGATTATTAACTTTAAAAACAAGACCGTCTGTTTGATAAGGAAGATGGAATCTTTCTGCATTCCATTTTTTTATCAAGTCTTTTGAAAGTTCAACACTGCTTCTAACATCACGGAGCGAGCTAACCTTAAATCCGACTCCCTCTAAAATATCAAGCGCTTCCCTGTGTGTTTTAATGTTATCGGGCAAATTACCGTAAGAATGGATATAAATATCGAGATTTCTTTCAGCCACTACTTTTGAATCAAGGCTCTTCAATGTACCTGCAGTAGCATTCCTTGGATTTGCAAACAATTGTTCCTCATTTTCTTCCTTTTCTTTATTCAACTTTAAGAAAGAAGAAATAGGCATAAAAACTTCACCTCTAACCTCAAGACGTGCATACTTATTTCCATCATTCAACAATTCAAGCGGTACACTTTTAATGGTTCTTAAATTCTGAGTGATATCATCTCCGACAACACCATCTCCCCTGGTTGAACCTCTAATAAATTTACCGTCTTCGTATTCAAGGGAAACTGCCACACCATCGACTTTCAATTCTATCACCCATTCAAGTGTTTTTTCTTCCCCTTCAAGGTGCCTTAATGCTCTTTGCTCGAATTCTCCAAGCTCTTCCTCGTCGTATGTATTATCAAGAGACAACATCGGAGGGTCGTGAGTAACATGAGAAAAACCCTCTAGAGGAGCCCCTCCTACTCTCTGTGTCGGAGAATATGGGTCGCGTAATTCAGGATATTTTTCTTCAATATCTTTTAATTTACTTAACAATGAATCGAATTCGAAATCTGATATCTCAGGTTGATTTAAGACAAAATACCTATAATTGTGGTAATTTATTTTTTTTCGAAGTTCTTCGATTTCTTTTTTTATTTTGTCAGAAATGTTCATTTATTTTTAAAATAAAATATCAAAATTTAAAAAGCAAAATGACAAATTGGGATTTAGGATTTTGGATTTAGGATTTAGTAAAAAAACAAAAAGAAAATCTTTGTGCTCTTTGTGTACTTTGCGGTTCAATAATTTTCTTGGGAGTTGGGATGGGATTCTGGATCCTAACTCCTGGCTTCTGAATTCTTTCTTAAAATTTCTCATTTTAAAAAATTAAAGCAAAAAGCAAAAGGCGAAAAGCCAATAGCTAATAGCCCAATTTATCCACTCTCAATAAAAACTAATCCATTTGCTTCCTCAAAAACGTCGGCACATCAAGATCATCTACAATCTTCTTATCTCTTATAAAAGCTGGTGTATCGAAAATTTCCAGATTTTCCTTTAATTTATTTAATTCGCTTATTCCATCAAAATCTCTTGCGGTTGCAATTCCTCTAAAATCGATTTTATCTATTTCATCTTTTTCCGGTTCTCCTATACCTGTGGCAATCAATGTAATCTCCGCCTCAGTACGATTTTCTTCAAAAACAACTCCCATAAATATATCACTATCCTCATCATCCGCTGCACCGACGGCATCCCGTATAACTTCCATTGCCTCTTTCATTTCTTTCAAAGTGAAATCTTCTTTATCGACTGTAAAATTAACGAGAGCCGCTTTTGACTGAGATATATCCGTATCCTCAAGCAAAGGTGAATTGATAGCTCCCTGAGCAGCCTCCAAAGCCTTATTTTCTCCGGAAGCTCTTCCCATACCCATCAGAGCTTTACCTCTTTTGGACATTACAGTCTTAACATCCGCGAAATCCAGACTCCAATAAGCGTCTTTAAGCAATAACCCGCTGATGCTTCTAACTGCCTTCATTAAAACGTCCATCGAAACTTCACTCAAAGCTTTAGCAAGAGACATATTACCTATACTCATCAATCTATCGTTGGGGACGACAAGCAACGTGTCAACAACCGGAGAAAGAGCTTTTATTCCCTTTTTAGCCTTTTTTATTCTGCTCGACTCATAATAAAAGGGTGTTGTAACCACTCCGACAGTCAAAACGCCTTTCTCCTTTGCCAGAGAAGCAATAATAGGAGCGGCACCAGTACCTGTTCCTCCTCCCATTCCGGCGGTAATAAATAACATATCAATATCTTCGGTTAAAACCTTCAAATCTTCAACACTTTCTTCTGCCGCTTTTCTTCCAAGTTCCGGATCACCGCCCGTACCTCTACCCCTGGTTAGTTCCCTGCCAATCTGGATTTTATCACTGGTGGGAACTAAATTTATGTCCTGCACATCGGTATTGACTGCCCAGAAATCGACACCATACATACCTGATTCTACCATTGTAGTTACGGCATTTCCGCCACACCCTCCTACCCCAACAACTCTAATCTTAGCCGGACTATTAGTTTTACCTTTAGATTTAAACATTGAGCCTCCTTTTTAAAAAAACTCTTCAAACCACTGATTCATTCTTTTTAAAACGGAATCGAACATACTCTTTCCCTGGATTTTTCTTAAACTTTCACCGGAACTACTCGCCCCATATTTTATAAGTCCAACCGATGTGGCAAATGACGGGTCGGAAACCGCATCACGAAGACCAACAACATCCTCAGAAGGTACACCTACTCTGACAGGCAAACCGAATATGTCCTCTGCCAATTCTGTAATACCTTCCAACTTAGCAGTCCCGCCAGTAAGCACTACACCTGCAGAAAGCATTTCGTACAAAGGATCCCCACTAAGCTCTCTGTGAGCCAATGTCAATATTTCCTCCACTCGAGGTCTTACAATTTGCTGCAGCAAATCAAGCGTTACCTGTTTATCTCTTGAGCCTGATATACCTTTTACCGGAATCATCTCTTTTCTTTTATCTTCGGGAAGCTCCTTAACAGTCCCGAATTCTATTTTCACTCTTTCCCCTTCCGTATAAGAACATCGGAGTCCTATTCCAATATCATTCGTAATATTCTCACCACCTAAACCAATCACAGATGTTTTTCTTAAACTACCGTTGTAAAAAACTGCTAAATCAGTGGTACCTCCTCCTATATCCATCAGAACAGCGCCAGCTTCTTTTTCCTCCCCGGACAAAACAGCGTATGAAGATGCAAGCGGCTGAAGTACAATATCGTTAACTTCATAACCAGCTTTATTAACACATTTGCAAATATTCTTAGCAGAAGTAACAGCTCCGGTTACAATAACCACACTCGCCTCTAATCTCTGGGCAAACATCCCTACAGGATCGTCAATCCCACCCTGACCATCCAACATATAATCTGTAGGTATAATATGAATCACTTCCCTGTCTACCGGCAAAGCCATTGATTTAGCTCCTTCTAAGACTCTTTGTACATCTTCTCGGCTAATCTCATTATCCGGTCCCGTGACCGCCACGACTCCTTTTCCCTGTATATTTCGTATGTGATCTCCCGCAATTCCGGTAAATACACCACTGGCTTCTTTTCCAGCCATCATTTCTGCTTCCCTCATCGCTTTAAGTATGGACTGAACTGTCTTATCTATATTTATAACAATTCCTTTACGCAATCCTTCAGAAGGATATCTGCCTACCCCTATAATATTAACTTTTCCTTCTTCAACTTCGGCAATAACAGAAGCAATTTTTGTTGTACCAAGATCCAACCCTACTACAACTTCATTTTCATCTCCCAATGCTTACCTCCTTAAAACCACCATGTTTTTAAACCTGAAGTCAAGTTTTCCGCTAAACTCACTTATATTATTTCCTAATATACATTTAAGTATTTCGTACTTTCTTTCGAATTCGTCGTTTCCCCATATAACCTCAAAGTTCGAACACTTTGTTCTAACATCCCCGCGATTGATATGCATCTTGTCAATATTAAGCGCAGTCAGAATTTGGAAAATCCTTATTGCTTGTGATATTTTTTCACTGGAAACCCCTTTGCCTAGTTCAACTAGTGGCAGAGAATCGGTTTTATCCGCGCTAAAAACAAAACCTTCTTTATCTATAACCTTCCCTTCAACCCCAGCAATTCGGACCACCGGCACTCTCGGAGTAACAATAATCTTTAGCCTACTCAAAATATTCCTTCTTAAATCAACTAACTCTACCCACGAAAGAGATTCAATTGAATCTTTTAACGCCCTTAAATCTTCTATTCCTGTTTTCTTAACTATTTTTCCGATTTCATTCTTCTTGTTTTCCGTAACTTCCCTCGAATAGCTTATATGAGCTTTCTCGATGGGAAGGGAAACCACTAGTACTTTGTATAAAAAATACATAATCAATAATATCAATAAATAACGTATTCTAAATCTGGATTTCTTTTTCTTTGCCAATTACCTTTACCTCCAATTCTAAGGCAACTCCTGAATATTTTTTAACTTTATCTCTAACAACTTTTACCAATTCTATGAAATCACTGGATGTAGCGTCCGGTGCGCTAAGAAAATAATTACAATGTTTCTCCGAAACCCTCACCCCTCCAATTCTCATTCCCCTGCATCCCGATTTCTCAATCAATTCTCCTGCCGAAAGCCCTTCGAGATTCTTAAAAACCGATCCGCAGGTTCCTGTATCTTTAGAAAAAACAGGTTGCTTTTCGTTCCTGAGTACAGTTATTTCCTTTATTTTGTTTTCGATTTTCGTTTTTTCTCTTTCGGTTAAGGAAAATTCTACCTCGACAACAATTTCATCCGAAAGACTGGATTGCCGGTAATCAAATTGTATATCCGTAAGTTTAACTTCTTCTTCATCTCTCAAAACCTGGGCTGACTTTATATAATTACCTATCTCACAACCAAAAGCTCCCGCATTCATAACAGAGGCTCCACCTACACTTCCGGGAATACCCACCAACGATTCAAAACCCGAAAGAGAAGATTCCTTTGCAACATTTATAGCATCGGACAACCTCGCTCCCGCCTGCGCAGTCAATTTATTGTTATAAACATCAACTTTTTTCATATTTTCTGTACATACAATAATTCCGGAAAAACCTTCATCCGAAAAAAGTATGTTCGACCCCTTACCCATTACGAAAATTGTAAGCCCTTCTTCTCTGGCAAAAGAAACAGCTTCGGAAATATCGTCTGAATCTGCCGCCATAAGTAAATATCTTGCCTTCCCCCCAAGATGCAGTGAAGTGTGAGCAGAAAGAGGCTCATCAAATAACATCTTACCTTTTACTTCTAATTCCATCGAGTATATCCTCTGCAATTTTATAGATATTCCCCGCACCAAGTAGAAGCACCATATCTCCTTTTGAAAGCTGCGGAACTAAAAACTTCGGGATTTCTTCTTTAACTTCTATGTATTCCACATCTTTGTGCCCAAAATTTATGCATTGGTTTTTAATAATTTCACCTGTAACTCCGGGTATCGGCTCTTCCCTGGAGGGATAAATATCCGTAACAATAACTTTATCAGCCTGAAAAAAAGCTTTCCCAAATTCTTTTTTCAGTAATATAGTCCTTGAATACAAATGCGGTTGAAATACTGCAACTATTCTTCCATCCCAACCCTCCCTCGCTCCGGAAAGAGTGGACTCAATTTCTCTCGGATGATGAGCATAATCGTCTACCACAAGAATTCCTTTTTCAAACCCTCGTTTTTCGAATCTTCTGGCAATACCGGTACATTTGCTTATCCCTTTCTTAATACTCTCCGAATCAACCCCTAATTCCAAAGCAACAGAACAGGCAGCTATAGCGTTAATCACGTTATGTCTACCGGGAAGATTGACCTGAATATTTTCAATATTATTTCCGTTTGAAACAAGATCAAAACTATGGGAAAACCCATCTCTTTTTATATTCATTCCTTTTACATCTGCATTGGGAGAAAGCCCAAAAGTTATTACTTTTCTCTCGATTTCCGTAAGAATAGAAATAGAAACAGGATCATCCATAGAAAGATGGACAGCTCCATAAAATGGAACCGAATTCGCAAATTTCTTAAATGTATCTTTTATATCATCAAGGTCTTTATAAACATCAAGGTGTTCGAGATCGATATTCGTAATAACGGCAACTGTTGGAAACAATTTCAGAAAAGAACGATCACTTTCATCGGCTTCTGCCACAAGGTACTCGCTTTCACCCAATCTCGCATTATTTCCCGTACTTCTGAGTATTCCACCAACAATTATTGTAGGATCAAGCTCTTTCTCTCTTAAAATCGATGCCACAAGAGAAGTCGTCGTAGACTTACCGTGAGTCCCGGCAACGGCTATAGAAAACTTGATTCTCATTAATTCAGCCAGCATCTCAGCTCTTCTGCTTATTGGTGTATTCGTTTTCCTGGCTTGTTGTAATTCGACATTGTCCTTGGATAAAGCAGAAGTATAGACTACGACATCAGCGTCTCCGACATTATCTTTATTATGCGGAATGTTAATCTTTATCCCTGATTTTTTAAGCCTTTTGACATTTTCAGATTCTGTGATATCACTTCCGGTGACTTCAAAACCCATATTCCAGAGTAGTTCGGCAATACCGCTCATACCGATACCGCCTATACCGACGAAGTGTACTTTCTTAAACCTTCCGAACATACCCTAAAATCCTTTCGACTACTTTCTCTGTCGAAGCATTTTTATTAACGCTTATTTTTTCACCGTAGAGCGTTTCAATTAATTCCGGAAAATTTTTCACTTCTACTTCTTTTTCTCTCCTTATTATTATATTGTTTCTTTTTAACGCAAGTCTTTTTGCGTTGAAAAATTGATGATCTCTAAAAGCATATGGGTAAGGAATCAATATGGCTGGAACACCAGTATTTTCAATCTCTGCAGTAGATAATGCTCCTGCTCTTGAAATAATTACATCGCTCAGGGCATAAGCAAGATCCATTCTATCTATAAAGGAAAACTGTCGGACCCATTCGTGGTTAGAGACTATTTTGAAATCTCCCCTCTGAATAATAAATTGCCAGTCTTTTTTCATCAAAGGAATTAAATTTTCTGAAAGCTCAGCAAGAAACTTTGCTCCACGGCTGCCTCCGATTACCAGTAATGTTTTTCTACCAGGCATCAGAGAAAAATAATTAATAGCTTCCCCATATTTCCCTCTCGTAAGATTCTCTCTCAAGGGAATGCCAGTCACAACTTTTTTCTTACCCTTCAAAGAGGGGAAAGCTTCCTCGTAGGGCAAAAATACTTCCTTGGAAAATCGGGAAAGAAAATTAACAGCCTTCCCGGGCTTTGAGTCAAGAACAAGAGTAAAAACAGGCACTCCTAAAAGAACTGCTGCCAGACTAACAGGTAACGAAGCAAAAGCCCCTGTATGAAAAACAGCACAAACTTTTTTCCCGGTTATCAACCATGCCGAGAAAAAAAATCCGGGAATAAAACGGAAAACGAAAATAATCTTTCCTATTAAATTTTTATCTACCCAACCTACTGTCGGCAATAAATACATATCTTTCATATCAACAAAGTCTCTCTCAAGTCCAGAACCACTTCCTATATAAATCACCCTGTACCCTTTTTTCTCTATTTTGCGAGCGACTGCGAGAGCCGGGTAGATGTGTCCTCCTGTCCCTCCCCCTGATACGATTATGGTTTTTTTCGATTGAGACAATAATACCTCCTGCCATATAGGCCATTATTAAAGCAGTACCCCCACTGGATATAAAAGGCAACGGTATACCGGTAACAGGTACAATTCCCAGGGATACGTAAATATGTAACAAAGCGTATACTCCTATAAATAAGACCAAACCCAATCCTAACAAAGAAGAATATTCATTAGAAGATCTTAGACTTGACCTTATAGCACTTATAAAATAAATAACAAACAATCCAACAATAAAAAAACATCCCGTAAATCCCAATTCTTCACCTATTATTGAAAAGATAAAATCTGAATCCGGTAAAGGGATATAAAAAAACTTTTCCATTCCACTACCCAGACCTAAACCAGAAAAGCCACCATGGGAAATAGCCTGAACGGTAGCGTTTACAGACTCACTATTAATGTGATTATTTATTCTACTAACAGCATACCCCTCACGTGATATAAAAAGCACCCCCAAAAGAATCATTATTGTGAAAAAAACTGCCACTTTACCGTCATTAGTGCTATTTAAAAACAACATTACCGTACCAATAACTAAAGTAAGAAAAGCCATTGAAATATCGGGCTGAATAATAATCAATCCCATAATAACGGAAATAACAAAAATTGAAATTCCGAAATCTCTCTTTTTCGCAAAGAAAACCACAAGAGCAAATTGGGCAAAAATCGAGGGTTGAAAAGAAAATCTCGTATTAAACACCCTGATTGCCAACCATCTTCTCGCCCCATTGATTTCCAGACCATAAAAATATGTTAATACAAGTAGAAAACCCGCTAAGATAAGAAAAAACAAATTAAATTCTTCCCAAAATCTTAACTTTATTTTAGAAGTAAGAAAAAACATACCTACACCAAAAACAAACAAAATCAACTGTTTAACAAAAGAAAGGGGTACTACACTTTTGTAAACAGAAATACCGGAACTTGCTGAAAAAACCATAACAATTCCAAAAGCACCAAGCAATAAAGGAATGACCTCTACCAATCCTATTTTTATTCCCCTCCGTTTAACCATAAATTTCCCTCACTACTTTTTTAAAAATATCTCCTCTTTCCCTGAAGTCTCTATACCAGTCAAAACTCGAGCCTCCCGGAGAAAGAATTATTCTGTTACACTTCGAACTTATAGCCTTCCCTACGCTATCTTCCATGGAAAAAGCAAATACCCAATCCGTGAATCCGGTATTTTTTAAATTATCTGCAATTAATTCACTGGATTCTCCAATAAGAACAGCAAATTTGGCAAATCTTTTGACTGCGTCGACTATGGGAGTAATATCGGTAACTTTCATTCGTCCGCCAATAATAACACATGAATCAGGAAAACATTCAAGAGATTTCAAAAAAGCAATAGGATTTGTACACATTGAATTATTAATAATCCATATGTCGTCCCTCTTAAAGACTGTTTCCATTCTGTGCTCGACTCCGGGAAACGAACGAATTCGCTCCCGGATCTCTTCCCATTCCAACCCTATAATATTGCCGATAAGAGCAGCAATCATTCCATCTTCTATAAAGGCGCCTCCCGGCATAAATAAGTCATCTTTACTGAAAACTTCTTTATTTTTTTTATCTCTCACAAAAACGGACCCATTAAAATAAATATCACTTTTCTCCGTAAGAGAAAAATATAAACTTCTCGAGGATAGATTAAGTGCCGATATATTTGGGTCGTCTCTGTTAAGTATTGAATAGTCATCGGAATTCTGGTTTTTAAAAATGTTTAATTTTACGTTTAAATATTCTTTAAAATTCGTATGCCTATCCAGATGATCGGGAGAGATATTAACGATTGCGGAAATCCATGGATGGAAATCCTTAATTCTCTCCAATTGATATGAAGAAACTTCTATAACTGTTACAAAATCATTTTTGCTTTTCGCTACGAGACTGCTCAATGGTGTTCCCGGATATATATTTCCTCCAAGAAGTACTTTATCATTAAGCGATTTTTTCAGTATATGATGAGTCATTGCAGCCGTAGTAGTTTTACCATTAGTGCCAGTAATCGCAACAATCCTTCCTTTTATATATCTTGAAGCAAACTCTACTTCACCAATAACAGGTATTCCCTTTTCTCTGGCCTTTAAAAGTATAGGAATATTCAAGGGTACACCGGGAGAAACAACCAACAAGTCCATTTCAAGCAATTTCTCGGTATGTTTTCCCGCTTCATTGGGATACGGTATATTAGAACTATCCTGATTTAAATCACTTACAAAAGGTGTCTCCCCCAGACTTTCAATCAATTTTGAAACCGCCTTTCCGCTTCGTCCAAACCCAATAACACCAATCATTTGCATCCCTCTACCTTATCTTAAGCGTGCTGAGTCCAAGCAAAGCAAACATAATACCCCAAATCCAGAATCGAATTACCACTTTTGATTCTTGCCAGCCAATAAGCTGAAAATGATGATGAATAGGAGCCATCTTAAAAACTCGCCTGCCAGTTAATTTAAAAGAGCTAACCTGAATAATAACAGACAATGTTTCCATTACAAAGACACCTCCTATTACCAGCAATAAAAATTCATGTTTTAGGAGAATTGCTATCAAACCCAATATCCCGCCAATAGCTAACGAACCTGTATCACCCATGAAAATTTCAGCCGGGTGTGAATTAAACCATAAAAAACCAATAGATGAACCAACAAATGCGGCACAGAACACCGTTACTTCACCGCTTCCCGGAATGTAAAGCAGATTAAGATATTCCGCAAATTTAATGTTACCTGTAACATAAGCGATAACAGCAAAGGCTATAGCTATAATACTGGAAAGACCAATTGCAAGTCCATCCATTCCGTCTGTTATATTAACCGCATTAGTCGTTCCTATTATTACTAAAATAATGAAAGGTATATAGAAATAGCCAAGGTTAATAAAAACGTTTTTAAAGAAAGGCGCTATTGTCAACGTCTCATAACCGCTTTTAAGAGGAAAGAGCACAATCATAATACCTATAAAAACGGCAGGAATAATTTGTATTAATATTTTAGTTAAAACATTAAAGCCATCTCCTCTTTTACCCTTTATATAATCATCAAATACTCCAAAAATACCCATCCATACAGTAATGCCAATTAGATAAAGAATAAAACGATTTCTTATATCAGCCCAGAGTAGAACAGAGGCAAGGAGAGAAATTATAATTAACAATCCACCCATCGTAGGAGTTCCCCCCTTTTCTCCGTGGGTATCCTTTATCCACTTGGAAATAGATTCAGTAAGAGCTTTGTTTTTAAGAAAGACAATAAATCTTCTTCCTAATATTAGTGAAATTAAAAGAGAAGTAATTGCAGCATAAGCGGAACGAAATGTTATATAGCGCAATAAATTAAAAATAATATAATTTTCCCTTAGAGGCGAGAGTAAATAAAACAATTTTCCTCCTGTAATTGCTTAATTAGAGTTTCAAGTTTTAATGCCCGTGAAGATTTAAACAATATTGTATCCCCCTTCTCAAGTATTTTGTGAAGTTTCTTAAGGGCTTCTTCTTTATTTGAAGTGAAATACCCTCCATCAAAACCTTCGACAAAACCCCTGGCTTCCTCACCAATGGCTATCAACTTATGAACTCTGTACTTAAGTTTTTTACCTATTTCTTTATGGATCGAAAAACTATTTTCCCCTAATTCCAGCATTGGGCCAAGAACAACCACTTTTCTACCCGGCATAAGAGAAAGAAAAGAAACAGCATTTAAAAGAGAATCCGGATTACTATTATAAGTGTCATCCACAATATTAAACATTTCCGTTCTCTTAATTTCCATCCGGTGAGAAGCTTTTTTCACTTCCTTTAGACCTTCTTGAATATCTCGCGGCGAAATTCCATAATGAAGTGCAACAGAGACAGCGAACATAGCACACCTCAACATTCCAAGTGTCGGCAATCCAACCCAAAAATTAACATCTGAAGTAGAAAAAACAGTACCATCGATTGATTCCTGCAATATTTTGAAAGTAAAATCGTTGTCATCTAAAAATCCAACTTTAATAATTTTGCCTTTTTTAATATCACGAAGCATCGGATCATCTCCGTTAACAAACAAAGGTCCTTTAAGCCCGGCTAAAATATCAGACTTTTCCTTTAAAACTCCTTTCTTATTCTTGAAAGTCTCCAGATGAGCTGAACCGATACCCGTAATTAAACCAATATCAGGCTCCACAATTTCCGCCAGTCTTTTTATCTCCCCAAATTGATTGGTCCCAAATTCCAGAATCGCAATTTTCTCATCTTCCAATTTAAATAAATTCAAAGGAACACCGATAAGATTATTATAGTTTTTGAAGCTTACAAGGGTAGAATAATTTCTACTAAAAATAGACCCTATAAAATTTTTTGTCGTGGTTTTTCCGTATGAGCCGCTAACCGCTACGGTAAAAACATCCGTTGTTTTTTTATAATAGGAAGCCAAATCACCTAACCCCTTAAGCGTATCGTCAATTAGAATAACCTCTTTATTTTTAACCTTCTTCGATACAACAGCAGGAAGACCCGATTTGAAAATAGCCTCCCCGACAAAATTATGGCCATCAAAATTTTCTCCTTTAAGAGAAAAAAACAACTCTTTTTCCTTTATTGTTCTCGAATCTACAGATACGCCACTTGAATTTCTGTGGCTTATACCCTTATTTCCCAAATACTTGCCTCCCAATACTTCAACAACCTTTTTAAGCCCTATTTCTTTCATATTTATAAAACTCCTTTACGCACTTCTTATCGGAGAAGGGAGTCCTTTTCCCTTTTATTTCCTGATAGTCTTCGTGTCCCTTCCCTGCGATCAAAACAAAATCTCCTTCTTCCGCAATTGAGAGGGCTTTAAAAATTGCTTCTTTTCTTTCCTTTAATCTGATTGCCTTTTTATTTGAAATCCCTTCGAATATATCGTCGATTATGTCATCCGGATTCTCATCTCTCGGATTATCCGAGGTAACAATCATTATGTCCGAAAGCGCCGAAACCACAGCACCCATTAATCCCCTTTTGCCTCTATCTCTGTGTCCACCCGCCCCGAAAACGGTTATTATCCTAGACGGATTATATTCTTTAAGCGAAGAGATAACAGAGAATAGGGCATCGGGAGTGTGAGCATAATCAACAAAAACCGAAATACCTTCCGGAGATTTAACTTTTTCCAGTCTTCCGGGCGGAAGTATTGACGCTGCAATACGCTCTTTAATCTCGGAATCACCTAAATTCTCCAGTATACCAACAACCGAAGCGGCGAGAACATTCCAGGCATTAAAACTTCCTACCAGTGGGCTAAAAACTTCCAGGTCCCTACCCATCCCTTCAATTTTTAAATTAAAACCTTTTCCCGAATTCTGCAGTAATTTCCCTATAATATTTCCTCTTTTAAATCCAAAAGTCACGACTTTTGAATTCGCACCGGCAATAAAATACGGAGCCTCGGGGTCATCAGCGTTTATTACCGCTATTTTATTCTCTCCTAGGCCTTCGAAAAATTTCGCTTTAGCTTTACGATAATTTTCAAAATTCTTATGGTAATCTAAATGGTCTCTGGTAATATTCGTAAAAACAGCATAATCAAAATCCACATCTGAAACTCTATCCTGATCGAGACCTATGGAAGAGACTTCAAGAATAGCGGTATCCAACCCTCTTTTGTAGGCACCGGCTATTTCCCTTTGCAGCAAAATAGGTGAAGGAGTTGTGTTTATGGCTTTAATTTTACTGCTAAGGCCAATATATCTTACCGTGCTAAAACAAACAGAATTCGGGAAAAGGGAAGAAAGGAGGTAAGAAGTGGTGGTTTTACCATTAGTACCTGTAACGCCTATAACTCTTAGCTTACCAGAAGGATTTCCATAATAATTAGAAGCAATTCTGGAAAAAGCCTTTCTGGTATTTGGGACAAGAATATATGGAATATCTTCTGATATTTCTTTTTCTATCAAAAGAACACAAGCTCCATTATTCAGAGCTTCTTTATAAAAATCGTGCCCATCAAAGACCTCTCCTCTCTCTGCGGCAAAAAGATATCCTTTTCTAACTTCTCGAGAATCATCAGTAATGCCAGTAATTTCATCTACTGTATCTGTTTTTTTTGTAATTTCAACGCCTTTTAACAATTCATCAATTTTCATAATTTATAAAAACTTCTGCCTGTAACCTTTATGCGTTACGATTCTACTTACAATTTTTTTGAAAGCCGGACAAGCTGTTTCGGAAGCATAATAATAAGGGTACTCAACGTTATCAACAAAAACTCCTAAAACAAACTCCGGATCAGGATATGGGAAAACACCTATAAAAGATGAAACGTACTTACCTTTAACATAGCTACCATCCTTAATCTTCCATGCGGTTCCGGTTTTTCCTGCTATAGGAACAAATGAGAAAGAAGCAGAAATAGCTGTCCCCTCCTTCGTAACACTATTTAAAATATTGAGCAAAGTATCACAAACTTCCGGGCTTCCGATTCTCCGAATAACTTCTTTCTTACTTCTTCTCACAATCCTGCCATTTTTGTCAATACTCTTCATCACCCTTGGTCTAAGAAGAATTCCATTATTTGCGACCGCCTGATAAGCCATCAGCATTTGTAATGGAGTTACAGAAACGCCCTGACCAAAAGAAACTGTAGCAAGCCTTATATCTCGTCCTCGTGGAAGATGAGGCAACTTCCCCGAATACTCCACCGGCAAATCAATTCCACTCTCGCAACCAATACCAAAAAGCCTGGCTGTATTATAAAATCGTTTCTTACCAATTTTTTCTCCAACTGCTATAAATGCAACGTTTGAGGAATAAATCATAGCTTCTCTAAAAGTATACGCTGAATGAGGGTGCGCATCTCTAAACAATTTTCCGCCAAATTCGATAGTAGTAGAATCTACCAGTGTGTCGGAAACGGAAAAACCTTCCCTTATATAAGCAAAAGCAGGGATTAATTTAAAAATAGAACCGGGTTCAAATTCCCAGGAGGTACATGCATTAAGCCTCCAACCCCTGTTGGGATCAAACTCCGGAAAATTAACCATTGCAAGAACTTCTCCTGTCTTTACAGCGACACAAATACCCATAACCTGGGTGGCACCTGTCCTCTCCTTTAAAATTTCCAATTCCTCATTCATAATCGACTGGACATCAAGATCAATTGTAATATTAACATTACACCCTTCGGAGGCGTCTTTATAATCGTTTTCAGACCGTTTCAGAAGGTTAATACCTGAACGTCGAGGCACTTCCAAGAAGTAAGCCCAACCGTCGTCGCCCTTAAGAATCTCATTATATTGTCTTTCAACGCCTAATATACCTTCTCTCCTCCAATCAAGAGAGCCTAAAAGAGTTCTTCCCAAAAGATTCGAGGGATAAAATCTGAACCATTCTTTTACAGCATATACACCAGGAACATTTATTTCCTTTACAACCGAATCCGAAATCCCCCTTGCAATTCTTATAAATTCAGCATCATCCGAAAGAAGCTTTAGCAGTCTCTCTTCACTCCCTAAATGACAATCCGAAAGCCTCTTTGCAATCACTTTCGGATCTTTGATTAAGCTTTTCTTTGCATAAAGCGTAAACATTTTTAAATCCGTGGCAAGAACCCTGCCTTCCCTGTCAAAGATGTTTCCTCTTCTTGACTCAATAGGAAGTAACCGTAGCTGCTCTTCCTTCGTTTGCTTACTAATTTCTTCAGTTCTGATAACCTGAAGATAAAAAAGCCTACAAAAAACTAAAAACCAGAGACCCACGAATAGAAGAATTAATATTCTAGCTTTTCCTCTAAATAATTTATTTCTCATTAATTTTACCTTCAAAAATTAAAATCCTCTATTGTAAACATTTCGCCTCTTTTCGGATATCTCATGTTCAGGATTTTTCGAGCTTTTCCTTCGATAACACCTGGGCTAGCCTCTCTTCTCCACTTAGAATTAAGTATTGCGACATTTCTCTCGAGATTCTGAACTTCTCCTGTCAAATTTGATATTTTTATATTAAGCGCATTGACCATATTTTTTTTCCAAACATGTAAGATAAAAGGCGAAATAAAAATCAAAATCATACATAATATTCTCGCGGCTCTCATTTTTCAAAAACCCGTAAATGCGCACTTCTACACCGGGGATTACGCTGAAACTCATCTTTAGAAGGTTTAAACGGTTTTTTAAAAAGGGGCTTCAAAGATTTTTCTTTTGCTTTTTTGCAAACTAATTTTTCTTCATCTTTATGATAGGTTATCACCACCAATCTGCCCTTTTCCTTCAAAACTTTTGATGCAGTCAAAATTCCTTCCTCAATATTACGAAACTCATCATTAACTGCTATCCGAAGAGCCTGAAAAACCCTGCCAAGATGCTTGTGAGCTTTGTTCCTTGGAACAGTTTTCCTAACCAAAAGAGCAAGCTCTTCTGTGGTTTTGGGTTTCTCCCTTTTTATTTTCTTTGCAATCCTTCTCGAAGCCCTTTCCCCACCGTAATAATAAAGGATATCGGCAATTTCCTCTTCGCTACTTTCTTCTAACATATCCGAAACCGTAACACCTTTTTCTCCAAACCTCATATCAAGCGGACCTTCCTTTCTATAAGAAAAACCTCTTTCCGGGTCATCCAACTGATAGGAGGATAGGCCAAAATCAAAAAGAACTCCATCAACTTTTTTGTCTATGAACTTTTCCATATCTCTATAATTGCCATGAACAAATGAAGCTCTTTTTCTAAATTCGGATAATCTTTTAGTTGCGATTTCAATCTGCTTTTTATCAAGTTCAAAACCTATTATAAAAGCATCAGAATTCGCAAGGATTTCAAGAGAATGGCCACCGCATCCAAGGGTGGCATCTACATAAACGCCTTTTTTATTAAAAACAAGATAATCAACCACTTTATCTACCATTACCGGAAGATGAACAGTGGCTTTTCGCATTATACGCTCATCACATACCAAGCTTTGAATACAATTCATTTATATCGCTACTCCCCTTAGAATATTTTTCGTAAACGGAAGGTGACCATAATTCAATCTTATCAATAGCTCCAAGAAAAAAAACCTCCTCCTCTATTTTCGAATAATCTCGAAGCTCTTTAGGAAGGACAATACGCCCCTGAGAATCCATAGAAAGACGTTCCGCAGCATAGGAAAAAGCCCTTATTGCCTCTCTTATACTTTTCTGGGAATATTTTTTACTTGAAAGCTCCTTCACAAATTCATTCCACCCCGAAAGAGGAAAAAGCAAAAGAGATGTTTCAAAACCTCTTGCTATATAAAAACTGCCCTCGTCTTCTTCCGATAAAACAGACCTGAACTTCGCAGGAACAAATACTCTTCCTTTGTGGTCAACAGAGTATATGTCATTTCCTATAAAATACATTCTTTCCTCCTTACCCTTAAAACCCATTCCCCACTTTCCACCACCTGTACCCACAATTATAATCACATTATCCACTTTGTCAAGGGGTAAACTTGAATTTTTTTTAAAAATTTTCTCACGTCTTTTTTGGTAAAATACAATAATTGCAAAGACAAATATGAAGGAAGAAATACAGTTGTTTTTACTCTTTTTTATAATTTCGAATAAATGATTCAATTTTTACAATATGGTCGAATTCCCCACCGTATTTAAATACTAAACGTGAAATGCGCTAAAATCAAGAAATTTCTAGCTCTAAACCATAATTTACTCAAAGAGCACACAGACTTTTATTTTTGTTTTTTTGTTTATTTCTAAACTTTGATTTGTAATTTTGCATTTTGATTTTTAATTTTTGCACTTTAGCGGCTTCGCCGCTACAATGGGGCTTGCGAAAGTCGGAAAAAACCTTAAAATTTAACGTTATGTTTGTTTCTGATGAGGTTATAAACCAAATTAAGGAAAAAATAGAAATAACTCACCTCATTGGAGAGTATATCCCCTTGAAAAAGGCAGGAAAGAATCATGTAGCTAATTGTCCGTTCCACAAAGACGACACTCCTTCCTTTTATGTCTCCCCCTCTTTAAACATATTTCATTGTTTTGGTTGTGGCAAAAGTGGGGACGTCATTACATTCGTAATGGAGTTTGAAAAAGTTCCTTTTACGGAAGCTGTTCGTATATTAGCCGAAAGAGCCGGCATACAAATAGGGAAGTTTGAGGGGAAAAACGAAGTCTTATATTCAATACACGACTTTGCGGTAGATTTCTATCACAAAGAACTCTTAAAATCACCTGAAGTACTTAATTATTTAAAAAAAAGAGCTCTTACAACAGACACATTAGAAGAGTTCAAATTAGGTTTTGCGCCATATGGAAGTAATTTCTTTCCCAAAGCGAAAAAAGAATTTAAAATACAAGACTTAATAAAAAGCGGTCTAGTGAAAAAAAGTAACGGCGGGTTAAAAGATACATTTTTCTTGCGGCTTCTATTTCCCCTATTTTCTACTTCAGGAAGGATTATAGGCTTTGGAGGAAGAAGATTAAGTAAAAAAGGACCAAAATATCTTAATTCACCTGATACCCCAATACACAAAAAAGGGAAAAATCTTTATAGTTTGCATCACACTAAAGAAGAAATAAGGCGAACAGAAAAAGTTATACTTGTAGAAGGATATTTCGATTTTTTATCCCTTTATCAGGCAAGCATAAGAAATGCTGTCGCCTGCCTGGGTACCTCTCTCACAATGGACCAGACAGAACTGATCTCTCGATACGCAAAAGAGGTCATCCTTTTCTTTGATGAGGATAACGCAGGAAAAACAGCAACATTAAGATCTTTAGGGATGCTACTCGGCGAGGGAATTAACGTAAAGATAGGTAAGGGAGGAAAAGCAAAAGACCCTGACGAGATAATAGTAAAAGAAGGAAAACAAGTTTTCGAGAAACTAATAAAAGATTCAAACGACTTCATGGACTGGATGCTGGACAGAATAAGAAACAAATATAAACTCAGTTCTCCTATGGAGCTTTCAAAAGCTGTTGACGAGATTAAGTCAATGCTTGAAGTAATCAGAGATCCTACAAAAAGGGAGATTTATAAAGACTTTATCGCAAAAAAACTCGCAATTAGAAATGAACTTTTGGCTCAAACTAAACTAAAGCAAACAACTATTATTTCTAATAAAAAAAGTAATATCGGTGAGAGAGAAGAATACGAATTATACGTAATATTCGCAATTTTAGAAAATCCAAAGGAAAGAGATGCTGCTCTTTCTATAATAAAAGAAGAACATTTTCAAAATCCTCATCTAAAAAAATCCTTCAGGTTAATAAAAGAAGGTATGAATTTGAAGACGAAAGATTTTATAAACTCCCTCCCCCCGTCTTTTGTGGAATACTTAATGAAAAAAAGTGAAGAACCTATAAATTCAGCGATTACATGCGCAAAAAAATTGAAAAAATACCATTTGGAAAACCTAATTGAGGAAAAAAGAATTGAGTTACAAAAAATTAAAGAAAAAGGAGAAAACGAAAATAAGGAGACGTTCTTGCTGAGGGATATAAGAAACCTTGGTATAGAAATGAATCAGCTCGAAAAAGGAGAAATTCTTGGAAGATAAAAACCTCCTCTGGTCGGAAATTTTAAATTTCATGGATAAAGATGGGAACATCTATCTTGACGAACTAAAAGAAAAATTAGATATAACAGAGGAGAAATTAAACGAAATCTTATCCGAAATAGGAGACAAATTAGAAAACACACCAGAAGAGGAGGACGGAGAAGAAAAATACCTGGATTATAATATTAGTTCCGTTAAAATTTCTCCTGTAGCTTTAGATCAGCCCATGAAACTTTATCTTCGTGACATTGACGGAACTTCCCTGCTCACAAAAGAGGAAGAATACGAAATAGGTAAGAAATTAGAAAAAGGTCGTACCATGATCTCGAGATACTTATTCAGATCTCTTCCCGTATTAAACAAGCTTTTATCCTATAAAGAGGAAATAGAAAAATCTCCTTTTCTTATTAAGCAGTTTCTATACTTAGATACGCACAAATGGAATGAAAATTACGAAGGGCATAAGGATAAAAAAAGCTTATTTAAATTGATGAAACGTATAGAAAAATGGAAATCAAAACTGATACAATATAAGAATGCATATCTTAAAAAAGGAAAAAGAATTTATAAATTCAAATACAAGCGATATGAAAAAAACATAATCAAATACACATTAAAATTCCGGATACAGACTCCTTACCTTAAGAAACTAATGCGTTTACAGGCGGAAATACACGACGAGTTCAAGAAAAAAGTAACGCATATTAGAAATTTAAGAGAAGAATTTAAAAATGTAAGTTCTACGAAAGAAAGAAAAATTTTGAAAAAACAGTTAAAAGACATAATTAAGGAAATCAAAAACTTTCAACTCGAAATTCACTCGGACTGGAAAGAAGTAAACTACATATACAGAAATGTTCGAAAATGGGAAAGTTTTTTCTGTCAGGCAAAAAGAGAACTAATTGAGGGAAATATCCGCCTGGTCTTTTCTATTGCTAAAAAATTCAAAAGAAGCGGTGTCAGTTTTATGGACATTGTCCAGGAAGGCAACGCCGGATTAATAAAAGCTGTTGAAAAATTTGACCATAGAAAAGGTTATAAATTCTCGACGTATGGGATATGGTGGATCAAACAGGCTATAATAAAGACTCTTGCGGAACAATCAGATTCGTTTTCGATTCCTACTCATACATTAACACTCATCAATAAGATAACGAAGTCAAAAAGAGATCTACTTCAGAGAAATGGTACTAAACCTACTCTTGAGGAAATTGCTAAGTACATTGGAATTTCAAAGGAACGGATAAAATTTGCTCAAACGTTAGGCGATTCAACAAAATCACTGGATGAACCTGTTTCCGAAGACGGAGATTTGCTTTATGGAGATATAATCGCCAAAGAAAAAACACCTTCTCCGGCAAAACAAGCCATGTTAACATTGTTAAGCGAAAGTCTTTTAGAGGTTTTAGATAACACCTTATCTTCAAGAGAAAGAAAAGTGTTGGAACTACGTTACGGACTGTTAGACGGCGAAACCAAAACTCTTGAAGAAATAGGACTGATGTTTAAAGTAACAAGGGAAAGAATAAGACAAATAGAAGAAAACGCTCTGAATAAACTGCGAAAAAGCCCCAACAGAAGAAGACTGAAATCCTTCTACTCCATGTGGGAATACGAACAGTAAAAACACAATTTAACTATAAAAATACCCTAACAATCGAAAACTTACTTAGAATCAAGTCCATCATAATCAACAAAATGTAAAAATTAAATATCAAAATGTAAAATTACAAATCAAAAATCAAAAATACATTAAAAAAATTTATGACCCTAAAAGGAAACAGATAATTTTGCATTTTTATTTGTCATTTTGCTTTTTAATTTTTAATATTTGATTTCCCGAAAAAAATTAGAACTATCTTCTAAAAAAACAAATCGGGAATTGGTTTTACGTAATTCCTGCAGATAGGATGGAGCTAAGTTCCTTGAGATTTGAATCCGATTGAGAAAAAGTAAATCTTATTTTCTTCTTCCCTTTATTTTTACCGGAATAAAAAGCTGAACCCGGAACAATTACCACATTTTTATTCTTAAGTAAATACTTATAAAATCCCCAATCATTACCGTCCCAGACATCTTCAAAATTCGCAAATATGTAGTACCCGCCGTCAGGGTTATAGAAACTAAATCCGGCTTTTTCAAGCGCCCTGCACAAAAAATCTCTCTTTTCCTTATACTTTTCCCTGATGTTTTCTATAAAATTCGATTGTATATCAAAATTCTCAACCGCCCATTGAAAAGGAACCGGCGCAGAAATAGAACTATAATAATGGACCTTTCTTATCTCTTTCATTATCGGAGCTTTCGCGGCAACATAACCCAACCTCCAGCCTCGCGCGGAAAAAAGAGTGGAAAAACTACCGATAATAATTATTCTATCTCTAAGTCCTTCAATCTGTAGAGGTGATATATACTCACCACCATACAAAAGATGCTTATAAGTTTCGTCAACGATTAAATATCCCTCTCTCTCGAGAACAGTATTACCTATTGCTTTGATCTCCTCAGAATTAAAAACTTTTCCAGTCGGGTTGTGTGGATTATTAAGAATAAAAACTTTAAAAGTCGGCAATTTCTTGAAATCAGTAAAATGAAAAGAATAATCGGGCTCAGCGAGAGATAAAAAGATAGGCTTACCCCTACTCAATTCAGTTATAGGTACATAGTTTTCGTAAAAAGGTTCAGGAATAACGACGCCATTCTCTCCCTCAACAAGGCTCAACATTGAAGATATAAAAGCTTCACTGGCCCCTGAAGTTATGGTAATTTCTTCCTCGGGATCAAAAGTTACACCGGTTTCTCTGGAAATCATTTCGGAAGTCAATTTCCTTAAAGGCTTTCTGCCGGCACTTGTTATATACCCGTTAAATCCACCCTCTATTGCTTCTTTAGCACCTTCGATAACAGACTCAGGAGTAAACAGTTCAATAGGGTTTTCGGCAAAATTAATTGCTTTACTTTCTTCCGCTGCTTTCATAACTCTTGATATAATAGAATCTTCGATTTTTCCAAGTATAGAATTCATAGTTGTATTATAATTAGAATATAAAATATGTCAATTGTTTTTGTATCGCAAACCAAATTCAAAAATCCCCAAAAAACCTTAATGAATTCTAAAGGATACAAAGGGCACAATGTTTTTTTGCTGTCATCCGTCTTCTGTCATCGGTCATTCTTAAGGCAACGCCTTAAGAATCCCCTTGACAAATCTAAAAGTTATCGTAGTATCAAAATATTAAAAAACGGAGAAAATATGCTAAAAGAAAAAATAATATTGATTTTCATCTTAATAATATTGCCTTTCACTTGCTTTAGTCAACAAATAGACCCAAGCATTTTGAAGCAGCTACAGACGGGTAAGACAACACCTTTTACTCTTCAACCCGGGTTAACAGATAGCCTTGCAGAAGAAAGAAAACCTGCTGTAGAAGAAGCCGAAACGCTTTCGACAATAGAAAAAATGTTTAATGAAAAATATATGATTACGCCCAGAAGAATGGATCTCGAGTTGCTAAGAGATTCTCTTGTAGAACACGTAAAATCGGAATCTTTAAAAATCCAACTGAGAACTCAATATTTAGTGAGTGATAGCATGCAGGCCGAATATTTAATACCCGCAGACACAACATATTTCAACCTGCGGAAAAAATTATATAAAGTAAATAAACAGCTTGATTCTCTTTCAGTAACATTAAAGCAATTCGGTTATAATATGTTCCAAACATCATTACAGGAAATACCGATTTTTGCTCCGGTCGCGGATAATTATATCTTGGGTCCGGGAGATGAACTAAACATCGACATCTCCGGAGAACTAAACAACTCATGGACTTTAAATATAAACCGCGACGGTTCAATCGTTCTTCCATATATAGGTAGCGTACAACTCTGGGGAAATACATACGGGGAAAGCAAACAAATAATCACCGAAAGATTTCAAGAGGAGTTCTCCAACATAGAGGTTAGCGTAAGCTTAGGCTACTTAAAAAGCGTTAATGTATTTGTTATGGGTGAATTCAACAAACCCGGGGTTTACGATATTACAGTACTTTCAAATCCCCTGGCCCCTCTTTTTCGTGCGGATGGTCCAAAAAAATCAGGAAGCCTCCGAAAAATAAAATACATTTCTAACAATGGAGCCACGAAAATTGTTGACTTATACAAACTTTTCATAGATGGGAAACCTTTACCTTTGCTTCAATTTACATCCGGTGATATGATACTTGTGCCCCCGATCGGAAAAGTAGTAGGAATAAATGGTGCTGTAATTAGATCCGGTATATACGAACTTAACAGTACGGAACAACTCTCAAAACTAATAGAAATGGCAGGCGGATTTCTTCCTACAGCTGGAACAAAGAGAATTCGGATCGAGAGAATATCTCAGGAAAACAAAAAAATTATAGAGAATCTGGAATTCAAGGACCAAAATACTTTTAACAGGCTTTCTAAAAATACAAAAATAGAAAACGGAGATCTTGTTACTGTAATAGAAGTACCTCCATACCTGCATAACTATGTTGAAATAAGCGGAAATGTGAATAGCGAGGGGACTTACCAGCTAAAAGATGGTATGACCGTTCTCGATCTCTTAGAAGAAGCCGGAAATTTGCGAAAAGGAACATATATGGAGAGAGCAGAAATACTGCGCTTTACCGGGACAGAATTCCCGGAAATAATTGAAATTAATTTAGAGAAGTTACTTGAAGGTAACCTTGAGGAAAATATTAAACTGGAAGAATGGGATAAATTGAAAGTTTTCACAAAAAAGGAAATTGAAGAGAAATTCTATGTTAATATTTCCGGGGAAGTGGAAAAACCTGGTCAATATCTTCTTCATCCTGAAATGACAGTAGGAGACCTCGTATTCGCCGCGCGAAAATTTAGTTCTGCCAGAAATGAAGCAGAGCTTTTCAGAGTCGATCCCGAGAAAGGAATTTTTTTAGAAAAAATAAATCTCGACGACGCAGGCGATTTACAAATCAAACTCAAACCCCTCGATTATTTATCAATAAAAAGAAAACCTTACTATAGTGAATTAGGATATGCTACTCTACTTGGAGAATTCAAATATCCCGGAACATATCCGATTCAAGTTGGAACTACACTAAGAGAAATAATTGACAGGGCCGGAGGTTTTACTGAAAACGCCTATCTTGAAGCAGCAATATTCACAAAAAAATCAGTTCAAAAGCTGCAGACAGAAGCTCTGGAGAATTTAATCAGAGAAACACGTCTCCGACTACTCGCGGAACAAAGAGCCATTATGGGAAGTATTTCATCCGAAACCGACAAACTCGCGCAGATGCAGTATATAAAAATGCAGGAACAACAGTTAGAAAGTATAAAAAAGATCCAGGATCCGGGCAGGGTTGTAATAAATCTAAATGAGCCAAAACAATTAAATATAACTCTCGAGAGCGGAGATAGAATAGAGGTACCTAGATTAACGGGAACAGTTCAGGTAATAGGAGAAGTTTACAACGCAACGGGAATAGCTTACGAAGAAGGATTATCTTTAAAAGATTACCTGGAAATAGCAGGAGGACCAAAACCAACCGCGAATACAAGGGAAATATATATCAGAAGAGCTTCAGGTAAAGTCGAGAAAGGCGACATCAGAAGTGCCTCAGGTAAGATGGGAGGCTCGGTTAAAATAAAACCCGGAGACACAATTATAGTTCCAGAAAAAGTCAGCATAGGAAGATCCGGTTGGGAAGTTTTAGGATTTACAGTTGATGTTCTATACAAAGTGGGACTGGCTGTTGCTGCTTTCAGTGTCATTATAAAATAATTATTAATCCTCAATACTTGACTAATCAAATAAATCTTTTATTATTTTAATAAAAGAATATGGCTTTCAAAAATAAAATCAAAAGACATTTTATAACCGGACTGGTTGCTATTCTCCCATTAGCTTTAACTGCGGGAGTAATATGGTTTCTTATTCAAAAAATAGGCGGTTTCTTTGGCAAATATTTTACAGAGATTTCATTGTTTTCTAATATATCTAAACCTCTTTCCTCATTGCTGGGTTTTATTGCCGTAATAATCGGCATTTATATAATCGGATTTCTCACTTCAAGCTTCATGGGAAGATGGTTTATTAACACACTTGATAAAATAATGACAAAACTGCCTTTCGTAAAAGGTCTTTATAATGCGATACGTCAACTGGTAAATGCCATAATGATTGATCATTCTGCTTTCAGTAAGGTAGTCATAATAAAATATCCCTGGGAAAACACATATACGCTTGCTTTCCTGACAAGTGAAGATAAATGGGAAATAAACGGAAAAGAATACTTTAATGTGTTCCTGCCTACATCTCCCAATCCTACTTCAGGATACTATCTAATTTACCCTGCATCCCAAGTTATCGAAACAAAAATTTCAATCCAGGATGGTTTTAAAATAATAACATCAGGAGGAGTCATACTCCCTAAAACGAGAAAATACTAGTGTTTAAGTGGTTCAAAAAATCGCCTATTAGAAGTGAAAAGAAATTAAAAGAATTGATCGCCGAGGTCGAAGACGAAGGGGTAATTTCCGAAGACGAAGAAGAATTAGTAACCGCTATATTCAGACTGGATAGAACGGTTGCTGAAGATGTAATGGTTCCCCGAACCGATATTGAATGTATTTCCATAGACAAAGATATCGAAACCCTGATAGACTATTACAGAAAAAAAAGACATACCAAAATACCTGTATACGATGGTTCCCGTGACAACATAGTGGGAATTATATATATGACTGAAGTTCTCAAACTATGGGGTGAGGACAAAAAAATTCTGGCTGGAGATTTGATGCGATTGCCTTATTTTATACCGTACACAAAAAACGTGCTTTCTACACTCAGAGAGTTCCAAAAAAAACATATCTCTATCGCAATCGTTATGGACGAATTCGGCGGAGTCGCGGGTCTACTTACAACAGAAGATCTACTCGAAGAAATAGTGGGCGAATTACAGGACGAATTAGATAAAGAAAAAACAATTTATAAAAAATTAGACGACGGATCTATAATCATCCCGGGAATCTTTGAACTTGAACAGCTTGAAGAGATTTTACCGGGAGAATACGAAAATTCAGATATAAGAACAGTGGGAGGTCTGATTTTCGCAAAGCTAAACCGCATCCCCGAAGAAAACGAATCAGTGGTTATCGGAAAATTAGAATTCACAATACTTAAAGCAACTAGGCAAAGGATAAGAAAGGTTAAGGTAAAAATAGCATGAGTTTTACTCACCTTCATGTCCATAGTCATTATTCGATATTAGACGGCGGAATAAAAATTCCGGATTTAATATCTCAGGTGAAAAACTTAGGTATGGATTCAGTCGCTCTTACCGACCACGGAAATCTTTTCGGAGCGTTTGAATTTTACCAGGAAGCGGTAAAAAACCAAATAAAACCAATTATTGGAATGGAAGGATATTTTTCGACAGAAGGAAGAAAAAATAAATCCGAGAACTATCATATAACCCTGTGGTCGAAAAACTCAAAAGGTTATCACAACCTCATGAAATTATCGTCGCTGGCATATATTGAAGGCTTTTACAGAAAACCACGACTGGACGAAGAAATTCTTTTGGAATATAAAGAGGGAATAATTATCGGAACTGCATGCAGAAACGGTATAATACCCGCGTTTGTTTTTGACAACAAATTAAAAGAGGCAGAAGAATTAATAAGTTTTTTTAAAAAAGAGTTTAAAGAGGATTTTTATATAGAAATAATGCGGGTAGGGCTTGAAAGTGAAGTTGAAGTAAATGAACAGCTAATAGAACTTTCCAGAACCTTTGACGTACCAATAATAGCAACCAATGATGTACACTACTTAAAAAAAGAAGACGCTAAAAGCCATGAAATTCTTCTTTTACTTCAGACAAAAAAAACAATCAGTGAAGAAGACGGTTTAAAATTACCTACCAATAATTTTTATCTCCGGTCGCCCGAAGAAATGGAAGAATTATTCAAAGATATACCCCAGGCGATTGAAAACACACAGTCTTTTAAAGAAAAATGTATACCCGTTCCTTTTGAAACAGATAAAAATTTGCTCCCTTCAATAAATATACCAAAGGGATTTAAAGGACTGGAAACATATCTTGAACACTTAGCAAGAAAAGGTCTCGAGGAAAGAATAAAGAGAGTCACTCCCGGAGAAGAGGAACGTCTGCAATTTGAACTCTCAGTAATCAAAGAAATGGGTTTAGCCGGCTACTTTCTAATAATTAAAGATATTGTAGACTTTGCTAAAGAAAAGGGAATACCTGTCGGACCGGGAAGAGGCTCAGCAACAAGCAGCCTCGTTCTCTATAGTCTCGGAATAACAAATGTGAATCCTTTAAAACACGGACTTATTTTTGAACGCTTTCTAAACCCGCAAAGAGTTTCTATGGCAGATGTGGATATAGACTTTTCAGATGTAAGAAGAGATGAAGTCGTTCAACATATTAAGAAAAAGTACGGAGAAAGAAATGTTGCTCAAATCGTAACTTTTAGTATATTAAAAGCCAGATCCGCAGTCCGGGATGTTGGCAGGGTTCTTGAAATACCTTACGGCGACTGCGATGAAATAGCCAAAGAAATAGAAAGAGAACGTTCAATCGAAGAAGCAATAAGCAGTTCCAGTGAACTCAGAGAAAAAATAAAAAGCAGAGCGGACCTGAAAGAACTTATAGAACTTGCTAAAAAACTCGAGGGTTTAATCAGACAAACTTCCACTCACGCAGCAGGAGTGGTAATTGCCCCGGGTGATATTACCGATTTTGTTCCTCTCTTTGTAAGTACTACGGGGGAAGAGAAAGTGGTGACCACGCAATTCGCCATGGAAACATTAGAAAAACTCGGTCTCTTAAAGGTAGATATACTGGGGCTAAGGACTCTTACTGTAATACAAGAAACCCTTAAGAACATTAAACACAAATTGGATATTTATAATTTAGACAAAGATGACAAAAAAACTTATGAGCTTATAAAAAGAGGAGACACAACAGGCGTATTCCAGCTTGAATCGGAAGGCATGAAAAAAATGCTCAGAAAAATCCAGCCAGGCGACTTTTCGGATCTTGTGGCATCAGTCGCGTTATATAGACCCGGACCTCTTCAGAACATAGACCAGGATGAATTTGCTCTGAGGAAAAAAGGTAAAATAGACCCGGTATATCCTCATCCGAAATTAAAACCGGTGTTAGAAGAAACTTACGGAATAATGCTTTATCAGGAACAAGTAATGAAAATTGCAAATATACTCGCGGGGTTTTCTCTGGGTGAAGCGGATATTTTAAGAAAAGCAATGGGTAAGAAAAAGATGGACGTAATGCAATCCATGGGAGAGAAATTCATCGAGGGCTGCGTAAAAAACGGTATCTCAAAAAATCAGGCGGAAGATCTCTTTGAGCGGATGAGCTCCTTTGCAAAGTACGGCTTTAATAAGGCACACTCGGTATCTTATGCTGAAATAGCCTATCAGACTGCGTATCTAAAAGCTCACTATGCGACCGAGTTTTATGCCGCTTCTCTCACCAGCAACATAAGTGCAGAAGTAGAGGATATAAGAAAATTTATCAAAGATGCCAGAAAACACGGAATAGAAATCAAACCTCCTGATATAAACGTCTCCAGTTATGAATTCACTCCCGAAAAGAACACAATTCGTTATGGTCTTGGCGGCATAAAAAATGTCGGGAAAAATGCTGTTCTGGAAATTATAAAAGAAAGGAAGAAGAAAAAATTTAAGGATTTCTTCGACTTCGTAGAAAGAGCCGGCGGAAGATTGGTAAACAAGAAAGTTATCGAGAGTCTCATTAAAGCAGGAGCTTTCGATACTCTCGAGTCGAACAGACATTCTTTGCTCTCTTCCCTGCAAAACGCGATTAACTACGCAAAGACAAAAGAAAAAAGAAAAATGGAGACATTGTTTGGGGATAAAAAGAAAGAATTAATTCCGACAACACCCTTCGATGAAGATGAAAAATTAAGATACGAGCAGGAAGCCTACGGTTTCTTCTTCTCCAGCCATCCTTTATCTCAATACGAAAAGCTCTCCGAAGCACTATTCACTCCATCTACAGAACTAAGCGATTTACCTGGCAATAAGTTAATTATCACCGGAGGAACCATAACCAAAGTCGAGAAAAAAACATCGAAAAAGAATCGCCGATGGGCTAAATTAAAAGTAGAAGACGAAAACGGTTCTTTTGAAGTACTGGTATTCCCTAAATTATTCGAAGAATTCGGAAGCAAATTAGATTCCCTCGGATCCGTAGTAATAAAGGGCAGGATAAAGACCGACTCAATGAGCAATCAAGTTCAAATCAGTGCAGAAAAAATAATGCCTTTGGATAAAATAGAAAATCATCTCACGTGCGCTTATCTTATCCTGGATCTTGCGGGATTAAGCGAAGAAGACATAACCGGCGTGAGAAAAGTTTTAGTCGAACACTCTGGGAAAATACCTCTTACAATACTTTGCAGAAACGACTATGAAGAAATACGTCTGAAATCCAGAGATATAAAAATAAAACCGGATGAACAAATGATACAAAAAGTTAACAATATAATCGGTGAAGGAAGCATTCGCTTCAGTATATAAAGGAGGTCAAATGATTCTTTTTCTTTTATCTATGATTTCTACCTACTACGAACCAATAACAGGAATCGATAACCCATTACCGGTTCTTCTTTACCACGGTGAAGTCATCATCCATATAAAAGAAGAACCAATTAATAAATTAAGAGCTAAAATTGGAACCGGAATCTGGAACGGAATTATTTTAAGCATAAGCTTTGGCGGAACAAATATTGTGGGATACGAAGATATTGATTGGGAAGACCAACTGGGTGTCGATGTTCGGGCAAGACTATTTGGTAATGGAATATTAGAAAGTGTGATTGGATATAATAATGAACCGATTGAAAATTACGCTGAAAAGCATTTATTTGCAACTATTGGAACCCGTTTGCTTCCGGGATTAATACTTGCCGGTGGAGCTAATTATAACCACGATGAAGGTAACGGCATGGATCTTTTCGGAAATGTGGCTCTAAATTTAGGTGAAGCTAACACCTTTCACCTGGAATATATAATGGGCTCTAATGACGAAGATAAAAACCGATTTAATCTCGGCTACAAGTTACAACCCGGAAGTATGGGTATTCAGTTTGATTTAAAAGATATCTTTTCAGGAAGCGTCGGAAGACAGCTCCAGATATTTTACAGAGAAAGTTTCTGATGGTGAATAAGATTACTAAACTAAATACTGCCCTGATAGGACTTCAATGGGGTGACGAAGGAAAAGGAAAATTAATAGATAATCTCGCCGGCTACTTCGATGCGGTTTGCCGATATCAGGGAGGCGCAAACGCCGGACATACAGTTATATACAAAGGTGAAAAATTATCTCTGCATCTTATTCCATCAGGCATTTTTCACCAGGACAAGATATCAATAATCGGAAACGGAGTGGTAATTGATATAGCCCAGTTACTTAAAGAAATTGAAGAATTAAAACAGAAAGGAATAAAAATAAACGACAACCTCAAGATAAGCAAAAGAAGTCATTTAATACTTCCCTCCTATTTCGAAGAAGAAAAAGAAATGAAAGATAAAATTGGTACAACAGGAAGAGCGATAGGACCGGCATACTCAAATAAAATACTAAGAAAAGGAATCCGTATGGGAGACATTAACTCTTCCGATTATTTATCTAAATTCAATCTACCGCCTGAATATCTAAAGACCCTAGAATCCTTCAGGGAAAATTACGGAAACATGATAACTGACACGGTAGAACTTCTTCGAAAACTCATAAAAGATAATAGAAAAATAATATTCGAAGGCGCACAGGGAGTCCTTTTAGATATAGACTTCGGAACATACCCTTACGTTACTTCCTCGAACCCCACACCCGGAGGAATTTTAACGGGAAGCGGTGTGCCGCCAAACTTGATTTCCAGTATTATCGGAGTTACAAAAGCATATACTACAAGGGTAGGTAAGGGTCCCTTTCCCAGTCGCATGGAAAAAGAAACAGAAGAACTTATTCGTAATACCGGAGATGAATTCGGAGCAACCACAGGAAGGCCGAGAAATTGCGGCTGGTTGGACCTTGTAGCTTTAAAGTTCAGCAGCTGGATATGCGGAGTCACCGAAATAGCTATTACTAAAATCGACGCGTTGGACAATCTTCCCGAAGTTAAAATAGCAACTGCTTACGAAATAGACGGAGAAAAGCAGGAACTTTTTCCTTCGGAAATCTGGAAATTAGAGAAAGCAAAACCAATTTACAGGAGTTTTCCCGGATGGAACAACACAAAATCCGTCAAATATTATAATAATTTACCCGAAGAGGCAAAAACTTTTATAAAGTTTATTGAGGATTTCCTGGAAGTGAAGATAAGTTATATATCAACCGGTAGGGAAAGAGGTGATTTAATTCGTGTTTAGCCTCTTAAAAAAGATTATCCCATCACATAATGAAAGAGTTTTAAACAAGCTTTATCCCCTCATCGACGAAGTAAATAACAAATTCAAAGAATACCAAAAAATCCCGGAAAACGACCTGCCAAAAATTACCGAAGAATTCAAAACAAGATTGAAAGAAGGCGAAACTGTTGACGATTTAATGGTGGAGAGTTTTGCCCTGGTAAAAAGAACATGTGAACTTTTATTGGGTAAAAAATGGAGTGTAACCGACCTCGAATGGGAATGGGAAATGGTGCCTTATGACGTACAAATAGTAGGAGCCATCGTTCTGCATCAGGGAAATATTGCGGAGATGAAAACAGGAGAAGGAAAAACTCTCGCAGCTACAATGCCTCTATATCTCAACGCTCTTTCCGGAAAAGGAGCCCATCTGGTTACGGTAAACGACTATCTCGCGAGAAGAGATAAAGAATGGATGGGACCAATTTACGAAACTCTTGGTCTTTCAGTCGGCGTAATAATATCAGATATGAAACCAGACGAGCGAATAAAAGAATACAACTGTGATATAACTTATGGGACCAACAACGAATTTGGATTCGATTATCTTCGCGATAACATGGCAGTTATACCCGAACACAGGGTTCAGAGAGGGCATAATTATGCTATAGTAGACGAAGTAGATTCTGTTCTTATAGACGAAGCGCGGACTCCTCTTATCATATCGGGACCTGTCCAACATTCGGTCACAAGACAATACGGTGAGCTTAAACCTGCCATCCAAAATTTAGTACATAAACAAACTCTGCTGGTAAGCAGTACGGTAGCAGAAGCCAAAAAATTGATGGATGAAAACAAAAGAGAAGAAGCAGGAGAAAAACTACTAATTGCCAAAAGAGGAAACCCGAAAAACAAACAATTACTAAAATTACTGCAGAGCGGGGATGTCGAAAACCTTTTACAGGAAACAGAGTCACGCTTCATGAAAGATAAGAAATTACACGAAATAGATGAAAAACTTTATTTCGCTATAGATGAAAGAGAGAGCTCCACTAATATTTCCGAAATGGGACAGGAAATAATTATAAAGAGAGAATCCAAAAATTTCTTCCAGCTTCCCGATCTCTCAATTGCCTTACAGGAAATAGAAAAAGACAACTCCCTGTCAAGCAGAGAAAAAATAGTGCAAAAAGAAGCAATTGAAAGAGATTATGCGGAAAAGTCAGAAAGAATACACGCGGCAAACCAACTGATAAAAGCTTACACGCTTTTCGAGAAAGATGTTGAATACATAGTTAAACAAGGCAGAGTCGTGATAGTTGATGAATTCACCGGAAGGCTAATGCCCGGAAGAAGATATTCGGATGGTCTTCATCAGGCATTAGAAGCAAAAGAAAACGTAGAAGTCGAAAGAGAGACCCAAACTTTCGCGACCATAACCCTTCAAAATTACTTCAAAATGTATAATAAACTTGCCGGAATGACAGGAACAGCTGCAACAGAAGCGGAAGAATTTGCGCAAATATATGATTTAGATGTCATTCAGATACCAACAAATAAACCGGTGAGAAGAATAGATCATGACGATTTGATATACAGAACAAAAAGAGAAAAATACAACTCAATAGTTAAAAGAATTAAAGATTTACACAATAAAGGCCTACCTGTTCTTGTGGGTACAGTCTCCGTGGATATATCCGAACTGATATCGAGAATGCTAAATAGAGAAGGTGTTCCTCACCAGGTTCTAAACGCAAAATATCACGAAGCGGAATCAAAAATCATATCCCACGCGGGAGAAAAAGGGCAGGTCACAATCGCCACCAACATGGCAGGCAGAGGAACAGATATAAAGCCTGCAAGAGAAATAATTCAGTGTAAAGAATGCAGTATTATCACAGAAAAAGACCAGGAGGTCCCCGAAAACATAGAAATTGCCAAATGCAAAGAGGATGTCCCCTGTGGTTTACACGTTATCGGTACAGCAAGACACGAAGCAAGAAGAATCGATAACCAGCTAAGAGGGCGATCCGGTCGTCAGGGAGATCCTGGCGCATCCCGTTTTTATATATCACTGGAAGACGATCTAATGAGAGTATTTGCCACGGAAAGAATAGCCGGCGCGATGGACAGGATGGGCATCGAAGACGGCAACTCGGTCAAGCATCCCTTAATCTCGAGGGCAATAGAAAATGCTCAGAGGCGAGTTGAAAGAATGAACTTCGACATTCGAAAAAGGCTTTTAGAATACGACGATGTAATGAACAAACAAAGAGAAGTTATCTATGATATTAGAAATAGCATTTTAGACGGAGAAAATTTGAAAGACAGAGTTATGGAATGGACCGATGATACGCTCGATGTAATGTTTGATTCATATTTAATTGGCAGGTATCCCGAAGAATGGGATATCGAGGGATTCCGGTCTGATTTAATCGAATTTTTCTTGATAGACTTTGATACAGGAAAAAGTAAAATAGCAGAAATCAAAAGAAACGAATTAGAAGAAAATCTACGAAAGCTCGTAAAGTCAAGATATGAATCAAAAGAAGAAATTGTCGGTCGAGAAAACATGAGACACTTCGAGAGAATGGTAATACTAAAAATAATAGATGATGAATGGAGAAATCATTTATACGAATTGGACGCCCTTAGAGAAGGTATCAACTTAAGAAGTTTTGCTCAAAAAGATCCACTGGTAGAGTACAAAAGAGAATCTTATGGTATGTTTGAAGAACTTCTTTATAACATCGGGAAGAATGCTGTTCGATTACTTTACCGTTTTAGACCGGAAGCCGTACAGGCTCCCGAAGAAGTCCAGGGAGAAGAAGTAAAGGAGCAGTTTAAAGGTATTGAACAAGGACAAGAAGCTAGAAAGCCGGAGCAGAAAAAAATCGTAACCCCCAAAACAGAGATACCAACAGTAGGAAAAGCTGCACTGGATAAAAGATTCAAAGAGGAGGTTAATAAATTGCGAAAAGAAGGAAAAAGAATAAAAGATATTGGAAGGAATGACCAATGTCCATGCGGAAGCGGGAAAAAGTTTAAAAAATGTCATGGGAAGTGGCTAAAATGATAGATAAACAAAAAATATGGAAAGAAATCAGATCATGGATTATCGCGATAGGCATAATACTTTTTCTACGCGGTTTTGTGGTCCAAACATTCAACGTGCCAACCGGCTCTATGAAAGACACAATTCTTATTGGTGACTTTTTAATCGTAAACAGACTTAAATACGGGATAAAACTGCCTTTCACAGACAAATATTTATTCAGAGTAAAAGAACCAAAAAAAGGAGAAATCATTGTATTTCGCTATCCTCTTGGCGGTAACGGTATATTTAACAATACGAATTTCGTAAAAAGATGTGTTGCCGTAGCCGGCGATACGGTTTATATAGAACATAAAATTCTCTTCATAAATGGTGAAGATATAAACGCGGATTACACTTCACACAGGGATTCAAAAGAATATCCGCCTCTAAATATAGAAAAAGACTTATTTCAGAATTTATGGCAAAAAAGAAAGTTACAGAATTATCCCCATGTAAGGGATAACTTCGGACCCATAGTTGTTCCCGAAGGTCATGTTTTTGCGATGGGAGACAACAGAGACGAGTCCGATGATTCGAGATTCTGGGGACCGGTACCACTCGACAATATTTCCGGAACCCCTCTATTAATTTACTGGTCATGGAAATCCCAAATTCCTATAACCTCATTTTTTAAAAAAGTCCGATGGAAACGAATAGGCAAGATCTTTGCTAAGGAGACCACAACTCCAAATTAAGCTCACACAAAGATATTACGCTATCGGCTAACCGCTCACCGCTTTCCGCTAAACTCAACCCATCACCCAAAAACTATTAAACCACAGAGGGCGCTAAGAAAATTCAATGAATTTTTCATGAACTCAAAAATAAAAGTGAAAACCTACATGGGGAACATCAGAAAAAGATAATTCTCCCTCGCTTATACCAGCTTTAATACCAAGCTCAACGCCTGAACTTTTACCGAATACTCCATATGCTCTCATTCCAACAATTAAAAAATGTATATCAAATCCAGGGAAGAAAATGTCCTCTGCTAAAATGGATTTATCTTTTGCTATTTTTAATTCTCCACCTAAAATAAACATTGGGTCATCTGCAAGATCTCCATCAGCGAATCCATATCCAACTCCTCCAGTCACTCCAAAGTATTCAGTGTCGTAGGTTCCTATTCCGGAAAATATCCCAAATGTAGAAGCGCCTAAGAGCTCTTTAAAGGGAACGCGAACAGCAAAGATTGCAGCAGAAAGAGCAAATTTTTCCTTTTTAATGAGGCCCACTTGTGCCGAACCGTAGAAATATTGTTCCATACCAGCTTCCGGGATTAT